>WNGE01000973.1_pt1 | contig 37191 bp, 26 predicted proteins | sample 5400651 | NCBI WGS metagenome assembly WNGE01 (sample SAMN13153370, study PRJNA577476) | soil metagenome | isolation source: 60 cm soil or saprolite under grassland replicate 2 | place: USA:California | collected 2016-06-15
GGCGAGGAAGTGGGTGCCGAAGTTGATGCCCGCGGCGGCCATGAAAAAGACCGCCGCCGCCTCGACCGCGGGAGAGTTGAAAAAACCGAAGCTCGCGTCGTGCGACGAGAATCCGCCGAGGCTCAGGGTGGAGAACGAATGGACTATGGCGTCGAACCAGGTCATGCCGGCCGTCTTGAACACCAAAGCGCAGGCAAACGTCATGATCGCGTACACCAGCCACAGGCCTTTGGCCGTCTCGGTGATGCGCGGAGTGAGCTTGGTATGCTTCATCGGCCCCGGGGTTTCCGCCCTCATGATCTGGCTGCCGCCGACGCCGAGCAGCGGCAGGATCGCCACCGCGAGAACGATGATGCCCATGCCGCCCAGCCACTGCAGCTCGCAGCGCCAGAAATTGATCGACGGCGGCAGCCGGTCGAGCCCCGACAATACGGTCGAGCCCGTGGTCGTGAGTGCCGCCACCGTTTCGAAATACGCGTCGGTGAAGCTGAGGTCGGAGGCGTGAACCAGCAAGGGCATTGTCGCGAGCGCGGGCAGCACCGTCCACACCAGCGCCACCAGGAGAAACCCGTCTCGCGGCTGCAGCTCGGCGCGGCCCGCGAGGGTCGCAATCCATAGCACCGCCCCGCTTGCAAAGGTAACCGGCACGGCGACCTCGTAGGCGTCCCGCGCCGCATCGCCGTAAATGACCGATACAAGCAGCGGCAGCAGCATGGTGAGCGCGAAGATGACGATCACGACGCTCAACAGGTTGAGAACGGGAACGAGCCTCACCATGGCGCGCTGGAATCCGCTTCAGACGAAGCCGACGCTGACCTCGAACAGCTTCTCCACCTTGGACAGGAGCTTCTTGTCGGTGACGAACACGATCACGTGGTCCTCGGCCTGCACCACGGTGTCGTGATGGGCCATGATCACCTTTTCGCCGCGCACGATCGCGGCGATCGCCGCTCCCTTCGGCAGATCGACCTCCTCGATTTTGCGGCCGACGCAGCGGCACGAATCGCGGTCTCCGTGCACCACGGCCTCGAGCGCCTCGGCCGCGCCGCGGCGCAGGCTGTGCACCTGGGTGACGTGGCCGCGCCGCACGTGGGCGAGCAGCGTGCCGATGGTCGCCTGCGCCGGCGAAATCGCGATATCGATCTGCCCGGCCTGCAGCAGATCGACGTAGGAGCGCCGGTTGATGAGCGCCACCACGCGGCCCGCGCCCATGCGTTTGGCGAGCAGGCACGACATGATGTTGTCCTCGTCGTCGTTGGTGACGGCGACGAAGAGGTCCATGTCCGCGACGTTTTCCGCCTCGAGGAGCCCTTCGTCGGTGACATCGCCCTGCAGCACGAGCGCGCGGTCCAGGCGCGTGGAGAGTATCTCGCAGCGCCTCTTGTCGTATTCGATGATCTTGACCGCGTAGTCGCGCTCGATCGCGCGCGCGAGGCGCAATCCGATGTTGCCTCCCCCGGCGATCATGACCCTGCTCACCGGCTTGTCCACGCGCCTCAGCTCGTGCATGACCCGACGGATGTCTTGCGTCGCGGCAAGGCAGAATACCTCGTCTCCGGCCTGGATCACGGTGTCGCCCTCGGGCAGGATCGGGCTGTCGCCGCGGAATATGGCGGCGATGCGCGTGTCCACGGAAGGGATGTGCTTCTTCAGGTCCTTCAACGGATGACCGACGAGCGGGCCGCCCTGGAAAGCGCGCACCGCGACCAGGCTCGCCTTGCCGTGGGCGAACTCGAGCACCTGCAGCGCTTCGGGAAACTCGACGAGCTTGGCGATGTAGTCGGTAAGGATCTGCTCGGGACAGATGGCAAGATCCACGCCGAAGCAGTCCGGACCGAGCACGCGCTCGTTGGCGAGGTAATCGGTGGCCCGCAGGCGCACGATGCGCGTGGGCACGTTGAACAATTGCTGCGCCAGCTTGCACGCCACCAGATTCGTCTCGTCGCTTTGCGTCACCGCGATCATGAGGTCGCAGTCCTCGATACCCGCCTCCACCAGCACCGAGGGGTGCGCTGCGCTGCCGAGCACCGTGCGAAGGTCCAGCCGGTCCTGCAGGCTGCGCAGCCTCGCCCCGTCGATGTCCACCACGGTGATGTCGTTGGCTTCGGACGCGAGGCTTTCGGCGACGGTCGAGCCGACCTGGCCCGCGCCGAGGATCACGATTTTCACGGCGGGAATCCGTGCAAAAAAGGACGCATTCTATTCCGAATCGCGATCTCTGCCCAAGATCCGACTCAGTCCTCTTTTCTTCCTGTGAATATGCCGAGCGCCTTGAGCTTCCGGTATAAATGGGTGCGCTCGAGGCCGCTGCGCTCGGCGACGCGCGCGATGGATCCGTTCGCCTGCGCGAGGTGATGCTCGAAGTAGTTGCGCTCGAAGGCCTCGCGCGCCTCTCGCAAAGGCAGGTCGAGCGACACGCCCACGTCCGCCGCGCGGCGCGCGAATTGCGGCACCACCCGTTCGGCATCGCCCGCGCCGATTTCCTCCTCGAGGCTGGTGAGCGCCAGGGTGCGCACCGCGGCGGCGAGGTCCTCGAGGTTGCCGGGCCATGAGAAATAGCGCAGCACGTTGAGGGCTCCGGTGGAGAAGTTTCGCGGCGGGCAAAAGCGTGTTTCCACCAGCTGCGCGAGCATCAGGCTCGCGATCTCCGGGATGTCCTCCGGATGCTCGCGCAAGGCTGGAAGCGCGATGACGATTCCGGCGAGCCCCTGCATCAGCGCCGGGTCGAAGCCCTGCGATTCCACCAGGCGTTTCGGCTCCTCCGCCGTGAAGGACACGAGCCGCATGTTGATTTTTTCCGCGCGCGCGGTGAAGAACGCCAGGTGCTTCTGCTGGTTCTTGGACAGCGCCGCCAGCTCCTCGACGAACAGCACCCCGCCGGCGGCCTGCTGGAGCAAGTCCTGAGAAGCGTCGTTGAGCGCCTGCGCCGCGTCGATCCACGGCGTATTGGGCTGTTGAAGATAGCGCGCGTAGAGCTCCGGCATCACGCCCTTCTCGCCGCGCATCAACACCGCCGTGCCCGCGGCGGAGATTCGCGCGAGGCGTTTTTTCAGCTCGGTGAGGCGCGCCGAGCGGCCGAAGCTGGCGATGCTGAGAGGCGGGACCGCGCGCGATTCGCCCGCCCGCAGCGCGCGCTTGACGGTCGCAAGCAGCTTTTGCAGCGCGATCGGCTTTTCCAGGAAATCCATCGCGCCGATGCGCGTCGCCTCCACCGCGGTATCGATGGTGCCGTGGCCCGACATCATGATGACCGGCATGTTGAGCTGGCCGCCGCTGGCCCATTCCTTCAGGAGCGTGATTCCGTCCGCGTCGGGCATCCAGATGTCGAGCAGCACGAGATCGGGCCGCCCCCGCGAGCGCAACGAGCGCGCCGCGGTGGCATTCTCGGCGAGCTGCACCGAATGGCCCTCGTCGGAAAGGATTTCCGACAGCAGCTCGCGGATTCCGACTTCGTCGTCAACGACCAGTATCTGCGCCATGACCGATTCAGGCCGCAAGCGGAAACGAGATGCGCACCGCCGCGCCGCGACCGCCTTCCCTCTCCGTGCGGTTCTCTATCCGGATGGTGCCGTGGTGCTCGTCGATGATCCGCTTCACGATCGCGAGCCCGAGTCCGGTCCCCTTGGGCTTGGTGGTGACGTAGGGCTCGAACGCGCCGTCGATGATCGCCTCGGGAAACCCGCAGCCGTTGTCGCTGATCCGCAGCCACACCTGGCCGCCTGAATGCTCGGTCGATACTTCGATCTTCGGATCGCCGCTGCCGGAAAGCGCGTCCTGGGCGTTCTGAAGCAGATTGTGGATCACCTGCCGCAGACGGTCGGGGTCGCCGCGCACCGCGGGGATACCCTTCTGCAGGTCCGCTTGAATCCGGGTTCCGGACTGCTCGTACAAAGCGAGCACCTCAGCGACCAGCCGGTTCAGATCCAGCCCGTCGAGCTGCGGCGGCGGCGTGCGGGCGTAGTCGCGGAAGCCATCGACCATGTTCTTCAACGCAGTCACCTGCGCGACGATCGTCTCGGTGGCGCGGTCGAGAGCCTGCGCCTCTTCGAGGGAAAGCTTGTCGGTGAGCTTCGCCTGCAGGCGCTCCGCTGCGAGCTGGATCGGTGTGAGGGGATTCTTGATCTCGTGGGCGAGTCTGCGCGCGACCTCGCCCCAGGCGGTTGCGCGCTGAGCCGCAATCAATTGCGTGACGTCGTCGAACACCACGACGTAGCCGCCGCCGCTCGCCCCGGGAAGGGGAGAGCCGCGCACCAGAATCACCGCTCCACGGTCGCGCATCTCGATCTGCTGCTGCCATTCGGCGCCGCTGTGCTGACGGAATTCTTCCCGAAGCATGCCTGCAAACTCGGCGAGCGCGGGCCAATCCTCGAGCCTTGCTCCGATGAGGGGCGCGAGATTCTCCTGCAATATGCCTCCCGCCCCGCTGTTTGCGATTCGCAGGACGAGTCCGTGATCGAAAACGAGCACTCCCGCCGATAGATTGGCAAGGACGCTTTCCAGATACCCCTTGGCGGTCTCGAGCTGCGCCTGGTTGCGTTGGGCGGCGCGGCGCGCCTCGCCCAGCTGCTGAGTCATGCTGTTGAACGACTGGGTGAGGATGCCCAGCTCGTCGCGGCTCGTGACCGGTGCGCGGCGCGAAAAATCGCCTCGCGCCACCGCCTGCGTGCCCTCGGCGAGCACGGCGAGCGGCTGCGACAGGCGCCGCGACAACAGGAACGCGAGCGCGATCGCGGAAAGCAGCGCGAGCAGCAGCGTCAGGGTCAGCGTGAGAATGTAGATCTCCTTCAGCCCCTGGCGAGACAGCGACAGTTCCTTGTAGGCGCGATATACGCTCTGGACCGATTCGCCTTGTTCGGCGAGCGCCTGAGGCACCCAGTGCGTAAGCTGCAGCAGGCGCGGCCCTCCGGCGAGCTTCGGGCCGTCCAGCGGCACGATCACGCGCAGCAGAAGTCCTTTGTCCCCGACGGGCTCGACCGCGCTATAGCCGCGCACCTGCCGCCCTTCGCGCAACGCCTGCGCGGCCGGGGAGGGCGGTACGAGTCTTGCGGTCTCGCGGCTCGCGCTCGCCAGAACTTCTCCCCGCTCGTTCAGCAGCAATGCTTCTTCGACGTAGGCCTGCTCGCGCAAGCGGGCAAGCGCAGCGGGTTGTTGGCGTGTCGGGTCCTCGGAGAGGTCGAGCGCCATCACATGGGCCTTGAGCAGCAGCTCGTTCAGCATGACGTCGAGCGCCGCGCGGCCGAGATTGAGCCCGCCCTCGAGCGCGCGCTCGACGCGCACGTCGAACCACGACTCGATGCTCTTCGCGAGAAACTGCAGCGACACGGTATAGACAAGGAGCCCGGGAACGACGCCCACCAGGGCAAACATGACGAGCACCCGGAAAGTGAGCAGCGAGCCGAATACCTTTGCCCGGCGCTGCCGCGCCAGGATCGCGAGCTGGTATGCCACAAGCCCGAGGAGCGCGAGGGCGATCGCCGCGTTCAGGCCGAGCAGCAGCGGATAGTGCTCGGCAAAGAGCGGCGAGTTGGCTGTCGCCGCGGCGAGCAGGAACAGCAGGATGCCGCCGAGCGCCGCGCTGCCGACCAGCACATAGGTCATCGGGCCTCCCGCACCGGCGCAAGCGGCGTGAACGGAAATCGCTTCCAGTCGGAGGCAAGCGTCCACTCGCGGTTGGTGACCGCGCTCACGCGGAACGGCGTCGGCAGTTGAGCCGGGTCCAGGCGCATGCGCACCGAAGCGATGTATTTTCGGCCGTTGTCGACCCGATCCTGTCCCAGCACCGGCCAGCCGTGAACCGTGCCGAGCGCTTGAAGCGCCTCGGCGAGCGTAGGGAAATTCTGATGGAGCGTCCCGCTGGAGAGCCGGTACTGTTGCGCCAACGGGAGATAGGCAAGCCGCAGCTCCAGCTTTTCGGAAGCGGACTTTTCATCAAACCAGTACCAGCGCGGCCGCGTCAGCTCGAATTCCACGAGGAAACCGAGCGACACGCCATTTTTCAGGGCCTCCAGCAGCGGAGCTGTCAGATCCAGGTGAAAATCCGCGTACAGGGAGTATCGCGTCTCCGCGAGTTCCAATCCGACATTATTCACCTGGATGGGCTCGGCGAGCGCCGACGCCGCGAAGGCGAGCGCGGCGGCGAATCGACGAAAGCTTGCGGTCATGTAGGCGGCCGGCGTTTTGTCAGCAAAGCGTAGAAGAAGCCGTCGCTATAGGCGCCCGGCAGGATCTGTCCGTCGTCAAGCCCTGGAATCGGGAGCAGCTCGGCTTCCGGGTGCCGCGTGAGAAACGCGCGCACTTGCCCCCCGTTTTCCTCCGGAAACACCGAGCATGTCGCGTACAACAATTTACCATCGGCCGTAAGCACCCGCCACAAGGCCTCGAGCAGCTGCGCCTGAGCGCCGGCGAACCCGGACGCGTCGGCCCTCCGGCGCAGCCACCGGACGTCGGGATGGCGTCGCACCACGCCCGACGCCGAGCAGGGCGCATCCAGGAGAATCCGATCGAACGTCCTGCCTTCGCTGAAGCTCTCCGGATCGCGGCAATCGCCGACCACGATTTTTGCAGTGAGCCCCAGCCGGGAAAGATTTTCGGCGATACGCCGCGCCCGCTCTCCGTCCGCGTCCACCGCAAGCAACTCGCACCGGGCGAGCTCGAGCAGGTGTCCGGTTTTTCCGCCCGGCGCGGCACAGGCATCGAGGACGCGCATCCCGTCGCGAACATCCAGAAGCGGTGCCGCCCGCTGCGCGCCCGCGTCCTGCACGGAGACCTCGCCGGCGGCGAATCCGGGGAGCCGCTCGACCCGGCAAGGTTTCTCGAGCAGCACCGCCTCCTCGCCCAGCGCCCGGGCGGGAATCGCGGCCCGGTCGAGTTTCTCCAGATACGCGCTCGCCGGCAGCCGTCGCCGGTTGACCCGGAGCACCATGGGCGGATGCCGGTTCGACTCCAAGAGCGCAGCCTCCCATCCGTGAGGATGCGCCGCGCGCAGCGCGTCGATCCACCACTGCGGGTGGCGATAGCGGCCGGGCTCGGTCGCCTCGATTTCCGGGAGCAGTTGGTGCATGCGGCGCTGGAAGTTGCGCAGCACGGCGTTGACCAGTCCCTTCGCGCGCGAGTGCCCGAGCAAGACGGCCGCCTCGACCGCCTGATGCACCACTGCATGCGCGGCCTGCGGCCGCGCCGCGAGCTCCGCGAACGCCGCGAGAAGCAACCCGCGCAATCGAGAATCGGTGAGAGGCCGCTCCAGTAGCCGGTCGAGCGCCACGTCGACCACACCGTAACCGCGCAATGCGTTGTAGCAAAGATCCTGCGCCGCAGCGATGACCGCTTGCCACGGGGCCCGGTGTTTCAGGTCGCCGAGCGCCGTGTTCAGGCTCTCCCCGTCGAGCACGCGCCCGACGACCCCGGCGGCGGCAACGAAGGCCTGTGCCAGGGAAGGACCGGCGGAAACGGCGGAGAGGGGCATGCTGCTCAAGGTCACGGGCGTTACCGCGCATTATAGGCAGGGCGCCGTAGCCCGCGCCACGCGCTCAGACTTCGAAGCGCTCGCCGGCCGAAAGCGGAAATCCTCTGAGAAACTCGGCCGCCGCGAGCCGCTTTCCACCGGAACGCTGCAACTCGGCGATAAGGAGGGCGCCTTCTCCGCAGGCAACGAGCACGCCGCTTGGGTGTACGTTCAGCACTTCACCCGGTCTCCCTCGCCCCGGGGCGGCAGCGCACCGCCAGATCTTCAGCTCCACTCCGCGCAAGCGCACGCGCACGCCGGGCGCCGGATCGAAGGCGCGAACGCGGCGGCTGACCGCGACCGCGCTCTCACGCCAGTCCAGGCGCGACTCGCGCTGGTCGAGCTTCACTGCATGCGTCACCCCTTCGGCGGGCTGAGGGCGGGGTCTGAGCCGGTCCGCTTCGAGCTCGCTCAAGGCGCGCACGATGAGCTTCGCGCCAAGCCCTGCAAGCCGGTCGTGCAGGGCACCCGCGGTGTCGTCCTCCAGGATCGGAATCGCCTCCTGCAGCAGCACCGGCCCGGTGTCGAGCCCCACGTCCATCTGCATGATGGATACACCGGTTTCTCGATCCCCCGCGAGAAGCGCCCGCTGTATGGGCGCCGCGCCGCGCCAGCGCGGCAAGAGGGATGCGTGAATGTTGACCGCACCGTAGCGGGGGATTTCGAGCACCGCCTGCGGCAGAATCAGCCCATAGGCGACGACGACCATGATGTCCGGCCTTGTGTCTTTCAGCTTCTCGTGTAATTGCGTGTCCCTGAGGTCGGCGGGCTGGTCAACCTCGATTCCGCGTGAGATCGCGAGTCGCTTCACCGGCGAAGCAGCCGGTTCGAGACCGCGACCCGCAGGCCGGTCCGGCTGGGTCAGCACGCCGCTCACGCGGTGGCGAGATTCCAAAAGCGCCTCAAGGCAACGCGCCGCGAATTCGGGCGTGCCGGCGAAAACGATTTTCACGGGCGCAACCCCCATTGCCGGGCAGGCGAAGCGTTTCGCCCTTCGCGTAACAACGAACCGAAAGCGCCGCCTCTCAGGCCGTCTTGCGCAGTTGTTTTTGAAGTTTCGCCTTGATGCGCTGCTGCTTGAGGCGCGACAGATAGTCCACGAAAACTTTGCCCTCGAGGTGATCCATTTCGTGCTGGATGCAGATCGCGAGCAGCTTCCCGGCGGTAAGGGTGAAGGATTTCCCTTCCACGCCGAGCGCGCGCACCGTTACGAGCTCTGCGCGCTCGACCGGCTCGTAGATTCCCGGAACCGAGAGACATCCTTCCTCGCAGTACTGGGTACCTTCCCGCGCAACGATTTCCGGGTTGATCAGCACCAGCAGCTGGTCGCGGGTTTCCGAAGCGTCGATGACGATGACTCGCTTGTGTACGTCGACCTGCGTCGCCGCGAGGCCGACCCCGGGTGCGGCGTACATCGTTTCGGCCATGTCGCGCACCAGTGCGCGAACCGATTCGTCGACCTCGAGTACCCGGGCGGCCTTCTTGTAGAGCCTCGGATCGGGGTAGCGGAGGATGTTCAGCAACGCCATAAATACTTGCAAATAGAAAGAATTAGCGGCAGAATTTAATGCGGACTGTAAAAAGCGCACCTCAATAGCCAATATTGGGACTAAGGCGGGTCAATCCAGACGAAGACGAGGCGGACATGCAAAAGTCTATCACAGCTCTCCGCGCGCTCGTCCTTGCGGGCGCGGCTTCGCTGGCCCTCGCGCAAGGCGAGCTGACGCTGCGAGACAACGCCCCGGACCGCCACGTCGTACAGAGGGGCGATACGCTCTGGAGCATCGCCACGAAATTCCTCAAAGACCCGTGGCGCTGGCCCGAGATCTGGCGCATGAATCAAGAGCAGATCCGCAATCCCCACCTCATTTCTCCCGGCGACGTGCTGGTCCTCGACCGGAGCGTGTCTCCGCCGCAATTGCGCCTGGGGGAGGACAGCGGCGCTGCTCGTCCCCCCGCCGGTTCGGTGAAGCTCTCGCCGCGCATCTACGGCGATCCGCTGGCCAGGGAAGCGATACCCGCAATTCCGCTCAAGGCGATCGAGCCGTTCCTGACGCAACCGCTCCTCATCGAGGAAGGCGGCCTTGACAAGGCCCCGCGCATCATCGCCACGGAAGAGAACCGGGTGAACGTCGGAGCGGGCAACGTGGCCTACGTCAGCGGTTTCGGCGGCGCCGACATTCCGGTCTGGCAGGTCTACCGGGCCGGCCGGCCGCTCGTCGATCCGGACAGCCGCAGGACGCTCGGTTTTGAAGCCGTGTTCCTCGGCACCGCGCGCGTGACGCAAAGCGGCGAGCCCGCCACGGTGCAGATCCTCGATTCCAAAAAGGAGATCTCCGCGGGGGACAGGCTCATTCCAGCGCCCCCGCCCACCATCGCCCAGTACGTGCCCCGTGCGCCGGCCTCCGCGGTCAACGGCCGAATCATGGGACTCTATGACGCCCTCGCTACCAGCGTGGGCGGGCGCGACTCGATCATCTCAATCAACAGAGGCAGCCGCGACGGCTTGGAGCCCGGGAACGTGCTCGCCGTCTACCGTAACGTCGTGATCTACAACCAGCGGGACTATTTGAAATCGCGCGACCGCTCCCCAGCCATTCAACTTCCCCCCGAGCGCTACGGCTTGGTATTCATCTTCCGCACTTTTAACTCGGTCTCCTATGCCTTGGTCATGGAAAGTTCGCGGCCGATCCAGCCGGGGGACATCGTGCTGAACCCCTGAGCGCGCTTGGGTCCGCGGCACTGTCGCCGAGGCACTCGCCCATGAGCGACGCGGGCGAACTGGCCGCTTGGATCGAGTTAAGCCTCGTTCCCGGACTCGGTGACCGGAGATTCCGATCCCTGCTTTCGACCTTCGGTCTGCCGACCCGGATACTGAGCGCCACGCGATCGCAGCTCGGTCGAGTGGTACCCGAGGCGCTTGCGGCGCGCATCCTCGAGCGCAACAAGGGCCCTGAAGTCGAAAAAGCGCTCCAATGGGCGGCCCAAGCCGGCCACGCGCTGCTCACGCTCGCCGATACCGAATACCCCAAGCAGCTCCTGGAAATCCCGGACCCGCCGGCCCTGCTCTATGTCACCGGCGACGTGAAGCTTCTTTCCTCCTCCGCTCTCGCAGTGGTCGGCAGCCGAAACGCCACGCCCCAGGGAATGAAGAACGCGCAGAGCTTCGCCCGCACCTTGAGCGAGGCCGGACTCGCCATCGTGAGCGGCCTTGCTCTGGGCGTGGACAGCGCAGCGCACCGCGGCGGGTTGGAAGGACGCGGCTCGACCATCGCGGTCCTGGGGACCGGAATCGACATCGTGTATCCCAGGCGCAACCAAGCGCTTGCGGAGGAAATCGCATCGCGGGGCGCGCTCGTGTCCGAGTTCGCGCTCGGCGCACCGCCCAACGCGGCAAATTTCCCGCGCCGCAACCGCCTTATCTCGGGTCTCGCCCGCGGCTGCCTCGTCGTCGAGGCCGCGCTCGATTCGGGCTCGCTGATAACGGCGCGCCTGGCGGCGGAACAGGGACGCGAGGTGCTCGCCATTCCCGGATCGATCCACTCGCCGCTCTCCAAGGGCTGCCACGCCCTCATCAAGCAGGGCGCGAAGCTCGCCGAGAGCGCGCAGGACGTGCTCGAGGAACTCGGCGGGGCGCGAGCACCCGATCCGACGCCGTCCGGATCGGGCGCGAGCCACGACCTGCTCGATAAAATGGGCTTCGATCCGCTCGACATCGACGAGCTGATCGCGCGCAGCGGCTTGACGACCGAAGTCGTCTCGGCCATTCTCCTGCAATTGGAGCTGGAAGGAAAAATAGCGAGCCTCCCCGGAGGCTTGTACCAACGCATCGCCTGAGGATTGATCGCGAATGTTCGACGTACTCGTCTACCTCTTCGAAAATTACTACCGGACCGAGGCCTACCCCGATCAGGATACGCTCCAGCGCAAGCTGCACGCGGCCGGATTCGAGAACGACGACATCCACGACGCGCTCGACTGGCTGAACCTGCTCACGCGCGCCCCCGATGACGGCCTTCCGGAGTCGCTCGATGCGCGATTCTCCTTTCGCGGATATACCGCGGACGAGCTCGCCAAGCTCTCGCTGGAGAGCCGGGGGTTCATCGCGTTTCTCGAAGGCGCCAGGATCCTCACGCCTCTGCTGCGCGAACTCATCGTCGAGCGCGTGATGGCTTTGCCCGACGAAGTCGTGGGTCTGGACAAGCTGAAGGTGATCGTCCTCATGGTCCTGTGGACGCGGCGAGGCAACGTCGACGCGCTGATCCTGGACGAGCTGCTCCCCGACGGCGAAATGCGCCAAATACACTAGGGTCCCCGGCGGCAATCTGGTGTCGCTCAACCGGCCCCGCGTGGCGGTTTCTTGCGTCGCGTTCCGATTGCCCTTATCATTCTGCGCTTCGCGCGGAGGCGACCCTGATTTCCGCTGTTCGCCTTTTTGCAATCTTTTTCTCCCATGGCCAAAAAACTGATCATCGCCGAAAAGCCCTCCGTCGCGAACGATATCGCGCGTGTATTGGGCGGCTTCACGCGCCACGGCGACTACTACGAGAGCCGGGATTACGTGCTCTCCTCGGCGATCGGCCATTTGCTGGAGCTCGTTCCGCCTGAAGGCGTGGAGGTCAAGCGCGGCAAATGGTCGTTCGCCAACCTGCCGGTCATTCCGCCTCATTTCGATTTACAGCCCATCGAGCGCACCGAGGAACGCTTGCGACTGCTGGTGAAACTGCTCGCGCGCAAGGACGTGACGGGCGTCATCAACGCATGCGACGCGGGTCGCGAGGGCGAACTGATATTCCGCTACATCATCCGGCACGCCCGCAACAAGAAACCGATCGAGCGCTTGTGGCTGCAGTCGATGACGCAAGCTGCGATCCGCGACGGTTTCGAGCAGCTGCGCAAGGACCGCGAGTTGCGTCCTCTGGCAGACGCCGCGGTGTGCCGCTCGGAATCGGATTGGCTGGTCGGCATCAACGGCACGCGAGCGATGACCGCTTTCAACTCAAAGGAAGGCGGCTTCTACAAGACCACGGTCGGCCGCGTTCAGACCCCGACTCTTGCCATCCTTGTCGAGCGCGAGGATCGGATCCGAAGTTTCAAGCCGCGCGGCTATTGGGAAATCCACGCCACGTTTGCCGCCGCGCAGGGCGATTACGCCGGCCGCTGGTTCGACGAAAACTTCCAAAGGACCAAAGAAGACACTGAGGCAAGGCCCGAGCGGGTGTGGGAGGAGAAGCGGGCCGCGGCGATCCGCGCGAGCTGCCTGGGAAGGCCGGGGGTCGCCACCGAGGAAGCAAAGCCCGCCTCGCAGCTCTCGCCCCTGCTTTACGATCTGACGAGCCTGCAGCGCGAGGCGAACGGCCGTTTCGGCTTTTCGGCAAAGACCACGCTTGCCCTTGCCCAGGCGCTGTATGAAAGACACAAAGTCCTCACTTATCCGAGGACCGACGCGCGCGCCCTGCCCGAGGACTATCTGGGCACGGTGAAGAAAACGCTCGATGCGTTTGCCGAGCAGAAAGCCTCAGGCTACGCGCGGCACGCGGCGCTGGTCCTGAAGAAGGGCTGGGTCAAGCCCAACAAGCGCATATTCGACAACAAGAAGATCTCCGACCACTTCGCGATCATCCCCACGATCCAGCGGCCGCGGCACCTCTCCGAGGCGGAAGCGAAGCTCTACGATCTGGTCGTAAAGCGCTTTCTTGCCGTGTTCTTTCCGGCAGCCGAGTACCTCGTCACGACGCGCATCACTCGCGTGGAGGGTGAAGCCTTCAAGACCGAGGGCCGGGTAATGACCGAAGCCGGCTGGCTGGAGGTCTACGGCAGAGAAACGGAGTCCGGCGAATCCGCGAGCCTCGTCCCGATCGAGAACGGAGAGAAAGTTCACGCGCGGGAGGTGGAAGTTCGCGCTATCCAGACGAAGCCCCCGGCGCGCTTCACCGAGGCAACGCTCCTCTCGGCGATGGAAGGCGCCGGAAAGCTCGTCGAGGACGAGGAGCTGCGCGAAGCGATGAGCGAAAAGGGTCTCGGTACGCCTGCTACCCGAGCGCAGATCATCGAAGGCCTGATCTACGAAGACTACGTGCATCGCAACGGGCGCGAACTTCAGCCGACGCCGAAGGCGTCGTCGCTCCTTTTTGCGCTGCGCCACTTCGGCATCAACGAGCTGTCTTCTCCGGAGCTCACCGGAAACTGGGAGTTCAAGCTGAAGCAGATGGAGCACGGGAATCTCCCGCGCAGCGAGTTCATGGATCACATCGTCGATCTTACCCGCGAGATGGTGTCGCGCATCAAGCGGGGCAAGATCCCCGACACGGCATTTCGTACATTGAACACCCCGTGCCCGAAGTGCGGCGGCAAGGTGCAGGAAAACTACCGCAAGTTCAAGTGCCAGAAATGCGACTTTTCGATCTGGAAAGTGGTCTCCAGCCGCGAGTTCGCCCCCGAGGAGATCGAGACGCTGATCGTCAAGCGGTCGGTGGGACCCCTCACGGGCTTCCGCAGCCGGGCCGGCAAGCCTTTTGCCGCGATGGTGCGCCTCTCCCCGGAGTTCCGCGCCGAGTTCGATTTCGGGCCGCAGGTAGGTGCCGACGGAACCACGGAGGCGGTGGATTTTTCAGGCCAGACCCCGCTCGGCCCCTGCCCGAAGTGCGGCGGCCGCGTATTCGAGCAGCCGATCGCCTACACCTGCGAGAACAGCGTGGGCCCGGCGCGACGCTGCGACTTCCGCTCGGGGCGCGTCATCCTGCAGCGGCCCATCGAACCCGAGCAGATACAGAAGCTGCTTGCCACGGGAAGGACCGATCTCTTGCATCGGTTCATTTCCCGAAAGGGCAGGCCGTTCTCGGCGTTCCTGGTTCGCGGCGCCGACGGCAAGGTGGGTTTCGAGTTTGCGCCCCGCGCGGCGAAGGCCCCTCGGCGCTCGCCGGAGAAGGCGGCGGCGATCGAAGGGATCCCGCAGGCAGAGAAAGAAGGCGGTCCTAAAGCGCGCCCCAAGCGGGTTGCCGGCCGCGCCCGGCCCGCGAGAAACAAGAAAGCGGCTTGAGAAAAACTGCGCCCGCGGGCCGCCTCAAACATCGAGCCGGGCGATCAAGGCGTTCTGCTCGATGAACAGCCGCCGCGGCTCGACGTCGTCTCCCATCAGTTTGGTGAAGATTTCGTCCGCGGCGATCCCGTCCTCGATCTGCACCTTGAGCAGGCGCCGCGACTGCGGGTCCATCGTAGTCTCCCAGAGCTGGTCAGGATTCATCTCCCCCAGGCCCTTGTAGCGCTGGATCGCCGCACTGCGCTCGACTTCGCCGAGCAGCCATTTCATCGCCTGAGGAAAATCCGCGACCGCCTCTTCCTTGTCGTCGCGCTTGATCACCGCCCCCGGCCCGACGAGGCCCTGGAGCAGCTGTGCGATGCGGTTGAGCTGCTGACAGTCTCCCGACGACAGGAAGTCTTCGTCGAGCACGCTCGTTCGGACGTTACCGTGGTGGGTGCGCTCGATGACGAGCTGGTGGCGCTCGTTCTTCGCGTCGTAGCGCGCATTCACGTTGACGCCGTTTCCGTCGGCGGCCATCGCCTGCTTCAGCCGGAGCGCGCTCGCCCCTGCGGCCTGCGGACTGGACAGGTCCACCTTCACTCCGCGCATGAGCGCGGCGAGCGCGTCGCCGTCTATGATTTTGGAAGCCCGCGCGACCACCGCCTCGCCGAAAAGGTAGGCCTTGGCCAGCTGCTCGAGCGTCTTGCCCTCGATCGGCTGCCCGCCCTTCTTGGGCAGGAGCGAGGCTCCCACCAGGGCCTGGGCGAGCATGAACTGCGCACGCTCGTGGTCGTCCTTGAAGTAGCGCTCCTGCTTACCGAGCTTCACCTTGTACAGGGGCGGCTGTGCGATATACACGTGCCCGTGCTCGACGAGCTCCGGCATCTGCCGGTAGAAAAAAGTGAGCAGCAGCGTGCGGATGTGCGCGCCGTCGACGTCGGCATCGGTCATGATGATGATGCGGTGGTAGCGCAGCTTCGAGATGTCGTACTCGTCCTTGCCGATCCCGGTACCGAGTGTTTGGATCAAAGTGACGATCTCCTGCGAGGAGATGAGCTTGTCGAACCGCGCTTTTTCGACGTTCAGGATCTTGCCCTTCAAGGGCAAAATCGCCTGGAACTTGCGGTCGCGGCCCTGCTTCGCCGAGCCTCCGGCGGAGTCGCCCTCGACGATGTAGAGCTCGCAAAGCGCGGGATCCTTCTCCTGGCAATCGGCGAGCTTTGCCGATAATCCAAACGAGTCGAGCACTCCTTTGCGGCGCGTCATCTCGCGCGCTTTGCGCGCCGCCTCGCGCGCCCGCGCCGCGTCGACGATCTTTCCGCAGATGATGCGGGCGTCGTTGGGCCGCTCGAGCAGAAAGTTCTTCAGCTTTTCGCCGACGATCTCCTGGACCACCGGCCCGACTTCGGACGAGACGAGTTTATCCTTTGTTTGCGAGGAGAACTTCGGCTCGGGCACTTTCACCGAGAGCACGCACGAAAGGCCCTCGCGCATGTCGTCGCCGGTCGTCTCGACCTTGGCCTTCTTGGCGACTTCGTTCGCTTCGATGTACTGGTTCAAGCTTCGCGTCATGGCGGCGCGCAGGCCCGTGAGGTGAGTGCCGCCGTCGCGCTGGGGGATATTGTTGGTGAAGCACAGGACCTGTTCCTGGTACGAGTCGTTCCACTGCATCGCCACCTCGACGGTCATCCCGTCTTTCTGGGCGATCGAGTAAAAAGGCGTGCTGTGCAGGACGTTCTTGCTGCGGTTGATGTACTCGACGAAACCTTTCACCCCGCCGGTATGGGCGAAGTTCTCCTCTTTTCCCGTGCGCTGGTCGACGAGCTGGATCTTCACGCCGTTGTTGAGAAAGGAGAGCTCGCGCAGACGCCGGGCCAGGATATCGAAGTGGTACTCGACCGCCCCAAACGTCTCCGCGCTCGCCAGAAAATGCACCTCGGTGCCGCGTCTTTCCGTCTTGCCGGTCACCTTGAGCGGCGCCACGGGAACGCCGCGCCGGAATTCCATGAAATGGCTCTTGCCGTCGCGCCGGATAGTGAGTCGAAGCCACTCGGAAAGCGCGTTGACTACCGATACGCCTACCCCGTGCAGCCCGCCTGCAATCTTGTAGGAATTGTTGTCGAATTTGCCGCCGGCGTGAAGCTCGGTCATCACGATTTCGGCGGCAGAGCGTTTCTGTTCGTCCTCTCTGTGGATCTCGGTGGGAATGCCGCGCCCGTTGTCGATTACGCTGATCGAATTGTCGGTGTGAATCGTGACGGTGATCTCGTTGCAGAAACCGGCCAGCGCCTCGTCGATGGCATTGTCCACGACCTCGAACACCATGTGATGCAGGCCGGTCCCGTCGGAGGTATCACCGATGTACATTCCCGGGCGCTTGCGCACCGCGTCCAGGCCCTTCAGGACCTTGATGCTGTCGGAATCGTACTGATCCGGGGCGCGCTCGTTCTTCTCTGGCTCTGCCATTTTTCTCTCTTCAGATCCGCATCGGCATGACGACGTATTTGAAATCGGTGCGCCCCGGTACGGTAAACAGCGCGCTCGAGTTGCCATCGCCCAGTCCGCACTCGACTTCGGCGACGTCGAGATTGTTGAGCACATCCACCAGATAGCCCACATTGAATCCAATGTCGAGAGCCTCCCCGGTATAGGGCACGTCCAGTTCTTCCTGAGCCTCCTCCTGCTCGGTATTGCTGCAGCTGATCCTCAGGCTGCCTTCCCCCAGCACCCAACGCACCCCTCGGAATTTGTCGCTGGTGAGAATCGCGGCCCGCTGCAAGGCCTGCAACAGCGCAATTCGCTCAAGCTTGAGCTTTTTCGGATGATTCTGCGGAATCACGCGGCCATAGTCGGGAAATTTTCCGTCCACGAGCTTCGAAACGAGCACAACCTTGCCGAAGCTGAACTTCGCCTGTGCCGCGGACAGATCGACCGCAACCGGCTCATCGGTGTCCTCGAGAAGTTTCGAGAGCTCGATGATCGTCTTGCGGGGAAGGATCACTTCCTGCCTCGCAAGATTCTTGCCCCCCGCTTCCCGGCTGACGTAAGCGAGCCGGTGCCCGTCGGTCGCAACCAGTTTCAACTGCCCGTCTTCGATCACCATGAGCAGGCCGTTGAGATAATAACGGATGTCCTGCTGGGCCATCGCGTATTGAACCAGTCCGAGGAGCGACTTCAGCAGCTTCTGGGGTATGGAGAAACACGTCCCGGTGCTTTCGGCCACGACCAGACGCGGAAAATCCTCGGCAGAGAGCGTCTGCAGGTTGAAGCGGCTTTTGCCCGACTTGACCTGGAGCCGCTTGTCCTGCAGCGCCAACGTAACATCCGCTCCTTCCGGGAGCGCGCGCAGAATATCGAAGAGCTTTCGCGCGCCTACGGTGATCTTTTTGACTTCACCCGGTTCTTCGACCGCCATGCTTGCAGTGATCTCGATTTCGATGTCGGTTGCGACGAAATCTATGTGAGAGTCGGCTCTCGAAAGAAGTACGTTCGACAGAATCGGCAGCGTATGGTGTCGCTCGATGATCCCGGTAACCGCTTGTAGAGGCGCGAGCAGCGTTTCACGTCTTGTCTTAAGAAGGTTCATTTTATTTCCTTGATGATGATGATGATCGCCGCCTTTTAGGTGGATAACCCGGCCCGCGCCCGCAAACGTGCGGCACCTCGACGTGGGCAACCTGTGGGTAAGGTCCGGATTGGCGCGTGTACCAAATCTGGACAAGAAACCGGTGCCTCATTACAGGGGCGCTTCATCACAATTCGTCCACAGGTTTCCGTCTGCTTATTCATCCTTTGAGTACCTGCTCCAATACGTGATAGTCGCGGTTGATGTCATGGTTCTTCTCGCGGAGCGCCGCGATAGTCCGGCACGCGTGCAGAACCGTCGTATGGTCGCGGTTGCCGAACGCGTCACCGATGTCCGGTAGGCTCATTTGGGTGAGGTCCTTGGCGAGCGCCATCGCGAGCTGGCGGGGGCGGGCGACGTGCCGACTGCGTTTCTTGGAGTGCATGTCAGAGACCTTGATCTTGTAATACTCGGCGACGGTCTTCTGGATGTTGTCGACGGTAATCTGCCGGTTTTGGGCGGTGAGGAGGTCTTTCAGCGCTTCCTTTGCCGTGTCGAGCGTGATGTCGCGGCCGTTGAAGCGCGAATAGGCGATTACGCTCTTCAGCGCGCCTTCGAGTTCCCGGACGTTCGAGCGGATGTGCTTGGCGATGAAGAAGGCGACTTCTTCGGAGAGCCTGAGCGAGACCGCCTCGGCTTTCTTCAGGATGATCGCGACCCGCATTTCCTGCTCCGGAGGCTCGATCGCCACGGTGAGACCCCACGAGAAACGCGACTTGAGGCGCTCGTCCATGCCTGCGAGGTCCTTGGGGTAAGTGTCGCAGGTGATAATCAGCTGCTTGTGAGCCTCGATCAGCGCGTTGAAGGCGTAGAAAAACTCTTCTTGCGTCCGGTCCTTGCCGGTGAAGAACTGGATGTCGTCGATCAGAAGAAGATCGAGCGAATGGTAGTAACGCTTGAACTCGTCGAAGGATTTTTGCTGATAGGCGCGAATCACATCGGAGATATATTGCGCGGCGTGAAGATAGCGGACGCGGGCGCTGGGATGCTGCGCGAGAACGAGGTTGCCGACCGCATGGATCAGGTGCGTCTTGCCAAGACCCACGCCACCGTAGATGAACAGCGGGTTGTACGACGTTCCCGGATGTTCGGCGACCTGTAGCGCCGCGGCGCGGGCGAGCTGGTTGGCTTTGCCGGCGACAAAATTGTCGAAACTAAATTCGGAAATGAGGCTCGAGCGGTCCGCGTGCTGCGCTCGCGCCGGCACTGTGCGCGCGGTGCGCGCGGTGAGCGCCGCGGGCGCGGGGGGCTTTGCGGGCTCTGAGGCGCCCGGGGACTCAAGGGTGATCGACACGCGGATAGGCGAGGAAAAAAATTCAGCGCCCATCGCTTCGATGCGTGGCGCGAAGCGATCCTTGACCCACTGCAGAACAAAACGATTGGGCGCAAGCAGCCGCAACTCGCCGGAGGGCGCCGCCGAGGCGTCCAGTTTGAGCGGCCGAATCCAGGTATTAAACTGCTGAGCGGGAAGCTCTTTTTCGAAGCGACTCAGGCACGAGGCCCAGAAATCCTGCATGACTCTAATGAGGCTCAGATCGGGGAAACTTTCGCATCGATTTTACTCGTTTCCAATGGAGTTATCCACAGCCCGGAGGAGCTTAATTCTTTGACAATCTCGGCTCAAGTATCGTCTAATTCAACGTTCTGTTTACTCTCAGGGATTAGCTTCATGAAACGCACTTTTCAGCCCTCGGTCATCCGCAGGAAGCGCACCCACGGGTTTCTTGTCCGAATGCGCACGCGTGGAGGCCGGGCGGTGCTTCGGGCGCGACGCGCCAAGGGGCGGGCTCGTCTGAGCGTTTGAGCGAGCGCAGGCGCTACACCCGCAGGCAGCGGCTCGGAACGACTGATATCGCTGCGTTGCTATCCGGAGGGCGAGCCATCAAGCGCCCCGGGTTCAGCGTGCTGCTCAAAGCGAACGTGCTCGGTGTTCCAAGACTCGGTCTCATCGTGCCTAAGCGCGTATTTCCGCGTGCGGTCGACCGCAATCGCGCGAAGCGCTTGCTGCGGGAGTGGTTCCGGGGCCATCAGACGCGGCTGGGAAGCCGCGATATCCTGATTCGGCTGTCAGCGAGAACGGTCGCCTTGGCTGAAATCGAGCGCTGCCTGGCCGGAACGTCGTGAGCAAACTGCTATCGCTTTTCATTCGGGCTTATCGCTACGCAGCCAGCCCTCTGCTCGGCATGCACTGCCGCTTCCATCCCTCGTGTTCCGCCTATGCGCTCGAGGCGCTCGAGCGCCACGGTACGGCGCGGGGCGCTTGGCTTGCGCTGCGGCGTCTTTCGCGCTGTCATCCCTGGCACCCGGGCGGCCATGATCCGGTCCCCTGATTTCTCGCTCTCTTGATGGATACACAACGCCTGATCCTGTTCTTCGTGTTCTCGTTTTCGTTGCTGCTCCTATGGGACGCGTGGCAGAAGGAGCTTCGGCCCCCGGCTGCACCGGCACCACAGGGGACAGTTCCGACGCCGAGCGGCCCGGCGGTGACGCCCGCGGCGAAAGCTGCGGATGCGATGCCTCCGAGTGCCGCGCCGACGGGCAAGCCCAGCGAGCGGCTGCGCGTTCGCACCGACACCATGCTTGCGGAAATCGATACGCAAGGCGGCGACCTCGTCTATTTGGAATTGCTCAAGCACAAGGACACGCGTGACGAAAACAAGAACTTCGTGCTGTTTGGACCCGAGCACCGCTACTCCGCGCAAAGCGGCCTGATCGGCACCGGACTGCCGAATCACCGGACGCTGTTTCGGGCGAAGGCCAAGGAATTCATTCTCGCGCAGGACCAGGATAAGCTGGAGGTGAGGCTTGACGCAGACACTGCCGAGGGCATCAAAGTGGCCAAGATCCTGACCTTCCGCCGCGCGAGCTATCGCATCGATGTCGCCGAGGAAATCTCGAACGGAACGGCGGCGCCGCTCGCCACCCACGCGTATTTCCAACTCACCCGCGACAGCAAGTCCCCCGGGAGCGACCCCTATATGGCGCGGACTTATACCGGCGTGGCCCTCTATACCGAGCGGGACAAGTTTCAGAAGGTGACTTTCGAGGACATCGCCAAGGACAAAGCGCCTTATCCGAAGACGCGCGACAACGGCTGGATCGCGATCATTCAGCACTATTTCGTGGCCGCGCTCCTGCCTCCGGACAAGACGCCGCGCGAGTTCTATACCCGTAAGCTCTCCGAAGACCTGTATTCGGCCGGGGTGATCGTGCCCCTTGGACCGATCGCACCCGGTGCCTCCGCCCAGGCCGTGGTACCGCTGTACGCCGGGCCGCAGGACCAGGATCACCTGGAGGCGGTTGCCCCTGGCCTTGAGCTGGTGGTCGACTACGGGTGGCTTACGGTGATCGCTGCGCCGCTCTTCTGGGTGCTGAGGCTGTTCCACGGCTGGATGAGCAACTGGGGTCTTGCGATCATTCTGCTCACGGTGGTCATCAAGCTGATTTTTTTCCCGCTGTCGGCCGCGAGCTACCGCTCGATGGCGAAAATGAAACTGGTGACGCCGCGACTGATGAAGCTCCGCGAGCAGTATGCGGACGACAAGACGAAGATGAACCAAGCGATGATGGAGCTCTACAAGACCGAGAAAATCAACCCGCTCGGCGGCTGCCTGCCGATCCTGGTGCAGATTCCGGTGTTCATCGCGCTCTACTGGGTGCTCTTCGAAAGCGTCGAGCTGCGCCACGCCCCGTTCTATCTCTGGATCAGGGACCTTTCGGCGCCGGATCCTTGGTACGTGCTGCCGACGCTGATGATGGGCTCGATGCTCGTTCAGACGAAGATGAACCCGACACCACCCGACCCGGTTCAGGCCAAGGTCATGATGATCATGCCGTTCGCGTTCGGTGTGATGTTCTACTTTTTTCCGTCGGGCCTGGTCCTATACTGGTTTGTCAACAATATCCTGTCGATCCTCCAGCAATGGCAGATCACCCGCATGATCGGGGGGAAAAAATCCGCCGCCAGCGCGAAGCGCTGAGGCGCCGCCTCATTGCGGGCAGGTACGCCCGAGGGGCGAACCGATGGCAGCGTCGTCCGATACGGATGTGATCGCGGCGGTCGCGACAGCGCCGGGGCGGGCGGGAATCGGGATCGTGCGCGTTTCAGGGAAGCACCTTGAGGAACTCGCGTCACACCTGCTCGGTCGCGTCCCTGCGCCGCGTGTAGCCGCGCGCACGATGTTTCGCGGCACCTCAGGCGAGCCGATTGACGACGGCATCGCGCTTTTCTTTCCCGCGCCGGCTTCGTATACAGGCGAGGATGTGCTCGAGCTGCAAGCCCATGGCGGGCCCGTCGTGCTGCGGATGCTCTTGAGGCGATGCCTCGAGCTTGGAGCGCGCCTAGCCGAGCCGGGCGAATTCACCCGGCGTGCATTCCTGAACGACAAGCTCGATCTCGCGCAGGCCGAGGGCGTCGCCGATCTCATCGAGGCCGCCACCGAGGCCGCGGCCCGTTGCGCGCTGCGCTCGCTGCGCGGCGAATTCTCCGAGGTAATTGGGAACCTCGCGAAGCAGCTCGTCGAGTTGCGCTCGCTGGTCGAGGCGACGCTGGACTTTCCCGAGGAGGAAATCGACCCCGTCGACAGGGACAACGCACGCGAGCGTCTGCAGCGTCTCCAGGGTGAAGTTGCCCGCTCGCTCGATCGCGGGCGCCAGGGCAGTGTGCTGCGCAGCGGACTTCAAGTGGTGCTGGCCGGCCAACCCAATGTGGGGAAATCGTCGCTCCTCAACCGGCTCGCTGGAGAAGAGCTCGCTATCGTGACCGAAATTCCCGGCACGACGCGCGATGCGGTGCGTCAGACGATACAGATCGAGGGTGTGCCCATGAATATCATCGACACCGCCGGTCTGCGCGACACCGCCGACCCGGTCGAGGCGATCGGCATCGCCCGCACCTGGGAGGCGATCGGACGCGCCGATGCGCTCCTCCTGGTAGTGGACGCGCGTGCCGGCGTCACCGCCGCCGACCGCGCCATCGCCGCCCGCCTTCCGCGCAAGCTGAGACCGGTCACGGTGTTCAACAAGATCGATCTCTGCGGCGGCGCGCCGCGTGCCGAAGAGGACGCAGACGGTTGGCGTATTCATCTTTCTGCTAGAACGGGCGAGGGTATCGAGGCGCTGCGCCGAGCGCTGCTCGCACTGGCTGGCTGGCACTCGGGCGGGGAAGACATATTCATGGCGCGCGAGCGGCATCTCACCGCGCTTGGCCACGTCGCCGAGGCGCTCGAGCGGGCCGGGCGCGCGATGCCGCAGAGCGAGCTCTTCGCGGAAGAGCTCCGCCTCGCGCAGGTCGAGCTCAAAGCGATCACCGGTGAATTTACCGCGGACGACCTGCTGGGCGAGATTTTCTCGCGCTTTTGCGTCGGAAAATGAACTCGCTCTCCGCAGCGGAATGAATCGTTATCCGGTTTTCAGCGCGCTGCTCGTTTGCGGCGCAAGTGGCGCGGTGTTCAGCGTCCTGCGCGCTCCGCTGCCTTGGCTGATCGGGCCGTTGCTCGCTGCGCGCGTAGCGCCCGCACCGCGTAACTTGCCGTTTTTCCTGGCCATTTTTTTCTGCAGCCGGATCGTGGTAAAGTTCGCGCCTTTACTGTCCTGAAAAATACGACTGGCGGCCGTGTCCGTCCTGCCGCCAAGTCGTCATCGCGAGGCCCCGGCATGAATCAACCTTACGCTGCAGGTATCGATATTGGTGCTCCGTCTTACGTTCAGCACCACGGCGCCAAGGAATGGGTGGCGCGCATCGCCGCGCTGGCCAAACCCGACCGGATTCAATGGTGCGACGGCTCGCAGGAGGAATACGACCGGCTTTGCGACGAAATGGTCAACTCAGGCACGCTGAAGCGGCTCAACCCCGAGCTTCGCCCGAACTGTTTCCTCGCGCTCTCGGATCCCGGCGACGTGGCGCGCACCGAGGACCGAACTTTCATCTGCTCGCAGCAAAAGGAGAACGCGGGTCCGACGAACAACTGGGTTGATCCCCGGGAGATGCGCGCCACGCTGGACAAGCTCTTCAACGGGTGCATGCGCGGCCGGACCCTTTATGTGGTCCCGTTTTCCATGGGACCGCTCGGCTCGCACATCGCGCATATCGGCATCGAGCTGACCGATTCGCCCTACGTGGTGGTGAGCATGCGCATCATGACGCGCATGACGAAGAGGGTATGGGAAATCCTGGGCAGGAACGGCAATTTCGTTCCCTGCGTGCATTCGGTCGGCGCGCCGCTCGCGCCCGGGCAGAAGGACGCGGCTTGGCCGTGCAGCAGAGAGCACAAATACATCGTCCACTATCCGGAAACCAGGGAAATATGGTCGTTCGGCTCCGGCTACGGTGGCAACGCATTGCTCGGCAAGAAATGTTTTTCGCTGCGCATTGCCTCGGTCATGGGCCGGGACCAAGGCTGGCTTGCCGAGCACATGCTGATTCTCGGCGTCACGCCGCCCTCGGGCGAAAAGATCTATGTGAGCGCGGCGTTCCCTTCAGCGTGCGGAAAAACGAACTTCGCCATGCTGATTCCGCCAGCGGCGTTCAAGAGCTGGAAAGTCTCCACGATAGGCGAAGACATCGCCTGGATAAAGCCGGGCAAGGACGGACGCTTTTACGCGATCAATCCGGAGTCTGGAATTTTCGGCGTCGCGCCCGGAACTTCGGAAAAGACCAATCCCAACTGCATGGCGATGATCAGAAGCAACACCATTTTCACCAATGTCGCCATGACACCGGACGGCGACGTGTGGTGGGAGGGGATGACAAACGCGCCTCCCGCCAAGCTCATCGATTGGCAGGGGAAGGAGTGGACACCCGATTGCGGCAGGAAAGCGGCCCACCCCAACTCGCGGTTTACGGTTCCCGCCACGCAGTGCCCGTCGATCGACCCCGAATGGGAAAATCCCGAGGGCGTGCCGCTATCGGCCTTTGTGTTCGGTGGCCGGCGCTCGGACACAGTACCGCTTGTGGCCGAGGCCTTCGATTGGGATTCCGGAGTCTACATCGCCGCGACTATGGGTTCGGAGACCACGGCAGCGGCCACCGGCAAGGTCGGCGTGGTCAGGCGCGATCCGATGGCGATGATCCCGTTCGTGGGCTACAACATGGGCGACTACTTCAACCATTGGTTGAAGCTCGGGCGCTCGGTGTCGAAGCGCCCGCGGATTTTCTGCGTCAACTGGTTCCGTACTGATGCTCAGGGCAAGTTCATCTGGCCTGGGTTCAGGGAGAACATGCGCGTGCTGAAATGGATCGTTGAGCGCTGCCAAGGCAAAGCACACGGGGTCGAAACACCGATCGGCCGGGTTCCCGACTTTGCAGATGTGGAGTGGAGCGGACTCGAGGGCTTCGACGACGAGAAGTTCAGGCGGGTCAGCTCGGTCGACAGCAGCGAGTGGAAGCGGGAGCTCAAGTTGCAGGACGAGTTGCTTCGGCTTTTAGGCGGCCGGTTGCCGCGCGAGCTCGCCCTGCGGCGGAAGGCGTTGGAACGCACGCTCGGCTGAAGACCAGATTCGTGGATAAAAAAGCCGTCGGTGACGGCTTTTTTTATTCCCGGTGTGCTCCTGGCGTCCTTAAGGCGTGAGTAGGAAAGCCATTTATATTTCAGCGCGTTGGCGTTCTTTGGCAAAGCGCTTCTGGGTTGTGGATCATCCTCCGGAATTGCTGTGGATATCCTGGTAAATACCTGGTGGATGTCCTGTGATTTGCCGGCCGTATGAGCCTTGGATTTCCGGTGGAGAACCTGTGGGTGGCGCCGATGTTTCACGTGAAACATCACGGGTGAGAGTCGAAAACAGTCAAAGAACGAGGCGCCCCGCTCCGCATCCAGGCTCCCGGAGCTCTGCGTGAATCAACTGTCTCTCGTTCCCGAATACCTTTAAAATCGGACTTGGGTTCGTTTGCCCAAGCGATGCATTTTCCTACTCGATTTGACGTGATCGTAGTCGGCGGCGGCCATGCCGGCACCGAGGCCGCGCTCGCCGCCGCCCGCGCAGGCTGCAAGACGCTTCTCCTGACGCACAGCATCGAAACGCTCGGCCAAATGTCGTGTAACCCCTCCATCGGCGGCATCGGCAAGGGGCACTTGGTCAAGGAAGTCGACGCCTTGGGCGGAGCCATGGCGATCGCCACCGATGAAGCTGGGATCCAGTTCCGTATCCTCAATTCCTCGAAAGGACCCGCTGTCCGCGCGACTCGCGCCCAGGCCGACCGCCTGTTGTACAAGCACGCGATTCGCACGCGGCTGGAGAACCAGCCCGATCTCACCCTGTTTCAGCAGGCGGTGGACGACCTGATATTGGCGGGCGACCGAGTGGCCGGAGTGGTGACTCAACTCGGGGTGCGCTTCTCCGGCCGCGCGGTAGTGTTGACAACCGGGACCTTTCTTTCCGGGCTCGTCCATATCGGCTTGTCGAAGCACCAGGCCGGCCGGGCAGGGGATCCGCCCTCGATCAGCCTTGCCGCGAGGCTGCGCGAGCTCAAACTTCCGGTGGGCCGCCTCAAGACCGGAACACCCCCACGCATCGACGGCCGGACCATCGACTTCTCGGTGATGCAAATGCAGCCGGGCGACGAGCCGATCCCGGTGTTTTCGTTCCTCGGGACGCCGGAAATGCACCCGCGCCAGCTACCTTGCTGGATCACCCACACCAATCCGCGCACGCACGAAATCATCCGGGGCGGGCTCGACCGCTCCCCCATCTACACGGGCGTGATCGAAGGGATAGGCCCGCGCTATTGTCCCTCGATCGAAGACAAGATCCATCGCTTTGCCGGCAAGCAAAGCCATCAGGTCTTTCTCGAGCCGGAAGGGCTCACCACCCGCGAGTTCTACCCCAATGGAGTCTCGACCAGCCTTCCCTTCGACGTTCAGATTGAGCTCGTGCGGAGCATTAGGGGGTTGGAGAAAGCCCACATTTTGCGGCCCGGTTACGCCATCGAGTACGACTACTACGATCCGCGCAATTTGAGATCGTCGCTGGAAACGAAGTCGATCTCGGGCCTGTTCTTCGCGGGGCAGATCAACGGTACGACGGGTTATGAGGAAGCGGCTGCGCAGGGAATCCTCGCCGGTATCAACACGGCGCTGTTCGTGAAGGGCGAGCCACACTGGTGCCCGCGGCGCGACGAAGGCTATATCGGGGTGCTCGTCGATGATCTCGTCACTCGGGGCGTGACCGAGCCCTACCGCATGTTCACGAGCCGCGCCGAGTACCGCCTGATGCTGCGCGAAGACAACGCCGACCTGCGGCTCACCGAGACCGGGCGCAGGCTCGGCGTGGTGGACGATTCTCGCTGGGACGCGTTCAACCGCAAGCGCGACGCGATCGCCCGCGTGCAGGAACGGCTCAAGTCCACGTGGGTGAATCCCCAATCCCTGCCCGTCGACGCGGCCGAGCGTGTGCTCGGAAAGCCGATCGAGCGCGAATACTCGCTGATGGATCTGCTGAGACGGCCGGGGGTGAGCTATGCTTCGCTTTCCGGGCTCGGGGTCGCGGGCGTGCCCGTCGCGGATGCCACGGTCGCCGAGCAGGTGGAGATCCAGGCAAAGTACCAAGGGTATGTCGCCCGTCAGCATGAGGAAATCGCGCGTCACGAACATTACGAGACGCTCGCGCTGCCGCGCGACCTCGACTACCGCAGCGTGCGCGGTTTGTCGATCGAGGTGCAGCAGAAGCTGAACCAGCACCGGCCCGAGACCGTCGGCCAGGCTTCCCGAATTTCAGGTGTCACTCCGGCCGCGATCTCGCTGCTCTTGGTTCACCTGAAACGCGGCATGAGCAAGGCGGAAAGATCGGCCGCATGACGGCAACCGTAGTTGGGTCGGCGCGGTCCGAGCTCGGCAAGCGCCTCGAACAAGGGCTGGCGGAACTCGATCTCAGCTTGGGCCGCGAAGCCAGGACGAAGCTCCTCGAGTACCTCGCCCTGCTGGAAAAGTGGAACCAGGTTTATAACCTGACCGCCATACGGGACGCGGAGAAGATGGTCAGCGGACACTTGCTCGACTGCCTTGCGGTGGTCCCTTACGTGAGCGGGGCGCACGTGCTCGACGCAGGCAGCGGCGCAGGGTTTCCCGGAATTCCCCTTGCGGTGGCCAAACCCGACGCCGAGGTAGTATTGCTCGACAGCAATCACAAGAGAGCAGCGTTCCTGAAGCAGGCAGTGGCTGAACTTCAGCTAAGGAACGCGAGCGTCGTCTGCGAGCGGGTCGAGTCCTGGCACCCTGCGGAGAAATTCGACTGCATCATTTCTCGCGCGCTTGCCGAGATCGCCGAGTTCGTTATTCTGACCAAGCATTTGCTGGCACCGGGCGGCGTGCTCGCGGCGATGAAGGGGGTCCATCCCTTCGAGGAGATCGGGCGGCTGCCGCGCGATTTCCGCGTCATGCACGTGCACCGACTCGCGGTTCCCGGGCTCGGGGCGGAGCGGCATCTCGTCTTGGTCGAGCGCACATGACCCGGGTCCTCGCCGTGACCAATCAGAAGGGCGGAGTGGGAAAGACTACGACCAGCGTCAATCTCGCGGCGGGCCTCGCGCAGTCCGGCATGCGCGTGCTGCTGGTGGATCTCGATCCACAGGGCAATGCCACCATGGGCAGCGGCATCGACAAGCGCGCCCTCAAGACCTCGGTCTACCAGGTGCTGCTTGGGCTGGCCACCGCCGAGTCGGTGCGGCAGAAATCGGAATCCGGCGGCTACGACCTGATTCCCGCTAATCGCGACCTAGCCGGCGCGGAGGTCGAGTTGGTCGACCTAGAGCACCGCGAATCCCGCTTGAAAGGCGCGCTGGAATCGATCGCCGGTCAATACGACTTCATCCTGCTCGACTGCCCTCCCGCGCTCAACATGCTCACGGTGAACGGATTGGTCGCAGCCCATGCGGTGATGATCCCGATGCAATGCGAGTACTACGCGCTCGAAGGGCTCTCCGATCTGGTCAACACGATCAAGAAGGTGCGCCAGCACCTGAATCCGAAGCTCGATATCGAAGGGCTGCTTCGGACCATGTACGACCCGCGCAATGCGCTCGCGCAGCAGGTTTCGGCGCAACTGCAGGAGCATTTCGGCAGCAAAGTCTATGAGACCGTCATCCCGCGCAACGTGCGGCTCGCCGAGGCGCCGAGCTTCGGTGCGCCCGCGGTCAAGCTCGATGGCGAATGCAAGGGCTCTCAGGCGTATGTTGCGCTCGCGGGCGAAATCCTCTCCCGCAACGGCCTCGCGGTAACCGCATGAACGTGTTAAGTCCATGAAATTGAAGGGACTGGGCAGGGGGCTGGATGCGCTCCTCGACAAGGATGGCGAGGAGGGTCCGGGCCCCGAGCGCCAAGCCACGCTGCGGGTCGAGCAACTGCAGCGCGGCCGTTACCAGCCGCGCACGAGGATGGACGAGAACTCGCTCCAGGAGCTCGCGGCCTCGATCAGGAAGCAGGGCCTGATGCAGCCGATCCTGGTGCGGCCGATCGAGCGCGAGCGCTACGAAATCATAGCCGGCGAGCGCCGCTGGCGCGCCGCGAAGATGGCCGGTCTCGCGGAAGTTCCGGTGCTCGTGCGCGAAGTCCCGGATTCGGCGGCGCTCGCGATGGGACTGATCGAGAACATCCAGCGCGAAGACCTCAACCCGCTCGAGGAAGCGGGCGGCGTCCAGCGGCTCGTCACCGAGTTCAAGCTCACACATCAGGAAGCGGCGGATGCCATCGGCCGCTCGCGCACGGCGACCACCAACTTGCTGCGCCTTTTGAACCTGCAAAAGGCGGTTCAGCAGCTCGTTTTCGACGGCAAGCTCGAGATGGGCCACGCGCGCGCGCTTCTCGCGCTCGACGGGCGGCAGCAGGAAAAGGTCGCTGAGCGGGTCGCAGACCGGGCGCTTTCGGTGCGTCAGACCGAACAGGTGGTGAACGACATCCTTCACCCCAGGGTCAAGGCAAAACGCAAACTCAAGCCCGACCGCGACGTCGCGCGCCTCGAGGAAGAACTCTCGGAAGAGCTCGGAACGACAATCGAGATCAAGCCGGGAAAAAAGGGCGCGGGGAAACTGGTGATCAGCTATTCGAATCCCGATCACCTGGACGATCTTCTGTCCAAGTTCCGCCGCAAGCGCTCTAACGCCTGACGAGTTCCGCCAGCAGCCCGGTCCAGGCGCTGGCGAGGTTTCCGAGGTTGTAGCCGCCCCCGCCGAAGACCATCAGCCTGCCTTTCGCAGTTTCCTCGGCGAGCTCGAGCAGCGTCCTCGTCGCATGCGCGTGGGCCGCAGGCGACAAGCTGAGATGTGCCAGAGGATCGCCGGCCAAACTGTCGGCACCTGCTTGCAGAATGAAAAACTCGGGCTTGTGGCGCCGCAAGTGCGAGAGGACGCGTTCCCACGCGGCAAAGAAGTCCTTGTCGCCTGTGCCCGGCGCCATGGGGAGATTGAGTTTCGTCCCCTCGGCCTCGCCTGTCCCGGTCTCTTCGGAAAATCCCGTTCCCGGATAGAGAAAGCGCCCGTCTTCGTGTATATCCGCGAAAATCAGGTCGGGATCGGATTCGTAGCTGTAGAACACGCCGTCCCCGTGGTGCACGTCGATGTCGACGTAGGCGACGCGCCGGATCCCGTACTGCGCGCGCAGCGTGTCGATGACCGCGCCGAGGTCGTTGAACACGCAAAACCCGGCTGAGCGGCCGCGGCGCGCGTGATGCATGCCGCCGATCGGCTGAAACGTGCGGCGCGCCTCCCCCGCCATGACGCGATGCAGGCCCTCCAATGCGCTGCCGGTGACCGCCGAGGCCGCTTCCAGCACGCCCGGAAAAGCGGGGGTGTCGCCGTAGTCGAGGTAACCGCTGCCGATGCGCGAGCGCGTCTCGACCCAGCTCACGTGCTTCTCGTCGTGAAACCGCAGCAGTTCCTCGCGCGAAGCCCGCCGCGGCGCGGCGAGCGTCACCTGCTTGTGCAGGTTCTGTTTCTGCGCCTCCTTCCAGAAAGCGCCTTGGCGGTCGACCGAGAAAGGATGGCCGTCGGGAAAGCCGTAGCTGCCCAGCTCTTCGCCGACAAATAGCAGCACGTCGGATTTCATGCGGCCTCCTCCACCCTCGCCTTGCCGATTCTACGCCTTGCGAGGCTAGAAGTTCCCGATCAGGGCGATCCTGGCGCTGCGCGGCTCGGCCGGGTGGAAGTGGATGTCTTCGACTCCTACCGTAGTGCCGTCCCTACATCTCGAGGTGACGGGATTATCACTGAGGAGTCGGGAGCAGTAAAAGTAGTCGATATCGCTCGCCTTGCGGTTGAACAGGTTGAACACGTCGAAATTGAGCCGCAGGCGTTGGTCCAACTTGTAGGAAGCGCGAAGAGAGAACAGGGTTGAGGACTGCGAACGCTGGCTGTTATCTTCGACGAGCGGACGAGGCCCAAAGTAGCGCATATGGCTGGTGAACGACCAGCGTTCGAGATCGTTCAGTGTCAAGCCTAGCGAAGCGACTTTGTCGATGGCGCCGGGAATGTATCGACCGATGAGGTCGCCGTCCGTGAACTCGGCGCGTGAAGCCGAGAGGTCGAAGTCCATGATGATCCACGGCTTGGGGACATAGCGGTTCGACCACTCGATTCCGCGCCTTAAGCTCGGCCGGCTCGCCTCGGTCGTGCCGGCGTCGCCGACGAACAAAAGTTCCGAATCGAGTGCTAGGCGCCACAGCGAGATCGAGCTCTGCAGGTGCTCGATCAGCTCGGTTCGCACGCCGACCTCCGCCCCGCGGGTTTTGATCAGGGGTTTCACTTTTTCCGCCGGTATTGTCGTTCCCCGCGCATCGTTGCTGTGAAAGCCCTGCCCGAAATTGAGGAAATACTCGGTGTGCTCGAACGGGCCGAAGATCAAGTTGAGCTTGGGCGAGGTGATGTGGTCGCTCGCCGTGCCTGAGTTGGCGGCGGCGCTGCTCGTGACGTCCGCATGGTAGTAGTCGGCGCGAATTCCCGCCACGGTCCGGAAAATGTTGGTCCACTGAAGGCTGTTTTCGTAATAAAGCCCCAGACCCGTCTGGTTCACCTTGTCCTCGCGCGCCGCGCCCGAGCTCTGGCGCTCCCGGGCGACGGTGTCATAGAACGCGACATTGCCGATGTTGTCCCGGCGCAGCTGCAGTCCGAATTTGTTGACGTACTGGCGCTCGCCCCACTTTCCGGTAAGCGTCCAACTCGGTTCCAGGCCAAAGACATTGCGATCGTCCGCTTGTTCGAATTGGTCGCCGTCCGGATGGTTCAGGAAAAAGGTGAGGTTGGAAAACAAATTCAGCTTGTACTTGATGGCATAGGCATCGAAGTGAAATTCGCCATTGCTGAGCGCCTTGTGCCGGTCGAGCGAGAGGCTGTAGCGTTCGGTCTCGCCGCCGTCGGTGGGGTCGATCGCGCCGAAGCGAGAGATCTCCCCGGAATCCACCGCGCGCTTCGGGATCTGGTCGGTCGAGTTCCACTTTCCCCGATAGGCCATTCCCGTCAGTACGAAACCGTCGGCGTTGGTGCCGTGGCTGTAGCTGAGGACAGTATTGAGCTTTCTGTAATCCGAAGGGTTGTCCCAGGGCCCGTCGTTGTGGAACAGCTCCACGCCGTAGAGCAGGTGCCCCGGGCCGGCTTCGAAAGAGTTCGCCACCAGCCCGCGGCGATAGTCTCCGTTTCCCAACCCGGTTGAGACGATGCCCTGCTTGAGTTTCGTCGCGTAGTGGATCTCGGCCGCCCCGGCCGAAGCAAAGTCGCCTTCTTCGGCGAAGTACGGGCCCTTCTTGTATGAGATGCGCGACACAAGCTCGGGAATCATGAAGTTGAGATCGGTGTAGCCCTGCCCGTGGCCGTGGGTCGGCATGTTGACCGGCATATGCGCGACCGTGGTGCGGAAATCAGTGCCGTGATCGAGGTTGAAGCCGCGTAGGAAGTACTGGTTGGCTTTGCCCTCGCCGCTATGCTGGGTAATGATGACGCCCGGTACGTACTCGAGCACTTCGCCCGGCCGAAGCATCGGCCGTTCCTCTATAAGCTTCGGAGTGATGATGCCCTGGCTTGCCGCGTCGGATGTGCCTACTGCGTTCTCGTAGTGGCCGATGACGTGAATCTCATCGATCCTCTCCGCCTCTTGCGCCGGCGCACCACACGGGGTCGACAGCGCTGCCAGCAATGCGAGGAGCGCGGGGGCTTTGCCCGGGGTCACATACGTTCCTTCGTGGCGATAAAGCCGCGCATTATCGGGGTTCCATCGCCAGTGCGCCACCGGATTGATCAAGTCCGGGTCGCAGCCTAAGATGGCGCCGAACAACCGGGCGATCGAGCGCCCACCTAAGCCGGGAAGAGAGGAATCCATGGGCGCGCGCTATGTGTGGCCCAAAGAAGGCATTGCCCGCATCCCCTACTGGGTTTACTCCGACCCGGAGATCTATGCCCGGGAGCAGGAGCGCATCTTTTGCGGCGCGAGCTGGAGCTACGTCGCGCTTGACGCCGAGCTGCTCCGCCCCGGCGACTTCAAGCGGACTTTCATCGGCGAGAAGCCCGTCGTCGCCGTGCGCGACAGGGAGGGCTCGGTCAACGTGGTGGAGAACCGCTGCGCCCACCGGGGCGTGCAGTTCTGCCAGAAGCACTTGGGCAACGTTCCCGAGTTCATGTGTCCCTACCACCAGTGGACCTATGACTTGAAGGGAAATCTCATCGGCGTACCGTTCCGGCGCGGGGTGAAGAAGCAAGGCGGGATGCCTGCGGATTTCGACCCGAAGGACCACGGGCTGCGCAAGCTCAAAGTGGCGCGCCGGCACGGCGTGATCTTCGCCTCGTTCGCGGAGGACATCGAGGGGCTCGAGGACTATTTCGGGCCGTCGATGCTCGCGCTGTTCGATCGCGTCTTCGATGGCCGGGAGCTCAGGGTGCTAGGCTACTCGCGCCAGCTGATCCCCGCCAACTGGAAGCTGATGTTCGAGAATATCAAGGACCCCTATCACGCCAGCCTGCTGCACGTGTTCCTCGTGAGCTTCGGCTTGTTTCGCGCCGATCAGCCATCGAAGGTGCAGATGGACGCGACCGGCCGGCACGGAGCGCTGATTTCCTGGAAAGGCGACCAGAAAAAAACCGAGGATAACGCTGAAATGAAATCGCTGATCGACAACTTCCGCCTGTGCGATCCGGCGCTTCTCGATCCGGTGCGCGAGTTTCCGGAATACACAGTCGTCATGACCACGCTCTGGCCCAACCTGATCATCCAGCAGCAGTCGAACACGCTGGCGATGCGCCAGTTGATCACGCGCGGCCCGGGCGCATTCGAGCTCGCGTGGACGTATTTCGGCTATGCCGACGACGACGAGGACATGACCCGGCGCCGGCTGCGGCAGGCGAACCTCATGGGACCGGCCGGGTTCGTCTCGATCGATGACAGCGAAATCATGAAATTCTCACAGGCCGGTGTCGCTGCTTACCCCGACGCGGCGGGGGTCATGGAGATGGGCGGGCGCGGCTGGAAGGATGAGCCACACATGGTCACAGAGTCCGTGATCCGTGCCTTTTATGATTACTACCGTCATGTTATGGATGTTTAGGCCTGATATCCTGGCATAAAGTGAGTAAAATCGAACGTTCGTTCTTTTATGGAGATGTAGAGTGAGCGCTGCGGAACGTTACCTCACCCTGAGCACCCGGGAGCTTCGCCTGGAGCTCGAGGAGCTCTATGCCGCGTACACCGCCTGCCTCGACGAGGAGCGTTTCGAGGAATGGCCCGAGTTCTTCGTCGAGCAATGTCTGTATAAAATCGTTCCGCGCGACAACTTCGAGCGGGGCCTGCCGCTTGCGACCTGGCTGTGCGAGAGCAAGGGCTATCTCGCCGACCGGGTCACCGCCCTACGCAAGACCGCCGTCTACGCGCCGCGCTACATGCGCCGCATGGTGAGCGGCATCCGCATTCTCGGCTGGAAGGAAGGCGTGCTCGAGGTGCGCGCAAACTATCTCGCCCTCGAGACGCTGCTGGACGAGTTCACGCGCGTCTTCAACACCGGCCAGTATCGCGACAAGCTCGTGGTCGAGGAAGGCAAGCTAAAATTCAAGGAGAAACTCTGCATATTCGACAGCCTCCTCGTCCCGAACAGCCTGATTCTGCCCCTCTGACATGAGTGAAAGCTGGATCAAAGTCGCCGATGTTTCCGACGTGCCGGAAGACGGGACCTTGCTCGTCAATCTCGGCGCGGAGCCCGTGTGCCTCTACAACGTCGGCGGAAAAATCTTCGCGACGCACGACACCTGCACCCACGGACAGGCGAGCCTCGCCGACGGCTTCATCGACGGCGAGCAAATCGAATGCCCGCTGCACCAGGGGAAGTTTCACATCGCGACCGGCAAGGCGGTCGGCGAACCCTGCACCGAGGACATTCGCACCTACGCCGTGAAAGTCGAAAACGGCGCGGTGCTGCTCGAGGAATAGCGAAGCCGTGGAAAAAGTCTCTCTGACACTCGCCATCGGCGACTACGAGCACACGCGCGACCTCGCCACCGGCCAGGTGCCGGTGCAGGGCGCGAGCCTCAACGTGCTCTGCTTGCCGCCGGAGGAAGCTTTCTTCCGTTTCACCTTCTTCCGGGAATGGGAAGTGTCCGAGATGTCGATGGGCAAGTACGTGTCGCTGCGCTCGCAAGAGGACAACGGCATCGCCGCAATCCCCGTATTCCCGTCGCGCGTGTTCCGTCAGTCGATGATTTATGTGCGAGAGGGCGGCGAGATTACTCGCCCGGAGCAGCTGAAGGGCAAGCGAATCGGGGTTCCGGAGTGGGCGCAGACCGCAGTGATTTACTCGCGCGGCTACCTCGTTCGCGAGGCCGGAGTGCCGCTCGCCTCGGTGGAGTGGTTCCAGGCGGGCGTGAACGAAGCGGGGCGCATCGAAAAGGTGAAGCTCAAGCTTCCGGAGGGCGTGCGGCTTCGCTCCGAGCCCGCGCACTCGCTCAACGACATGCTGCTCGCCGGGGACATCGACGCCGTGCTATCGGCGCGGCCGCCGCGTGCGTTCGGCAGCGGAATCCAGCGCCTATTTCCGGACTACGAGGAGGTCGAAGCGGCGTATTTCAAGAAGACCGGAATCTTTCCCATCATGCACGTGATCGTCATCAAGGCTGACGTGCTGGAGCGCCACCCGTGGCTTGCGATGAACCTCTACAAGGCCTTCGAGGAAGCCAAGCGCCGCTCCGTCGAGCGGCTCTCAGACATCACCGCCTCGCACGCGCCGCTCGCCTGGCTCGCGCCCTATACTGAGCGCATGAAGAGCCTCTTCGGAGAGGACTTCTGGCCCTACGGCCTGGAGAAGAACCGCAAGACGCTGCAGGCCTTCGTCGATTTCGCTTTCGAGCAGGGCGTGTGCCACCGGCGTCTTGAGCTGGAAGAGCTGTTTCCCGGCCAAGTGCTGGCTTCGTTCAAGGTCTGAAATGACAAGCGACGCGATCTGGATCACCGAAGCCGATGTCGTCCAGCTGATGGATCTCAAGGAAGCGATCGCCGCCCTCGAAGCGGCGCTGCGCGCAGAAGCGCGCGGCGAGGCGCAGAACATGACGAAGACGCTGCTGCAATACGGGAAAAACAACCTGCATGCGATTGGTGGCAAGCTCGACAAGCTTGTCGGCACTAAAACCTGGACGCACACGCAAGCCGGCACCTGCCCGCTTCTGCTTCTCTGGAGCGCGGAGGACGGGTCGCTCGTCGCGGTGATCGAAGCCTTTGCCTTGGGCAACCTGCGCACCGGCGGCATCTCGGGTGTCGCCGCCGATTGGATGGCGAGACCGGATGCCGGAGTGATGGCCATCGTCGGCGCAGGGAAGCAGGCGCTTGCGCAAGTCGGCACGATGCTCGCAGTGCGGCCGATCGAACGGCTGCAGGTTTACAGCCCACGCGCCGAGTCGCGGCAGTCATTTGCAGTGAAATTGGGCGAAGAGTTTGGCGTCGAAGCCGCGGCCTGCGCCTCGGCGGCCGAGGCCTGCAAGGGGGCGCAAATCGTGACGCTGGTAACACGAGCGACCGAGCCGTTCCTTACAGCGGGGATGCTCGACAAGGGCGCCCACCTGAACGCTGTTGGCGCAATCGCACCGGATCGTGAGGA
>WNGE01002165.1_pt1 | contig 37187 bp, 31 predicted proteins | sample 5400651 | NCBI WGS metagenome assembly WNGE01 (sample SAMN13153370, study PRJNA577476) | soil metagenome | isolation source: 60 cm soil or saprolite under grassland replicate 2 | place: USA:California | collected 2016-06-15
GCGTCCACCGCCGAGGCGCCGAGGCGCCCCGCCCCGCCGGCCCCCGCCCGCGCCAGGGCGCCCGCCGACGCCGGATCGCCGAGCGCGCCCAGCGCCTCGGCCGCGGCCTCGGCCAGCGCGGCGCCGGACGCCTCCTCGAGCAGCGCCTCCAGCACCGTGCGCGCGGCCCGGTCGCCCGCGATCCCGAGCGCCCGCGCGGCCGCCGCCACCACCCGGGGATCCTCGGCGCGCTCCGGCTCGAGGAGCGGCGCCAGCAACCGGACCGCCTCGGCTCGGCCGCTCCGGCCCAGCTCCTCGGCGGCGCCGGCCCGCTCCGCGGGCGTGCCGCGCCCGAGCGCGAGGACGTTCCGCTCCCACGTGAGGCGCGCCTCGAGCTCCACCGCCTCGCGCAGCGAACCACCGAGCGCCTGGAGCGCGGCGGCGATCTCGGCGCGCGCAGCGGCGCCGCCCGCCGGGAACGCCGCCACGAGCAGCTCCCGCGCGCGCCGCTCCGACGGCAGCGCCGAGAGCCCGCGCGCCGCCGCCGAGGCGACCTCGGGATCTGGGTCGCCGACGAGCTTTCCGAGCGCCTCGACCGACGTGGCGCCGCCGCGCGCCGCGAACGCGCCCGCCGCGGCCTTCCGCACGAGCGCGCTCGGGTCGTCCTGCGCGACGAGCAGCACCGGGGCGTCGGCCTCGTCGCGCGATCCCGCGAGGCTCGCGACGGCGGCCGCGCGGCGCGCCGGGTCCGGCGACGCGATCGCGTCCCGCGACGGACGGCACGCGAGCGAGGCCGCCGCGACGAGCGCGGCGGCGGCGGCGCGCGGGACTCGGGCGCGGGCGAGGGTCACGCGCGCATCGTCCACCGACCCAGCCCGCGGAGCAAGCGAACCGGCGCGCTCGCGGCGCTTGCACGGCGCCCGCGGTCGCCTTATCTGGCGACTCTCCGCCTTCTCCGTCCCGGGGCAAAAGCCATGACCGACGAGCTCAACCCTCAGGCGCGGCAGATGGCCGACGAGTCGATGGTGCGCAACCTCGCCGCGCAGGCGGAGGCGATCTGGCCGCAGGAGGCGCCGCTCTTCCGCCGCTATGCCCTCCCCGAGGACGCGCGCATCCTCGACGCCGGGTGCGGCCCCGGCGAGGCGACCTCTCGGCTCGCCGAGCTCTTCCCCCGTGCCACCGTGCTCGGGGTCGACATCCTGGACGTCCACCTCGAGATCGCTCGCCTCCGCCACGCCCGCCTCGCCCCCAGGGTCCGCTTCGAGCACCGGAGCGTCTTCGGGCTCGACCTCCCGGACGGCGCCTTCGACCTGACCGTCTGCCGGCACGTGATCCAGGCCATCCCGCACGCGGAGCGCGCGGTGGCCGAGCTCGTCCGGGTCACCCGTCACGGAGGGCGCCTCCACCTCATCGCCGAGGACTACGGGATGGTTCACTTCCAGCGGGGCACGCGCCTCGATCCGGGACAGTTCTGGGGGGAGGCCCCGGCACGGTTCGGCGCCGCGACCGGGACCGACCTGTTCGTCGGCCGCCGCGCGTTCGGCTTGCTGCGCAGGATGGGGATCACCGGCATCTCGGTCGACTACGTCATCGTCGACACCGTGCGCGTGCCGCGCGAGACCTTCGCCCGGATCTGGGAGGCCTGGCGCGACGGGTACGCGGAGGTGATCGCCGAGCACACCCGCTTCACGCGCGACGAGGTGGTGTCGCACTTCGACGATCAGATCGCGACCATCCGCGATCCCGACGGCTATGCCGTCTGGATGGTGCCCGTCTTCGCCGGCGTCGTCCCGTGAGGTCCATTTCGCAAGGGGGCTGCGCCCCCTCCCCGCCGAGCAAAGCTCGTGCAGGCGCCTCCAGCGCCTGCGCCCCGATCAGCGCCCCTCCCTGCGGGCCCAGGTCCCGTGCGCTGCCGGGTGCGGCATGCGCCGCCTCTCCGGCAGCGCCCCGGCGCGCTCGCTCCCGTGCTCGCGAATCATGCTCGCCCGTTTAGGACGAGTCCGGTCGCACCGCTGCACGGAGAAGCGAGCGGCTAGCCCCCGCGTGCGGGAGGACGGGACGGCTTCCGCTTGCCTCCCGTCGGCGCCTTCGCGGCGCGCGCCGGCTCCTTCCGCTCGGCCTCGGCCTCGTGCCCGGGCGCGGCGGGTGGGCCGTGGCCGTGGCGCCGCGCGGCCTTCGGGTGGTGGCGCGACGGCGCCCGCGACGGCGGCGCCGCTCCTTCCCCGTCGAGGGCGACCGCCCGCTGCATGCCCCGGACCTCGTCCGGCGTGAGCGAACGGAACTTGCCCGGCCTCAGCCCCTCCACGGAGATGCCGCCGAACTCGGGGCGGAAGAGGCGGAGCACCTGGAGGCCGACCGCCTCGCAGAGGCGCTTCACGAGGTGGTAGCGCCCCTCGCCCACGACGATGCGGATCCAGGTGTTCACCTCCGCCCGCTCGTGCACCTCGGCCTGGAGCGCGCGCGCGGGTCCGTCCTCGAGCCGCAGGCCCGACACCATGCGCTCGAGCTGCTCGCTCGCGGGCTCGCCCTTCACCTTCGCGAGGTAGACGCGCTGGTGGCCGTAGCGCGGGTGCGCGAGCCGGTTCGCGAGCTCGCCGTCGGTCGTGAAGAGGACCGCCCCCTCCGCGTCGTAGTCGAGGCGGCCCACCGGGAAGACCCGCTCCCGCACCGCGTCCAGGTAGGCGGCGGCGGTCGGGCGGCCCTCCGGATCGGAGAGCGTCGTCACGCACCCCGACGGCTTGTAGAGCAGGTAGTACCGGTGCTCCTCGCGCGCGGAGACGAGCTTCCCGTCCACCGCCACGAGGTCGCGCGCCGGGTCCACCTTCGTGCCGAGCTCGGTCACGCGCTTCGAGTTCACCGACACGCGACCCGTGGTGATGAGCTCCTCCGCCTTGCGCCGCGAGGCGACGCCGGCGGTGGCGAGGAACTTCTGGAGACGCTCTACCATGGTCAGGCCTTGCCCGGGTCGGGGGATGGCGCGGCGTCCGGCGCGGGAGCCGCGGAAGCAGCGTCTTGCGGCGGCTTCGGGTCGAGCGCCTCCTGCGCGGCGCGCGTCTTCGCGTCGGCGCTCTCGATGGCGCGCTCCAGCTCCTCGAGGGCGGCCTCGCCCTCGGCCTGCGTCGCCTCGAGCGCGGCGCGCAGCGCGGGATCGGCGAGCTCGGCCACGAGCCCCTCGAGCTGCGGCGCCTCGGGCGGTGGCGTCTCCTTCTCCACGATCTCCCGGTGCTCCTCCGACAGCTCGTGGAACTCGCGGAGCGTCGGCAGCGAGGCGAGGTCCTTCAGCGCGAAGAACTCCAGGAACTCCCGCGTCGTGCCGTAGAGGATGGGGCGGCCCGGCTCCTCCTTCTTGCCGAGGATCTTGATGAGCTTGCGCTCGAGGAGCGCCTTCACCACCGCGCCGCAGTCCACCGCGCGGATCTCCTCGATCTCGGGGCGCGTCACCGGCTGGCGGTAGGCGACGATGGCGAGGGTCTCGAGCGCCGCGCGGGTGAGGCGCTGCGGCTTCACCTTCAGGAAACGGCGCGCGTGGTGGGAGACGTCGGGCGAGCTGCGCAGCTGCCAGCCGCCCGCGACCTCGTGCAGCACGATGCCCGACACGCCCTCGCGGTAGTGTCCGGAGAGCTTCTCCAGCGCCTTCAGCACGCGGGCGACCTCGACGCCGCTCGCCGCGCGCACCTCCTCGGGCGTGAGCGGCTTCTCGGAGAGGAAGAGCAGCGCCTCGACCACGGCGCGCACGCGCTCCGGCGAGAGCTTCTTCGCGGCCGCCGCGAGCTTCTCGAAGGGCTCCTCCTTCTCGCCCTCGTGGACCTCGATGCTCGCCGCCTCGACCTCGTCGAGCGCGGGATCGCCCTTCGCGTCCTCGGCCGCCTGCAGCGCGGCCAGCTCCGCGTCCGAGACCGGGTTCGCGACGGGCGCGAGCGGCCTTCCGGCATCGCCCTCCCCTTCGGGCGGCGGGGTGCCGTCCTTCGTCTCATGCGTCACCGGTAGTCCTCCGTGCCGGCGGCCGCGCCGCCGTCGCCGAGCGTCGCGCTCGCCTCGACCACGATCTCGGAGCCGGGCCCCGCCTCGTCGGCGGGCGCCTGGTACATCCGGACGAGCTTCAGCTTCGCCATCTCGAGCAGCGCCAGGAACGTCGCGATGATCCCCGAGCGCGTGGGGCGCTCGCCCTCGCCGCCCGCGAGCAGCTCCTCGAACGAGGCGCGCCCGCGGGTGCGCAGCACCTCCGCCACGCGCGAGATGGCGTCGGTGATGGAGAGCCGGTCCGGCACGACCTCGCGCCCGAGCTCCGGGCTCGCGTTCGCGAGCGCGCGGTCGAGCGCCTCGATGAGCTTGAACACCGAGACGTCGGCGAGCCCCTCGGGGCCCTCCGGCTGCGGCACGGACGGCAGCCGGACGCGCCGGGCGAAGACGTCGCGCTCGAGGAGGTCGTGGCGGGCCAGCTCCTCCGCGACCGCCCTGTACTTCTGGTACTCGAGCAGGCGCCGCACGAGCTCGGCACGCGGGTCGACGCCGGCGCCGTCGTCGGGCTGCGCGTCCTCCGCCACCTCGGTGCGCGGCAGGAGGAGGCGGCTCTTCATGAGCATGAGCTGCGCCGCCATGTGCAGGAACTCGCCCGCGATGTCGATGTCGAGCTCCCGGAGCGCCTCCAGCGTGGCGAGGTAGCTCTCCGTGATGCGGGCGATGGGGATGTCGAAGAGGTCGACCTGGTGCTCCTTCACGAGGTGCAGGAGCAGGTCGAGCGGACCCTCGAAGGGCGGCTCGCCCTCGCGCGCGGGCGGGAGCGTGACGCGGAAGGCGTCGAGCGCGGCGCGGCCGGGCGCGACGTCGCGCTCGCCCTCTTCGGGCGGCTGGTGTGCCTTCGCCTTCGCCATGCTCTCCCGCCGGCCTGCCGATGCCTAAAGCTTCATCGCGGCCCGGACCTCGCCCATGGTGCTCGCCGCGACGCCCCGCGCCTTCGCGATCCCGAGCTGCACGAGGTCGTCGAGGTCCTTCGGGCGCGCCAGGATCGCCTCGCGGCGCACGCGCAGCCGCTCCTGGTCGGGTGCGAGCTTCTCGAGCAGCTTCTTCTTGCAGTCGACGCAGCCGATCCCGGCGGTCCGGCAGTTCACGTCCACCCACGTCACGGTCTCGGGGTCGCTGTAGATCTTGTGCAGGTAGTAGATGCCGCAGACGTCGGGGTTGCCCGGGTCCTTGCGCAGCTTGCGCGCCGGATCGGTCACCATCCCCATGATCTTCCTCGTGGTGGCCTCGGCGCTCTCGCCGAGCTCGATGGCGTTGCCGTAGCTCTTCGACATCTTCCGGCCGTCGGTCCCCACCACCTTGGCCGCCTCGGTGAGGAGCGGCTGCGGCTCGGGGAAGACCTCGCCGTAGTGGAAGTTGAAGCGGCGCACGATCTCGCGACACAGCTCGAGGTGCGAGACCTGATCGGCGCCCACCGGCACGCGCGTCGCCTTGTAGAGGACGACGTCGGCCGTCATGAGCACCGGATAGCCGAGGAAGCCGTAGAGCGCGAGCTCGCGGTCGGTGATGTTCTCGCGCATCTCCTTGTACGACGGCGACCGCTCCAGCCAGCCGAGGGGCGTGATCATCCCGAGCAGGAGGAAGAGCTCCGCGTGCTCCTTCACCTGGCTCTGGATGAAGAGCGTGCTCTTCGCCGGGTCGACGCCGGCCGCCAGGAAGTCGACGAACATCTCACGCTCCGCCGCCTTGATGACCGCGGTGTCGTGGTAGCTCGTCGTGAGCGCGTGCCAGTCGGCGCTGAAGAAGAAGCAGGTCGCTTCGGCCTGGAGCTTCACCCAGTTCGCGAGCGCGCCGTGGAGGTGGCCGAGGTGGAGGCGCCCGGTGGGGCGCATGCCGGAGACGACGACGGGGTTGCCCATGAGCTCTGGTCTCTCGCTCCGCGCCTAGGCGCCGACGACGACGTTGAGGAGGCGCTCGAGCAGCCCGTACACCGCGCCCATCGGGCCCGCCATGATGTACCGCGCGCCGATGAAGACGCCGACCAGCAGGAAGGGCGCGAACCGCGTGAAGCCCTCCCACGCTGGCCGCAGCCGCACCGGCATGAGCCCGTCGACGACGCGGCTGCCGTCGAGCGGCGGCACGGGGATCATGTTGAAGATCGCGAGCGCGACGTTCAGCTTGATCATGATGAGCAGGAGCTCGGGGGTGCCCGATCCGGGCGACGCGGCGTCGGGCGCGAACCGGAGGAGCAGCCCGTACCCGACCGTGCACAGGACCGCCAGGACGACGTTCGAGAGCGGCCCGGCCGCTGCGGTGATCATCATCCCCGTCCCCATGCTGACGCCGCGCCGGAACCGCGCCGGGTTCACGGGCACCGGCTTCGCCCAGCCGAACGGGATCCCCAGCAACGGCAGGAGGAACGTGCCGATGGGGTCGATGTGGGCGAGCGGGTTGAGCGTGAGGCGCCCCATGCGCGAGGCCGTGTCGTCGCCCAGGCGCCAGGCGCTCCAGGCGTGCGCGAACTCGTGGACGGTGAGCGACAGGACGAGCGGGATGAGGATCTTCACCCCGGCCAGCAGATCGAAGCCCAAGGAAACCCCTGAAAAGAACGGTTGTTTAGCAGCGCAGCACCAAGCGGTCAACGCTCGCGGCAGGCTGCCTGTTCCCTCGGCAGCTTGCGGGCGACTGCTCAAGCGCGCGGGTGGTGCTTCTCGTACACCCGCCGCACGTGGCTGCGCTCGACGTGGGTGTAGATCTGCGTCGTCGAGATGTCGGCGTGGCCGAGCATCGCCTGCACCGCGCGCAGGTCGGCGCCGCCCTCCAGGAGGTGCGTCGCGAACGAGTGGCGCAGCTTGTGCGGCGAGATACGCCGCGCGATCCCGGCGGCGCGCCCGTAGCGGCCGAGGAGCTTCCAGAAGCCCTGGCGCGTCATGCGCGCCCCCCTCGGCGTGACGAACAGGTCCTTCGAGACGCGCCCCTTGAGGAGCCGCGGGCGGGAGCCCTCCAGGTAGGCGTGGAGGGCCCGCGCCGCGGGGGCGCCGACCGGCACGATGCGCTCCTTCGACCCCTTGCCGCGCGCGAGCAGCATGCGCGCATTCACGGAGAGGCCGACCAGCTCCGAGACGCGCAGCCCCGTCGCGTAGAGCAGCTCGAGCATGGCCCGGTCGCGCGCGCCGGCGGGCGCTCGCGGCGAGGGCGCGGCGAGGAGCGCCTCCACCTCCACGCGGGACAGGAGCTGCGGCAGCTTGCGCCCGCCGCGCGGGCCGTCGACGTCCTCGGTGGGATCGACGCTCGCGATCTTCTCGGAGACGAGGAGCCGGTGCAGCGATCGGATGGCGGAGAGGGCGCGTGCCTGGCTCCGCGCCGAGATGCCCCGCCGGAGCAGGTGGTCGAGGTGGCCGAGCAGGTGCTCGCGCCGGACCTCCGTCCATCCGGCGACACCCTGCTTCGCGAGGTCGTCGAGGTAGCGCCTGAGGTCGCGGGCGTAGCCCTCGACGCTGTTCGCCGCGAGCCCCTTCTCGACGCGCGCGTGGACGAGGAAGAGGTCGAGCGCGGGGTCGAGCGGGTTCACCACCACCCGACGATATCGCGGCCTCTCGCACCGTCCAGTTTCCCGGCTCCCGCTCCCGGTGGAACGGCGCGCCCGCGTCGCGCGCGGCGAGACGAGAGGCCGGGGAGAGGTCGGCGCTCGCGCCTCTCCATGAAGCCGTTACATGAAGAGGTCGCTCGTGTCGCCCTTCCCCTGGCGGACGACGACTGGCTCGGGCCCGGTGAGGTCGATCACGGACGACGGCTCGTTCGGCTTGTAGCCACCGTCGAGGATGAGCTCGAGCCCGTGCCCGAGCTGCTCCTTGATGTCCTTGGCGTCGATCAGGACGTCGCCGACCGGCGTCGCCGCCGAGGTGGAGATGAGCGGATGCGCGAGCTGCCGCACGAGCGCGAGCGCGATCGGGCTGTCCGGGACGCGGACGCCGACCGTCTTCTGCCGGCGCAGCACGAGATCGGGGACGAGGCGCGTCGCGGGCAGGATGAAGGTGAACGGCCCCGGCGTCTTCCGCCGCAACACGCGGTACGCCGCGTTGTCCACGATGGCGTAGCGCGAGACCTCGGCCATGTCGGCGCAGATGAAGGACAGCTCGTGCGTCTTCGGCAGCTGCTTCAGCTGGTAGATGCGCTCGATGGCGCGCTTGTCGAAGAGGTCACAGCCGATCCCGTAGTACGTGTCGGTCGGGAACGCGACGAGGCCGCCGGACGAGAGCGTCTGCACCGCGCGCTCGATGAGGCGCGGCTGCGGGTGCTGGGGGTCGATGGCGACGATGGGGGCGGCCGGCATGCCGCCTTCTGTAGCACGTCCCGGCGCGCCCGGAACGGCCTACGGGAGGGAGGGCGCGCTGCAGCGTGCGACGCCCGCCCGGGCTGGGCGGGCGTCGTCGCCGTGGCCTGCCGCCCATGCGCCGCTCCGCTCAGGTGCGGGTCTTGCCGCGCTCGATGAGCTCGCGGACCTTCTGCCCGCCCTTCCGGCCGATCTCCTCGTAGAACGCGTGACCGCGCTCGTCACGGACGGTGATGCCTCCCTTGCGCCCGGCCTCGGAGACGGTCATCGCCTTCCGCTGCGGCGTCGCGCCGTCGGTGCCGTCCCGCCGAGGTGTCCCGGTGCCGTTCCCCTTCCCGCCGTCTTCCATGTGCTCCCCCTCCGCCGGTTCCTCCGGCCTCGGTGCTATTCACCGCGCTTGTGCTCGCCCGCGCCCGAGCCGCTCTCGGGCGCGCCTTGCTTCCCCTTCTCGATGAGCTCGCGGACCTTGTGTCCGCCCTTGCGGCCGATCTCCTCGTAGAACGGCGTCCCGCGCTCCGCCTTGATCGTCTCGCCGCCCTTCTTCCCGATCTCCTCGTAGAAGCGGGGACCCCGCTCCGCCTTGACCGTGTCGCCGCCCTTCTTCCCGATCTCCTCGTAGAACTTCCGGCCGCGCTCGGCCTTGACCGTCTCGCCCCCCTTCTTGCCGATCTCCTCGTAGAACTTCCGGCCGCGCGTCTCGCGGACGCGGACCCCGCCCTTGCGGCCCGCCTCCGAGACGGTCATCGCGCCCTTGCTGCCGCCCTTCTTCTCCTCAGCCATGGTTCGCCCCCGCGTGCTCCTGTGTGGGCCTCGTTTTCCCCGCCCGCCGCTGCGCCCGAGCCCACACGTGCTCGGCGATCGGCTCCGCCATGTCCTCGCCCGTGGCCTCCAGGATCCCGATCCAGCTCGGGTTCCCGTTCACCTCGATCACCGTCGGGCCTTCCGGCCCCGCGATCACGTCCACTCCCGCCCAGTCGAGCCCGAGCGCGCGCGCCGCGTCGATGGCGATGCGCGCGAGCGGCTCGCTGGCGCGCAGCGGCCGCACCCGCGCGCCGCGCTCGACGTTCGTCCGCCACTCGCCGGCCGGGGCGAGCCGCTCCATGGCGCCCGCCACCCGGCCACCCACGACGAAGAGACGCGCGTCGCGCCCGGGGTTCGCGACGTACTGCTGAACGTAGATGGCGCCGTCCCGCTCGATGCGCTCGACCACCTTGCGGCGGCCGGCGCGGTCCGGTCCGACGCGCTCGACCCCGTCCCCGAGCGACCCCGCGATCGGCTTCGCGACCGCCTCGCCCAGCGCCAGCAGCGCCGCGATCGCCTCGCGGGCCGTCTGGGCCACCGCGGCCCGCGGCGTCGGCACGCCCGCGCGCCCGAGCAGCCAGGACGTCCGCAGCTTGTCCTGCGCCGCGAGCAGCGCGTCGATGCGGTTCGCGACGAGCGCGCCGGTCCCCTCGAGCGCGCGGTAGATCTCGAACTGAACGTCCGGGTCGCCCCCTCGCCCGAGACCGCGCGCGAGCAGCAGCGCGTCGAAGCTCGACGCGGCCCGCCTCCCCAGGCGCACGTCCACGGCGCCCTCGCCCACGAACGCGGCGAGCGCGGCCGGATCGACCGTCGCGGCCTCGCCGCGACGCGCGCACGCGGTCACGAGGCGGCGGCTATGCCAGTCCTCCTCCGGCCAGGCGGTCACGATGCCGAACCGGACCTGGACTGCTCGCTTCGCCAAGGGCCTGCTCCCCTCCCCCTCCACCGACTCTGCGCATAACGCTGTCCACGCGCGCTCGGCCGGACAAGGGAGCGGCGATCCGGATGCTTTTGGACTCCCCGACGAGCGGAAAGCGGACCCCGGAGCGGGGAGCGCTGCCTGTCATGGGGCCGGGCGGGCGAGCGCCGCCTGGATCGCGTTGACCACCCGCGTGGCGCGCTCTCCCTCCAGGCGCCCGCCATCCGGGGTGCGCACGTAGAACGCGTCCGCCGCGCGGTGGCCCTCGGTCGTGATCCGCGCGAGGTCCACGGAGAGCCCGAGCTCGTATGCGGTACGCGCCAGCGTGTGCAGGAGCCCCACCCGGTCGGCGGTGAAGACGTCCACGACGCTGTGATCGCGCGCCGCGTCGTTGTCGATGTAGACCTTGGTGGCGACCCCAGGGAGCGGCTTCTGAGGGAGAGAGGACGCCCTGAGTCGGCGCGCGAGCAGCGCGTCGAGCGACTCCTCCCCCGAGAGCACCCGCACGAGATCGCGGCGCGCGGCGCGCCAGCGCGCCGGCTCGAGCGCGCCGCCCTCCGGCCCTCGCACCTCGAAGAGGTCCAGGGCTCGGCCCGCGAGCCATCCGAGGGTGCGCTCGTCGGCGGCCGTCGAGAACACCTCGGCGTGCTGGATGTCGATGCGGTTCGCGGCGAGCACGCCCGCGAAGAGCGCGAGGAGGCCGGGCCTGTCCGGCGCGGTGATGGCGAGCTCGGAGTGCCCGAGCGCGGGGTAGTGCCGCACGGCCGCCGCGAAGAGCATCTGCTTCCCCACGCGGAGGAGGCGCAGGTGGCGCGGCGCCTCGGCGGGCGAGGCGGTCAGGAAGTAGCGCGCCGGCATGGCGGCGAGGAAGCGGGCTACGCGCTTCTCCGGCGCGAGGCTCGCCAGCGCGGCGCCGACGCGGGCGCGAGCGGCCGCTTCGGCCGTCCCGGGCTCGGGACGCCGTCCGACTCCCTCCTCCATGGCCTCGCGCGTCTTCTCGTAGAGCTCGCGCAGGAGCCTCGCCTTCCAGTCCGTCCAGGTGCGCGGTCCCACCGTGGCCATGTCCGCGTAGGTGAGGAGGTACAGCTGGTCGAGGCGGTCGAGCGTGCCGCACTCCTCGGCGAAGGCGTGGATGAGGTGCGGATCGGAGAGGTCGCGCCGCTGCGCGATGGCGCTCATCCTGAGGTGCTTCAGGACGAGCCACTCGACGTCCGCCGCGTCGGGGGGGTCGATCCCCATCCGCACGCACGCCTGGGCCGCGATCTCCGCGCCCTTCATGGAGTGGTCGCCGCCGAGCCCCTTGCCGATGTCGTGGAAGAGCGTCCCGAGGTAGAGCGCGAGCGGCCGCGCGAGCCGCTGCATGAGCGGCGTGACCGTCTCCTCCTTCACGTCGCCCACGCGCAGCGCGAAGAGGCGCCGGACCGCGAAGAGCGAGTGAACGTCGACCGTGTACACGTGGTAGACGTCGATCTGGCGGCGCGCCGTCACGCGGGCGAACTCGGGGACGAGCCGCGGGAGCACGCCGAGCTGGTGCATGAGCGTGAGGAAGCGCCCCCGCGTCCCGGGGCGCATGAAGCAGGCCAGCAGCTCCTGGTTCACCTCCGGGTCGGCGGCCGCCTCCGGCGACAGCTCGGCCGCGGCCGCGGTGGCCTGGTCGCGCGCGTAGGGATAGAGGTCGAGGTTCTCGCGATCCGCGGCGGCGAAGAGCCGCACGAGCGCCGCCGGCGAGCCGCGGAGGACGTCCTTCTCGGCGATGGTGAGCCGGTTTCGGAATACCTTCAGCTCGCCGCCCGGCAGCGGCCACTCCGCCCGGGGCGGACCGTTGCCCCGCTCGGCGCCCGTCATGGCGGCCGGCGCCGGCACGCGCCGCCACCCGGTCGCGTTCTGCGGCTCGAGCGCGCGATCGACGATGGCGTCGCAGGCGGTGAGGACCGTCTTCGCCGCGATGTAGTAGTGCCGCATGAACTGCTCGACGGCGCTGCCGTCGTCACCCTCCGTGTATCCCATGAACTGCGCCACCTGGGGCTGCACGTCGAACGTGAGCTGGTCCCACTTGCGGGCCGCGAGGTAGTGCATCTCGTTGCGGACCCGCCACAGGAAGTCGCGGGCCCGGCGGAGCTCCACGATCTCGCGCTCGGGCAGGATGGCGCGCGAGAGGAGCTCCGTCACGCCCGCCACCTTCCAGCGGGCGCGCGCGATCCAGAGCGCCGACTGGAGGTCGCGCAGTCCGCCCTCCGACTCCTTCACGTTCGGCTCGAGCAGGTAGAGCGAGTCGCCGAACCTCTCGCGGCGGCTGCGCACCTCCGCGATCTTGTCGACGATGAACCCCTCCACCTTCGCCTGCGAGAGCCCATGCAGCTGCTCGCGCTCGAGCTCCCGGTAGAGCGCGCGGTCGCCCCCGAGCTGGCGGAGATCGAGGAGCGCCGTCCGCGCGGTGTGGTCCTCCTGCGCCAGCGCCTCGCAGGCCGCGAGGTCCCGCACGCTGTAGCCGACCTCGAGCCGCAGGTCCCAGAGCTGGTACACCAGACGCTCGCTGGCGAGCTTCACGAACGGCTTCGCCTCGCCCGGCTGGTGCAGCACGAGGATGTCCACGTCGCTGAAGGGCGCCAGCTCGCGGCGGCCGTACCCGCCGATGGCGATGAGCGAGACCGGCACCTCCGGGTGCTTCCCGCGCGCCTCGGCCAGCGCCCGCTCCCACAGGACGTCGATGATGCGGTCCATGGCGGCGCTCTGCAGGCGGACGACGGTGTGGCCGCTCGCGCCCTGCCGATGCAGCTCGGCGAGGAACCCCCGGCCGGCGGCGAGGTCGGCCTTCGGATCGCCGCTGAGGGCCGGGAGGTGCGGCAGGCGCGCTTCGTACTCGTACGGCGCCGGCTTGGGGAGGCTCGCGATGGGGGCGTCGGGGAGGCGCATCGGGCGCGAAGTATAGCGGCGGCCGGGCGGGCACGCCCCCTTCGCTACCGCGCGGAGGCGACCCGACCGCCGGCATGCGCGCGCCGAGCAGGACGTAGAAGAGCGCGCTCTTGACGCCGAGGTCGCGCGTCTCTCCCACGCGGCTCCGGATGCCGGCGCACAGCTCGCGCTGCACGGCGTGCGCGAGGCGGCGCGACGCGTCGACGCTCGACTTCGCGTCCAGGTCGGAGAGGATGCGGCGCACGTCCTTCCCTCCGTCCGGCTCGTCGGCGAGCGCGCCGTTCTCGCGCGCGGCGAGGCGGGCCGCGTATCGGTCGTCCGCGACGTTGAGCACGTACGTCTCGACGCCGCGGCGGTCGCGGCGCGGGTGGGCGTTGGCGTGCAGCGAGACGAAGAGGTCGCCGTGGCGGGCGTTGGCGATGGCGGTGCGCTCCTCGAGCGCCACGAACGTGTCGTCGCGCCGCGTGAGCACCACCTCGAAGCCCCTCGCCTGGAGCCGCTTCGCGAGCCGCTTCGCGATGGCGAGGGTCACGTCCTTCTCGCGGACCCGCGTCGGACCGATGGCGCCCGTGTCGTGCCCGCCGTGCCCGGCGTCCACGATGACGCGGCGGATGGGGCGGCGCGCCGCGAGCTCCCCCTCCGGCTCGTGCAGCGCCGACGCCTGCGCCTCCCGGCGCGCCTCGCGGACGCCCACGTCCACGATGAGGCGCGGCGGGTCGTCGAGCGAGAAGATGGCGAGGTCGTCGCGCCCGGCGAGGTCGAGCACGACCCGCACCGTCTCGGGATCGCGCTGGGCGGCGCGCACCCGCTCGACGAGCGCGTCGCCGACCGCGTGCGCGAGGCCGTGCTCGAGCTGGGCCGGCTTCAGGTCGAGGGCGAGGCGCCGCGGGCGCTCGCCGTCGGCCGGCAGCTCCTCCTTCGTGAAGGAGACGGGCCGCGACAGGTAGACCGCGACGCGTGTGTAGTCCGCGTTCGACCAGGACTTCACCTCGGAGATGCGCGCCGGCCCGGCGTCGGCGGGCGCGCCCTCGGTGGCGGGCGCGGCGGTCGCGAGCGCGTCCTCGAGCACGGGGTCCGCCGGCGCGTCGTCGTCCGTGCCGGGGGAGCTGGCGGGGCTCGCCGGGCCGGGCGTCCCCTTCTTCGACGCCTTCTCCGGCTCGTCGTCGCCCATCTCCCTGCGGATCGCGGCGGCGAACGCCGAAGCTTCGCGCGCGCCCGCCTTGCCGGACTTCACGGCGAGACGCAGCGCCGCGTCGCGGTCCGCGTCCACCTGAGAGAAGCGGTAGAGCGCGTAGCGGGCCCTCGCGGCCTCGAGGAGCGCCGGCGCCCGGTCGCGCCCGCGGGCGGACTTCTCGAGGGCACGGATGGCGCGCTCCCAGTGATGGCGGTAGCGCCGCTTCGCCGGATCGCGCTTCACCTGCGCGAGGAGCGCCTTCGCCCGCTCCAGCGTGGGGCGCTTCACGGCGCGCCGCTGGGCCGGCGCCGAGCGCGCCGCGCGGTGCGGCCGGTGCGCGGAGGGCGTCGCGAGGACGAGGGCGAGCGCGGCGCAGAGCGGTGCGAGCATCGAACGCCCACTGTAGAGCGGTCGATATCGCCGTCCATTTTTCGGCCGCTTGGCTCGAGCTCGGGCGGGTCGCTTCCCGTCAGTCACGCAGGGTGCGGCACGACGCCGCGCGACTCGTTTGATCTTGGATGCCTCTCGGGGCGGGCCATACAGTCGCCGAAGCTCGCGCCAGGCCTTCGCCGCGCGCGTATTCCCGAGGGGGAATCACATGATGCGCTTTTTGCCCGTTGCGCTTGCCGTGTGTCTCCTTGCCACTTCGGCGCTGGCCGCCGACGCGCCGGCGGCGCCGGTCGTCCTCAAGTCCGCGAAGCAGGGCGACGTCACGTTCAAGCACGCGACCCACAAGTCCGCCAAGTGCACGACGTGCCACGCCAGCGAGAAGGGCGGCAACATGCCCGACCTCCACGACATGAAGAAGGCGCACGCGCTCTGCCAGGAGTGCCACAAGAAGGACGCAACGAAGAAGGCGCCCGTGAAGTGCGCCGAGTGCCACCACAAGGCGAAGTAGCGGACGACGCCGATCGGACGGAGGGCCGGCCCGCGCGGCAGCGCCGCGGCCTGGCCCTTTCTCTTTCGACCTACCCGAGCCGCCTCTTCCACCCGGCGACGAGGTTGAGCGCGTCGAGCGGGCGCAGGGCGTCCACGTCGAGCGCGGCGAGCTCACGCCGCACCGCCTCCAGCTCCGGATCGGGGGCGGCCGCGAACAGGCCGAGCTGCGCGACCGCCGCCGCCTGCCGCGGCCGACCGGTGCCGCGCGCCAGCGCCGCGTGTCCCCCCTCGTCCACCTCGAGCGACTCCAGGTTCTTCAGGATCTCGCGGGCACGCCCCAGCACCTCGGCCGGCAGTCCGGCCAGCTTCGCGACCTCGATGCCGTAGCTGCGCGATGCGCCGCCCTCGACGAGCTGGCGCAGGAAGACGACCTGGTCGCCCACCTCGCGCACGGCGACGGTGAGATTGCGCACGCGCGGCCGCTCGCGGGCGAGGTCCTGCAGCTCGTGGTAGTGCGTCGCGAACAGCGTCCGGCAGCCGACCTCGTCGTGGAGGTGCTCCGCCACGGCCCAGGCAATGGAGACGCCGTCGAAGGTGGAGGTGCCGCGGCCGATCTCGTCGAGCACGACGAGCGAGCGTCGCGTGGCGTTGTGCAGGATGGCCGCGGTCTCCGTCATCTCCACCATGAAAGTGGAGCGGCCACGCGCGAGGTCGTCCGACGCGCCGACGCGCGTGAAGATGCGGTCGACGATCCCGACGCGCGCGCGCCGCGCCGGGACGAAGCTGCCCATCTGCGCGAGGAGCACGATGAGCGCCGCCTGCCGCATGACGGTGCTCTTGCCGGCCATGTTCGGACCGGTGATCACGAGGAGCTGGGCGGGTCCCTTCTCGCCGTCGTCTGGATGGGGGGGCCGCCGAAGAGCTGCCGCCCCCTCCATGCCCCCCGCTCGCCCGTCGCCAGCCGGGTCGCTGGAAGCGACTGTGATGTCGTTCGGGACGAAGCCGCCCGAGTCGGCGGGGAGCATCGCCTCCACGACGGGGTGCCGCCCGTCCACGATCTCGAGCGCCTCGGAGCGATCGACCTCGGGGCGCACGTACCCGCGCTCGGTCGCGACGCGCGCCAGCGCGAGGAGCGCGTCGGCGGTGGCGGCAGCGCCCGCGGCGGTCCGCAGGCGCGGTCCCTCCGCGACCACCTTCCCCCGCAGCTCCTCGAAGAGCTGCTCCTCGAGCGCGCACCGGCGCTCCTCGGCCCCGAGCACCTGCTCCTCGAGCTCCTTCAACGCCGGCGTGACGAAGCGCTCCCCGCCGACGGTCGTCTGGCGCCGCTGGTAATCGGGAGGGACGAGGTGGAGGTTGGGCTTCGTGACCTCGAGGTAGTAGCCGAAGACCTTGTTGTAGCGGACCTTGAGCGAGCCGATGCCGGTGCGCGTGCGCTCCGCGGCCTCGAGCCGGGCCATGGTGCCCTTGCCGTCCTCGGCGAGGGCGACGATCCGGTCGAGCTCGGCGGAGTGGCCCCGCTTGATGAGGCCGCCCTCGTCGAGGCCGGTGGGCGGCTCGTCCGCGACGGCGCGGTCGAGCAGGGCGGCGAGCTCCTCGAGCCCGCCCAGGCCGGCGGCGGCCTCGCGCAGGAGCGGCGCCCTCGCGGGCGCGAGCAGCGCGTCGAGGCGCGGCAGCGCGTGCAGCGTCGTGGCGAGCGCGCGCAGGTCGCGCCCATTCCCCTGCCCCAGGGCGAGCCGCGAGAGGAGCCGCTCCAGATCGGCGACCGGGCGCAGCGCGCCGGCGAGGTCCTCGCGGAGCACGGCGGAGCCCGCCAGCTCCTCCACGGCGTCGAGGCGGCCGCCGATCGCCCGCGGGTCGAGGAGTGGCCAGCGGAGCCACTCGACGAGGCGCCGCCCCCCCGGCCCGGTCACGCTGCGGTCGATGAGCCCGAGGAGCGACCCCTTCCGCTTGCCGCCCGCGAGCGTCCGCTCCAGCTCGAGATTCGACCGCGTCGCCTCGTCGAGGAGGAGCACCTCGTCCGTGGCGAGGCGCGAGAGGCGGTCGACGTGCACCGGCGCCGCGCGCTGGGTGTCCTCGAGGTAGGCGAGCGCGGCGGCCGCGGCGGCGAGCCCGCGCGCCAGATCGCCGACGCCGAACCCGTCCAGCGAGGCGACGCGCAGGCGCCGCCGCAGCTTCTCGCCGGCTCGCTCGAGGTCCGCGTCGTCGCGCTCGGCGAGCGGGGCGCCGACCTCGCGCACGAGCGCCTCGCCGCGCGGCGTGGACGCGGCGCTCCGCCCGAGCAGGATCTCGCGGACGCCGGCGCGGCGGAGCTCGTCCGCGAGCCGCTCGTCGGTGGGGACCTCCCCCACCTTCAGCTCGCCCGTGGATGCGTCGAGGAGCGCGAGCCCGCCGCCGCCTTCCGGCGCGAGCGCGACGGCGCCCACGTAAGCCGCCTCGCGTGGATCGAGCACCTGGTCGTCGAGGACCATGCCCGGCGTCACGACGCGGGTGACCTCGCGCCGGACGAGCTGCGCCTTCCCCGCCTCCTCCACCTGATCGCAGATGGCGACCTTGAAGCCCCGCTCGAGCAGCTTCGCGACATAGCCGCGCGCGGCGTGGTACGGCACGCCGCACATCGGGACCTTGTCGTCGCCCTTGGAGCGGGCCGTGAGCGTGATCTGGAGCGCCTCCGACGCCTTCAGCGCGTCGTCGAAGAACATCTCGTAGAAGTCGCCCAGCCGGAAGAAGAGGATGGCCTCCGGGTACCTGGCCTTCACCTCCAGGTATTGGCGCATCATCGGCGTCGGCGCGGGAGCCACCTCCAGCTCGGGCGGGCCGGGCGCAGCGGCGCCGTTCGCGGGGACGCTCTCGGGCGGTGCTCGAGGAGCGGCGATCGGCTTCGAGGAGGAGCGTCCCACGGTGCCGAGGAACCTATCACCTGGGACCGACGCCGGGCCGGCGGCACGCTCGGATCGGTTCTCGGATCGACGCGCGCGCACCTCTTCACCCCGCGCTCTCCGCGCAGAACGCGAACACGTCCTGCCACACCGCCCGGAACGCCGCCTCGTCGAATCCAGAGCCCGAGCGCAGCAGGTCGTAGGTGTGGTACCTGCGCGCGGCGCCCTCGATCGCCTCGACGAGCCGGTAGTGGCCGATGATGTCGCCGTGGTCGCCGGCGACGAGGCGCGTCTCGGGGCCGTCCGGCCACAGCATCGACGCCGTGTTGACGATGCCGTCGTTGTCCCAGATCTCGATCTTCCTGCGGGCCGTGCCGCCGAGCTCGGTCGCCTCGAGGACGCTCGGCGCCAGCGGAGCCCTCAACGGGCCGCCGGCGCACGCGCGGTATGCGCAGAGGTAGACCGGGTCGACGCGCGCGCTCACGCCGGCGGCGAGCCGCATGAACGGGAAGGTCAGCGGCTTCAGGATCTCCCAGGCCGGAACGGCGTCGCCCTCCGGGAAATCGTACGGGCGGGTGCCGAGCGTGGCGTACGACCGCGTGCGGATGCCGCAGCGCGCCCACATGCGCCGCTCCTCCTCGCGCTGCCCGTCCGAAGCGTGGGCGGGGCTCGCGCGAGACGCGGCCGGCGCCGCGGCGAGGTCGTCGATCGCGCTGAAGTCGGAGGCGATGTGCCGGAGCCACAGCTCGAGCTCCGCGGCGGCCTCCTGCGCGGCCGCTCTCCGGGCGGGATCGTCCCCCGTCGCGTCGATCTCGGCGAGCGCGTCGCGGACCGCGAGGAACAGGTCGGCGCGGGCGAAGCTCGCCGCCCGCCCTGCGAACCACGCCTGCAGCTCGTCGAGCTGCGGCAGCCGCGCGGCGTTGACCGCGCCGCGCAGCGCGTCGACGGCGCGGCAGCGTGCGTGAGGGTGGGCGCCCACCCAGTCCGCGATGTTGGTGCCCCGCTGCGGCACGGAGAGGAAGACCAGCCCCCTCACCATGGCGAGGAGATCGCCCGGGCGCACGGTGAAGGCGGTGCCGCTGGCGCCGTCCACCTCGATCGCGACCCCCGCCCTCGCCTGCTCGTCGAGGTCGAGCAGCAGCCGGCGGATGTCGAGGCCGCCCGTCGAGTGACCCACCAGCGCGAGCGCGTCGCCCGGCTGCAGCTCTCCGCGGGCGTACCGCTTGGCGAGGTACTGCCGCAGTCGCGCCGCGCGCGTCGCGACGCTGGCGGTGGGCAGGTTGTCGAAGTAGTGCAGCTCGACGCGCGCGGTGGACTCCGCTCCGGCTGCCCAGGCGCGGAAGGCAGGCGTGACGCCCGCGTAGTACTCGAGCTGGCCGAGGGCGTCGAACCCGGCGAACCCCGGCACGAGGACGACGTGGACCCGACTCGACGGCGAGGAGCGCGTGTTCATGACGGGGAGACTAGCGGAGCGGGCGGCCGCGGTCGCCGGCCCGATCGCGCTCGCTGATTCGCCGTAGGGCGGCGGCGGCAACCGATCGCGAGGGCGCCCGCGAGCGGGCCGGTCCCGGATCTCGGCGTTCGCGCTCCCGATCCGCGCGCCCGCGGCTCCTTCGTGGCGGCAGGGGGTCACCGGTGGTACGTTCACCGCGTGCTGAAGGAGGCGATCCAGGACCTGAACCGGCTGCGGCAGATCATCGCGATCGCCGCGCGCCACGGCTTCGGCGCCTACTTCGACCAGACGCGGCTCGGCGAGCTGCTCGGCAACCACGAGGCCGAGGAGCTGCGCCGGGCGGCGGCGGGCGCGGAGCCGGCCGGCGCGGGCCCGGATCGGCGCACCGCGCAGCGCTTTCGCCAGCTGCTGCTCGACCTCGGCCCCACCTTCATCAAGCTCGGGCAGCTCCTCTCGTCGCGCCCGGACATCCTGCCGTCGCACTGGGCCGACGAGCTGGCGGAGCTGCAGGACGCGGTCCCTCCCTTCCCGCTCGCCGACGTCCGCGCGCAGATCGAGCGCAGCCTCGGCCGCCCGGTGCTGGAGTGCTTCTCGTGGCTCGACGAGACGCCGCTCGCGTCGGCGTCGATCGCCCAGGTGCACCGCGCGCGCACCCACGCCGGCGATCACGTGGTGGTGAAGGTGCAGCGGCCGCGCATCCGGCAGCGCATCGAGTCGGACATCTCGAGCCTCTACCAGCTCGCCCGGCTCGTCGAGGCGGTGGTCGAGGAGACCGGCGTCTACACGCCGACCGGCATCGTCGAGGAGTTCGACCGCGCCATCCACGAGGAGCTCGACTTCTCGAACGAGGCGCGCAACGCCCGCGCCATGGCGGAGGCGTCCAAGGAGCGCACGTTCCTCGTCATCCCGCGGGTCCTCGCCGCCCTCAGCTCCGAGGCGGTCCTCACGATGGAGTACGTCGAGGGCCTCAAGGTCTCCGACATCACCGCCGAGGCGGGCTACGACCTGGAGCAGGTGGCGAAGAACATCATCGAGGCGGCCTTCCGCCAGCTCTTCGAGGACGGCCTGTTCCACGGCGATCCACACCCGGGCAACATCCTCGTCCTGCCGGGGAACCGGATCGCGCTCCTCGACTTCGGGCTCGTCGGCCGGCTCTCCCGCCCGATGCAGGAGGCGCTCGTCACGCTCATCATGGGGACGGCGCTCCGCGATCCGGACACGGTGGCGCGGGTGCTGAACCGGATCGGCGTGCCGGAGGAGCACACGCCCATCACGGCCTTTCGCGCCGACATCGAGGGCATCCTCGATCGCTACCTCGGTCTCAAGCTCGAGGACATCCGCACCTCCACGCTGCTCCGCGACCTCCTCGACCTCGCGGTGAAGCACCGCATCCGCGTGCCGAAGGAGTACGCGGTGCTCTCGAAGGCGTCCATCACGGTCGAGGGCATCATCCGCAGCCTCTACCCGAAGCTCGACATCCTCGAGATCGGGCTCCCGTACGCGAAGGAGCTCCTGCTCTCGCGCTTCAACCCGAGCGACGCCTCGGGGACGATGATGAAGTCGCTCCTCAAGCTCCAGACGCTCGCGGAGGACGTCCCGGCGCAGCTCCAGCAGATCCTGGTCGACATCGAGTCGGGCAAGTTCCGCGTCAACGTGCGCTCCATCGAGCTCGAGCGAATCGCCGTCAACGTGCGGACGCTCGGGGTCAGCTTGTTCCTCGGCCTCATCGCGTCCGGGCTCACCGTGGGCGGCTTCGTCGTCTTCGCGCGCGACTTCGCGGGCTGGCGCGGGCTGCCGTTCCTCGCAGGCGCGGCGCTGGCGCTGGCGGGCGCCCTCTTCGGCCTGGGCCTCGCGCTGTACCTGCTCGGCGCCCCGCGGCGGAAGATCCAGCTCCGTCGCTTCCTGCGCCGCGGCGCGGACTGAACCGCCGATCAGCGCGGCTCGCCGCAGGCGAGCGCCGCCACCGTCCCGAGCCGCCACAGCTCGAGGAGCGACGCGAGTGCGGCGCCGAGCGCGCTCGCCATGAGCCTCGGCCCGAGCACGAGGATCACGGGCGCGCCGCGGGCGAAGCCGAGCGCGGCTGCTTGCATCGCCTGCGCCGACCCGAGCACGACGAGCGACGCCACCCCCAGCGCGAGCCCCGCCAGCAGGAACGCGCCTGGGCGGAGGAGGACGCGCCGGGCGCCCTCCGCGAGCGCACGACCGGGACCGTCTCCGGCGAGCGCGGTCCGGGCGAGCGCGGCGTCGGCGGCGAGGGCGGCGGCCATGGGCGCCGCGACGGCGCTCGTGAGCGCGGCGGCGCCGAGCAACGCCGGCAGGACGGCGCGCGGTCCGCCCGCGTGCCCGAGCCAGACGAGGATCGCCGCGAGGTAGATCGTCGCGGCGTAGAGGTGCGACGCGAGCTCGAGGACGAACCCGAGGAGCGCCGTGCCGAGGAGCGGCGCGAAGCCGAAGGCGAGCCCGTCGGCGAAGCGGGGCTGCGGCGCGGGGACCCGCGCCAGGCCGTCGCCGAGCGTCGGCAGCGCGCCCGCGAGCCACGCCACGCGCAGCGCCGCGGAGGCGAGCAGCCCCGCGAGCCACAGCCCGGCCAGGATGAAGAGCGAGCGCGGCGCGGTGAGCGCCTGGAGCGCGCCGGAGAGCACGGGCCCCGGGGCGGTCACGCCGGCGCCGAGCCGGGACACGATGCCGGCGCGGACGAGCCCGATCGCGAAGAGCGGCGCGGGCCACCACAGCGCGGTGCGCAGGAACGCGACGAGCAGGCCCGGCGCGATGAGCCACGCGCTGCGGACCATCGCGCGCGCGCCCATCCCGAGCGCCTGCATGGTGGTGGGAGGCCGCACGGGCGGCAACGTACCGGGCCCTCCGGGATGCAGCAAGGACGAGACCGCGGCGCGCCTCGATGGGGCACGCGGCGGGGCACCCGGCACGATTCCTTGCTCCTGAACGCCGGGACAGTATACTGACGTTCAGCGGGAAGCGCTCCCGCGGGAGGCGCGCATGGCGACCGGACTCACCGAACGGCAGCTCGAGGTCCTCCGCTTCATCGCGACCGAGATCGAGGACCGTGGCTATCCACCCACCATCCGCGAGATCGGCGAGGCGCTCGACATCGCGTCCACGAACGGCGTGAACGACCACCTGAAGGCGCTCGAGAAGAAGGGGTACCTGCAGCGCGACCCGGTGAAATCGCGCGCGCTCATCCCGACCTCACAGGCGCGTGAGGTGCTGGGCGGCGGCACCGCCGACAACGTGGTGTCGCTCAGCTCGCGGCGCGACGGGCGCGGCTCGGGCCGCCTCGTGGAGATCCCCATCATCGGCCGCGTCGCCGCCGGCCAGCCCATCCTCGCGCAGGAGCAGATCGAGGACACGGTCCAGGTCGACAGCTTCTTCCTCGGCACGAGCAAGAAGGTCTACGGCCTGCGCGTGCAGGGCGACTCGATGATCGGCGACGGCATCCTCTCCGGCGACTACATCTTCGTGAAGAAGCAGCTCCAGGCGGATGACGGCGAGATCGTGGTCGCGCTCATCGACGACGAGGCCACGGTGAAGCGCGTCCACTTCGAGGGCGATCGCGTCCGGTTCCAGCCCTCCAATCCCCGCATGGCGCCCATCTACGTCCGCCGCGAGGACTTCCGCAGCACGATGATCCTGGGGGTCGTCGTGGGCATCTACCGCAAGCTCAGCTAGGGTTGCGCGGCACCCGAGCGCACGCGGGGGAGCGGCCCGCTCGGTCGATCACCCTGCGTGCATGCGGCCCGGACCGGGAGCAGTTTACGCCCCAGCGGCGCGCGAAACGTGAGCATCCTGCCCAAGAGGGGCCGCGTGCGGCGCTTACGGCCGCTCCTCACAATGCCTTAACTTGGCGGCGGGACGGGAATGAGGGGGAGGCACGGGGATGGGGAAGATCAACACACGGCTCGAGGCGACGCGAAAGGCCTATCGGGAGGCGCTCGACGCCGCGCGCGCGAATCCGACGCCGGAGGCGTGGGCGAAGCTGCTCGCTGCCGGGAAGGAGCTGTCGTCCGCGCAGGAGCCGCGCGGCCGGCCCGGTCGCCGCGGACGGCGCGCCCCGCAGCCCACCTACCAGGATCTCGAGGGGACCCCGCGCACCGAGCCTGCCGAGCTCGAGACGCTGGAGTGATCCTCATCCAGTGCGTGTGATCAGGAGCCTCAGCCGCTCCGCGTGATCAGGAGCCTCAGCCGCTCCGCGTCTTTGCCTGCTTGATGTACCGGTCGAGGTCCTCGCGGTCGATGAGCGACAGGATCTCGACCGTGTTCTGTCGTTCCGTCCGGCGGTAGAGCAGCCGCACGTCCGTCGCCACGCGCACGCGATAGTAGCCCGGGAGACCCTCGAGCGGCAGCGCGCGCAGGCTCGGGTGGCGGTGGTCCTGCGCGAGCAGCGCAGCCTGCTTGAACGCCGCGCGTTGCACGCGGCGGTCCCACCCCGCGAGCGAGTCGTAGAACTCGCGCGTGTAGACCGGCATGAGCCAGGTGGCGGGCGCGTCCTCCGGCTCGACGTCGGCCTCCGTCGCGGGAGCGCCGCTGGCGGGCGCGGGCTCCGGCTGCGCCGCCGCCCTGAGCCGCGCCACCTCCGCCTCGAGCTCCCGTTCGCGCTCCCGCGCGCGCTCGAGCCGAGCGTCGAGGGCGCCGGCGCGCGCCTCGAGATCGCGCAACGCGCCGCGCAGCCGCTGCGCCTCGACGGCGGCGTCCTGCGCCCGCGCCGCCGCGAGCTCGCCCTCGAGCCGCGCGCGCTCGCGCTGCTCCGTCTCGGCGAGCTCCCTCGCGCGCGCCGCGTCGTCGACGGCGCTCGCTTCCCTCGCGCGCGCCTCCTTGAGCCACGCCTGGAGCTTCTCGCGCCCCTCCTCCGCCTTCTTGCGGGCGCTCTCCGCGCGCGCCTCCGCGTGCTCGAGCTTGCGCCGCGCCTCCTCGAGCTGGCGCGCGAGGTCCGTCGCCTCTCGCCGCGCCGCCTCCAGCGGATCATCTGCGCCGGCGCGCTGCTTCGGCGCGCCCTCCTTCGGCGCCGGGCCGTAGTAGTGCTCGGCGAGGCGCGTGAGGAAGGGGAGCGCCTCGGCGCGGATGTCCGGCGCGGGATCGCACAGGACCCGCCACAGCGCGAGCGGGAGCGCGCCGTCGCCCGAGCAGGCGTCGAGGAGGTCCATCGCGGCCTCGGGCGCGAGCGGCCACCGCGCCAGCGCCGGACGCTCCCAGCCCTTCCGCAGCGCCTCCAGCACCGGTGCGCGGCGCTCCGGGACGGCGCGGATCTCGTCCGCCAGGAGATCGCAGCGCTGCACGTCGCCGAGCGCCTCCTGCCGGAACCCGGGCTGCGAGAGCCCGAGGTCCTTCACGAGCTGCGCCGTCTCGTCCGGCATGAGCGCGAGGTAGAGGAACACCGAAAGCGCGTCGCGCCCGAGCTCGTGCAGCGGCGCGTCATACCCGGCGCCGGGGAGCGCCGCCGCGACCGCGTCGCGGGCCGCTCCCTTCGCCCCGCGCTTGCCCGACCTGGCGGACGGTGCCTGCTTTCCCGCCGGCGGCTTCTCGCCCTTCCCCACGCTCACCTCGACGCGGGCTCGGGCGGCGCCTCTCGAGTCTCGGCGCGGAACGTCTCGCCCGGGCGCAGCTTCCACGCCTCGTCCACCGGGAGCTCCCAGCGGAACGTCGGGGCGAGCGACCCGGCGGTCATGCCCTGGACCTGGATGCCGACCGACACCTCGACGCGGGTCGCCTCGCGCGGGAACGGCTCGACCCACCACGTGCCGAGCACGACACCGGGCGGCAGCTCGCCCGAGAAGCGCTCCGGATCCTTCAGCACGAGGTACGGCTCGCCCGAGCCCGTCATCTCGCCGTACGTCTTTCCCGCCGCGTCGACGAAGCGGAACCCGAGCTGCCGGAACGCGACCGGCACGAGGACGCGGAGCGTGGCGCGCGCGCCGTCGCTCGCCTCCCGCTCGATCCGCCGCGGCGCGCCCCAGAGCGCGAAGTCGACGCGCAGCCCGCGCTCGTGCGTCTCGGGATGCTCGCCGGCGCGGACGGAGAGCACGTCGAGCCGCAGCCCCTGGTCCACCGCGGAGAGCGCGGGGGCGTAGCCGGCACGCAGCTCCTCGAGCCGCTCGGATGCATAGCGCTGCCAGGCCGCCGCGTCCTTGTCGCCGCGCGCCGGCGCCGGGGCGCTCTCGGCGCCCCTCGGATGGCGGTTGTGGAGCTGCGCGATCCCGTCGAGCCACCAGCGCACCACCGCGCGCGCCTCCTCGACGCCGGCCGGCCCCGAGAGGCCGCGGGCGACCGTCGCGCGCTCCACCACCTCGCGGCGGAGCGCCTCGCGCTCGAGCCGGTACCCCTCGCGATCGGACCTGCGGGCGAGCTGGGCGACCACGACGAGGACGACCACGCCTGCCAGCACGAGCGGCAGGATCATGCGGAGCGGCTTCATGGCCCGCAGGGATACCCGTCGCCGGGAGGCGAGGCAAGCGGGAACAAACGGCTAGGCGGCGGCCGCGACCAGCGCCGCGACGCTCTTCAGCCCGGAGCGATCCAGCTCGTAGACGAGCGCGCGGGGGCGCCGCACCGGCTCGTCGGCGACGCGCGAGGCCGAGCCGGAGCACAGGACCGGCGTCGCGCGGGAGGGGCCGGGCAGGTCGATGCGGAAGCTCGTGTGGCGGTGGCCGTGCAGCACGGCCGCGACCGGGAGCTCGGCGAGGAGCCGCACCAGCTTGTAGGCGTCCGCGAGCGGCATCCGCGCGAGGCGCGCGTCGGAGGGGACGCGCTCGGGCGGGATGACGAGGTGGTGGTGCAGCGCGATCACCGCGGCGCGGCCCTGCTTCACGGTCTCGCGCACGAGCTCGCGCGCCGCCGCGAGCTGCTCGGTCCCGAGCACACCCGAGGTGGTCCGCGGGTCCTCGCCGTAGCGCGCGCTGTCGAGCGCGACGAGCGTCACCTCGCCCGAGAGGTCGACGGCCAGCGGAAAGACCGCCAGCGGTCTCTTCATGCCGCGCCCGTCGTGCCCGAGCGTGCGCAGGAAGCGCCACGTCGCCGCCGACTCGTAGCTCCACACGTCGTGGTTGCCCGGGAGCACGGTGAGCTTGCCCGCCTCGGCCCATGGCGAGAGCAGCTCGGCGGCGCGCTCGAACTCGGTCGGCTCCCCGGACGCGGTCACGTCGCCGGTGACGACGAGGTGGTCCACCGCCTCCTCCTGCAGCGCCTGCAGGATCTTCTTGAGCAGCTTCACGGAATGCCGATCGCACTCGCGCGCGCTGATCCCGTTGCGCGGATAGCGCGCGCGGTCACTCACGTGAAGGTCGCTGATGTGGCCGAGGCGGACGATGGGGCGGATGCTAACGGCGGCATGATGGGGTGTCAAACGGCGCTTCGCGCGGCGCGGAGCCGCGCCGGCGCCGCCGGGAGCACGAGCCGGCACACCGCGCCGCGCCCCGGGACGGCGGCGCGCTCGAGGCGCCCGCGCTGCGCCGCGACGAGGCGCTCGGCGAGCGGGAGATCGAGGCTCGGCTCCGCGCCCGCGCCGGTGTCGGCGATCTCGAGCACCACCTCCGCGCCGCGGCGCGCGCTGCGGAGCCCGAGGTCGCCGCCCGAGGGCATCGCGGCCGCCGCGATGCGCAGGAGGTGCCGCAGCGCCTGGCGCAGCTGCACGCCGTCGGCGAGGGCGATCGCACCGGCGGCGACCCTGCGGATGCGCACGCCTGGCGCGAAGGCCACGCCGGCGAGCGCCTCCGACAGGAGCGCGTCGACGTCCACCGCGACGGGCGCCGGGGGCTGGAGCGGCGCCGTGAGCGCGGCGAGGGTCGCCTCGGCCTCGCGCAGGCCGTCCTCGATCCGCGCGAGGTGATCGCCGGCAGCGTCCTGGCCGCCGGGGAGGACGAGGCGCAGGAGCGCGGCCGAGGCGCTCGCGCGCGCGAGCGGCGCCCGGAGCTCCGCCGAGACCGACGCGATGGCGCGCGCCACCAGCGGCGACTCCAGCGCGGGCGGCGGGTCGGGCACGATGTCGGCGTCCTCCACCGCGGGCGCGTCCGCCTCCGCCTCCGGGGGCAGGACGCGCAGCGCCGCCACGTCGAGCGGCGGCGCTCCCGGGACGCGCACCGCCGCTGCGTCCGCCGGGACGCGACCGGCCGGCGTCGCGATGGCGACGCGACCCGCCGCCGGGCCGTGCCCGAGGCCGCGCAGGAGCACGGCCAGATCGTCGCCGAGCGCCTGGCGACCGCGCCCGAGGAGCGCCTCGGGCGCATAGCCGGAGAGCGCCACCGCGGCGTCGTTCGCCCACACCAGGCGCCCCAGGGGATCGAAGGCCACCGCCGCGTCACCGAGCGGCGTCGCGATCCCGCGCAGCAGCGCCGCGACCTGCGCCGACACCGCAGGCAGGCGCCGCCGGCGCTCGCGCACCGCGGCGGCTACCGCCGTCCCGAGCGCGGCCGCGCCCGTCGCCGCGAGGACGAGGAACGCGCGAGCGCCCTCCCCTTCGAAGACGGCACGGCCCCGCACGGCGAGCAGCGCGAGCGCGGCGCTGGCCGGAAACGCGAGCGCTGCCGCCCGGACGTCCATCGCGGCGCCAAGGTGCGCACCGGGTTGCGCGCCCGGTAGGCCATGACCATGTCAGCGGCATGAGAAGGGTGTGGTCTCCGGCGGACGGTCCAGGCGTGGCGCGCCAGCAGGTGCCCCCGACGGCGCACGGCGTGGACGGCGACGGCGTCACGGACCGCGCCTGCCGCGGCGGCCTGTGGGCGCCGAGCGAGGGGCCGGTTCGCAAAGACCCCGGTGGTCCGGGCGGCGAGCCGAACGGCCGCACCATTCCGATCCCGGGGCACACGGCCCTGAACGAGCGCTGATCGCGCGGGCGGCGAAACGGCGCTCGTCGCGCTATACTCTCGGGACCCCGATCGACGACGCACGACCTGAACGCCCGCTCGATGCGGCCCCCGAAGGGCCGCGGCGTCGGCTCGGCGGCAGCTTTTTGTTGCCTCGATCCACTCGGGTAGGTATCCCTGATCGTCCAGTCGTGCGGCTGGTCCACGTTCGCCGTTCGTCGCGACGAGGTGAAGGAGAACGCAATGTCGGACAAGGACAAGAAGGCCGCTGGCGCGCAGGTCGCCCCCGCGATGGGGCCGCCGGGGCTCATCAACAAGGAGGACATCCCGCAGGTCCTGCCCATCCTGCCGCTCCGGAACTCCGTCTTCTTCCCGGGAGGCGTGCTGCCCCTCGCCGTCGGCCGGCAGAAGACGATCGCGCTCATCAAGGACGCGGTCCGCGACGAGCAGGTCATCGGCGTCGTCACGCAGCGGCGCGCCGAGGAGGAGGACCCGGGCGCGGCCGACCTCTACACCGTCGGCACCGTCGCACGCATCGTGAAGCTCCTCAAGATGGGCGAGGACAACTACTCGCTCGTCGTGCAGGGCCTGGCGCGCTTCCGCGTGCTCGACCTCGTGCAGGAGGCGCCCTACCTCAAGGCGCGCATCGACCCGGTCGAGGACAAGACCGCGGTCGACGACGTGGAGGTCGAGGCCCTCGCCATCAACCTCAAGAAGCTCGCCCGCGAGGTGATCGAGCTCATGCCCGAGCTGCCGGCCGCCGCGACCGAGCTCGTCGAGAGCATCACTCACCCGGGGCACCTCGCCGACCTCATCGCCGCCAACGTCGACGTGCCCATCGAGGAGAAGCAGCAGGTCCTCGAGACGGTCGACCTCAAGGCGCGCATGAAGCTCGTGCTCGAGCTCCTCAACCGCAAGCGCGAGATCCTGAAGCTCTCGAACAAGATCGACTCCGCCGTGAAGGGCGAGATGTCGAAGACGCAGCGCGAGTACTACCTGCGCCAGCAGCTGAAGGCGATCAAGGAGGAGCTGGGCGAGCTCGGCGAGGAGGAGGAGGAGCTCGACGAGCTGGCGGAGCGGCTCAAGAAGGCGGGCCTGCCGCCGGACGTCGAGAAGGTCGCGACGAAGGAGCTGAACCGCCTGAAGAGCATCCCCACGGCCAGCTCCGAGTACACCGTCGCGCGCACCTACCTCGACTGGATCGCCGACCTGCCCTGGTCGAAGCGCACCGACGACAACCTCGACATCGAGAACGCCCGCACCATCCTCGACGCCGATCACTACGGCCTGCAGAAGATCAAGAAGCGCATCCTCGAGTACCTGGCCGTCCGCAAGCTGAAGAACGACATGCGCGGCCCGATCCTCTGCTTCGTGGGGCCGCCCGGCGTCGGCAAGACCTCGCTCGGCCAGTCCATCGCGAGGGCCACCGGCCGGAAGTTCGTGCGCCTCTCCCTGGGCGGCGTGCGCGACGAGGCGGAGATCCGGGGCCACCGGCGCACCTACGTGGGCGCCCTCCCCGGCCGCATCATCCAGTCGATGAAGAAGGCCGCGACGATCAACCCGGTGATGATGCTCGACGAGATCGACAAGCTCGGCGCCGACTTCCGCGGTGACCCGAGCGCGGCGCTCCTCGAGGTGCTCGACCCCGAGCAGAACCACGCCTTCTCGGACCACTACCTCGACGTGTCGTACGACCTCTCGAAGATCATGTTCATCGCCACGGCGAACCTGCTGGACCCCATCCCCGGCCCGCTCAAGGACCGCATGGAGATCCTGGAGCTGCCGGGCTACACGTTCGAGGAGAAGGTCCACATCGCCCAGAACCACCTCATCCCGAAGCAGCTCCGGGAGCACGGGCTCAGCCCCGACGCGATCGCCTTCGACGAGAAGGGCCTCATCAAGATGATCATGGCGTACACGCGCGAGGCGGGCGTCCGCAACCTCGAGCGGCGCATCGCCGACGTCTGCCGCGCTGTGGCGGTCGAGGTCGCGAGCGGCAAGGTCGCGGCCGGCGCGAAGCGCACCGTCGGCGAGGCCGACCTCCCCGACATGCTCGGCCCGGAGAAGTTCTGGAACGAGACCGCCGAGCGCACCGAGATCCCGGGCGTCGCGACCGGCCTCGCCTGGACGGCGGCCGGCGGCGACATCCTCTTCATCGAGGCGACGAAGATGGCCGGCAAGGGGTCGCTCACCCTGACCGGGCAGCTCGGCGACGTGATGAAGGAGTCGGCGCAGGCGGCGCTGAGCTACCTGCGGTCGAAGGCCGACACGCTCGGGCTCGCGCCCAACTTCCTGGAGAAGACGGACATCCACATCCACTTCCCAGCGGGCTCCATTCCGAAGGACGGCCCGAGCGCGGGCGTCACCATCCTGACGGCGCTCGTGTCGCTCCTCACCGGCATCCGCGTCCGCTCCGACGTGGCGATGACGGGCGAGGTCACCCTGCGCGGGCTCGTGCTGCCGGTGGGCGGCATCAAGGAGAAGGTCCTCGCCGCGCACCGGGCGGGCATCAAGCGCATCATCATGCCGGCCCGCTGCGAGAAGGACCTCGTCGACGTGCCCGAGCAGGCCCGCAAGGAGCTCGAGTTCGTCTTCGCGAGCCACATGGACGAGGTGCTCAAGGCCGCGCTCGAGGAGAACCCCATCGGCCGCAAGCCGCCCGTCACGCCGCCCGAGCCGGACGGCGCCAAGAAGGCCGAGATCCGCGCCTGACGCGGCGGCCGGTGAAGCCCATGAGGGCCGGTGGCCGTGCGGCTGCCGGCCCTTCGTTTTTTTGGGACCGCTGCTAGGATGAAGCTCCCCTTGGCCCGCGTCGCCCTCATCACCGGCTCGCCCGGCGCGCGCCAGCAGGCGCTCGAGCTCGAGCTCGCAGGCGCCGGTTGGACAGTGCGGAAGCTCGCCTTCGAGGGGATCGAGCTGCCCGACCTCCTCGCCGCCGCCCGCGGCGCCGAGGCCGTGTTCCACGTCGGGATCCGCACCTCCCGCGAGCACGGTACGCAGCAGCGCGCCGACGCGGAGGCGACGGCCGCCTACGCGGCGGGCCGCGCCGCCCTCGAGGCGCGCGCGCGCCGCTTCGTCCTCGTCTCGACGGCGTCGGTGTACGGCCGCCCGCGCAACCTGCCGTGCGAGGAGGGAGAGCTCAAGGCGCCGCGCACGGCCGCCGAGCGGGCACGCTGGCGCGCCGAGCAGGCCGCCTGGCTCGTGTTCCGGCAGGGCGCGCCCCTGACCGTGCTCCGGCCGACGCTCGTGTACGGCCCGAACATGCGCGGCGGCGCGATCCGCGCGCTCGCCCTCATCGCGCTCTTCAACCAGGGGCGCCGCCGCATCCCGATCATCCGCCGGGGGCCGGTGACGCACCTCGTGCACATCCAGGACGTGGCGCGCGCGGCGGTCCACGTGGCCGAGTATCCGGACGACGCGGCGGTGGTCGGCCGCGCGTTCAACGTCGGTGACGACGCACCGCTGCCGCTCGCGGAGCACCTCGCCGCGGCGCTCTCCGCGATGGGCTACACGGCCGGCCGCGTCCTGCCGTACTCGCCGCGCGCCGTGGCGATGCTCCTGTGGCTCGTCCGCAACGTCCCCGATCGCGTGCTCGTCGATCCAGTCAACCGGCGGCTCGCGCGCGCCTGGGAGCGCATCACGGCCCGATGCGGCGCGAGCGCCGCGCTGGCGCCGCGCCTCGATCGCGAGTCGCTCCACTGGATGGCCGCGGATCACTACTACGACACGCGGCGGCTCGCGGCGCTGGGCTGGCGCCCGGCCCACCCCATCTCGACCGCGGCGCTCCCTGAGACGATCCGCGCGCTGCTCGCGAACCACCTCCTGCCTCCGAGCTCGGCGCCGCTCCTGCTCGACGGCCGCTCCGTCTGAACACGGTCGCGCGCCTCGCGCGCCGCGCGAGTGCCCTCCCGGCGAGCACGATGTGGCCCCCTCCTGTCATCCATGTCATAGTTCGGCCGCCGCGGCCCTGGCGTGGATGTCGCGGTCACCGGAGACGGAGTGGCTAACCGCATGATGCGACTCGGGGTCCGTGTGCGCCGCTCGTCCGACGCGCCGCGTCCTCGCGCCGGTCGCGTGGCGGAGGTGCGGGCGTGATCCGGCGCGTCGACCGGTACGAGCTCCTCGAGCAGGTGGGGACGGGTGGCATGGCGGTCGTTTACCGCGGCCGGGACACCGCCCTCGATCGCGAGGTGGCGGTGAAGCTGCTCCACCCGCACCTCGCGGCGCGCGCCGAGTCACGCGCTCGCTTCTCGCGCGAGGCGCGCGCGGTGGCGCGCCTGAGCCACCCGAACATCGTCGAGATCTACGACTACGCCGGCGACGCCGCGGTCGAGAGCTACCTCGTCACCGAGTTCGTCCACGGCCGCACGCTGCGCGCCTTCGCCGAGGAGGAGGGCGTCGGCTTCCCCGAGGTGGGCGCGCTCCTCGCGCGCGCGCTCGCGGACGCGCTCGTGCACGCCCACTCGGCCGGCGTGATCCACCGCGACCTCAAGCCCGAGAACGTGCTCGTCCTCGAGGCCGGCGGCCGGCGCGCCGTGAAGCTGGTGGACTTCGGGATCGCGCGCATCGTGGCGTCGGACGAGAAGATGACGATGACGGGCGCGCTCGTCGGCTCGCCGAACCACATGGCGCCCGAGATCATCGAGGGGCGCGAGGCCGACGCGCGAAGCGACCTGTTCTCGCTCGGGACGATCCTCTACTGGCTGACCACCGGGAAGATGCCCTTCGCCGCGCCGAACCCCACCGCCACGCTCCGGCGCGTCATCGAGGGCACGTACGACGATCCGCGCGAGGTCTCGCCGCTCGTCCCCGATGCGCTCGCGGGCGTCATCGCGCGGGCGCTCGTGCCCGACCCCGAGGGCCGCACCGCGACGGCGGCGGCGCTCCGCGACGAGCTCGACGAGGCGCTGGCCGCGTCGGGGCTGGACGACCCCGAGGTGGAGCTGCAGTCCTTCCTCGCCGCGCCGGCGCCGTACAAGGACGCGCTCCGCGGGCGCCTGGTGGCCTTCGCGCTCGCGCGCGCCGACGCCGCCCTGGGCCGCGGCGAGACCGCGCGAGGGATGGGGCTGCTCAACCGCGTCCTCGCCCTCGATCCCGATAACGCCGCGGTGGAGGCGCGCCTCGACCGCATCTCGTTCGTCGCCCGCTGGAAGCGGCGCGTCCGGCGCGCGAGCGGCGCGCTCGTGGCGCTGGGGCTCCTCGGCGCCGCGGCGTGGGGCGCCGCCGCGTGGCGGGCGCGCCCGAGGCCGGCGCCGCTGGAACGCGCGGCGGCCGCTGCGGAGCCCGCGCGCGAGCCGCCCGGCGCGGCGGCGGACCCGTCCGCAGCGCCCGCCGGCGGCCCGAGGCCGCTCGCGCCGCCGGCGGCGGCGCCCCGCGCGCAGGGGCGCGGTGAGAGCCGCCCGCCCACCGCGGCGCAGCTCGCGCTGCGGCCGCCCGCCGTGGCCGGTCCCGCCGGGCAGCCGGCGGTGGTCTCCATCCGCGTGAGCCCCTATGCGGAGCGGGCGCTCCTCGACGGCGTCGAGGTCGCGCGCGGCGAGGACCGGGTCTCGTTCTCCCTCTCGCCCGGCGCGGCGCACCGGATCCGGATCGAGCACGCCTGCTGCTTCCCGTTCGTGAAGGAGTTCTCGGCGGGCGAGTCCGTCCCGCAGCCGCTCGAGCTGAAGGAGCGCCTCCGCCCGCGGCCCGCGCGCATTCGCGTCGACGCCGATCCGCGCACGCGCGTCTACGTGGACGGCCACCTGGCCGGCACCGCCGGCGAGTCCCAGCGCGCGGCGCTCGAGGTGCCGGTGCCCGCCACCGGCGACAGCCCGTACGAGGCGCCGGCCGAGCTGCGCCTGGAGCTCGACGGCCAGCCCCCCCTGCGCACCTCCCTCAAGCTCCGCGCCGGCGCCGAGGTGACCTTCGCCGCGCAGCCGTCCCCTGCCGTCGAGGCGCCGCGGGCGGACGAGGCGCCGCCGACGGCCCGCCCGGAGATGTCCCGTTGATCTCCGTCTTGCTCGCGCTCGCGCTGGCCGCGACGCCGCAGAGCCCCGACCTCAAGCGGGCCCGCGACCGCTTCGAGTTCGGCTCCTTCGCCGAGGCCGCGGGGACGGTGCGCGCGTGGCTCGGCGAGCACCCCGACGCGAGCGGCGACGACGCCGTCGAGGCCTACCGCATGCTCGGCATCGCCGAGCTCAAGCTGGGCGACCTCGGGCAGGCGCGCGCCGCGTTCGTCTCGCTGCTCTCCCTCGACCCCGACCACACGCTCGACCCGTTCCTGGTCGAGCCGAAGGTGGTGGAGTTCTTCGACCAGGTGAAGAAGGAGCACGAGCCCGCGCTCGGGCCGCTGCGCGAGCGCCGCCGCGCCCTCGAGGAGCAGCGCCGGCTGACGGAGGAGGCGAAGAAGCGGCTCCTCAGCGAGGAGCAGGCGCGGGCCGGCGCCCCCACCAAGGTCATCCGCGTCCAGGAGCGCCTCTACCTCTTCAACTGGATGCCGCTCGGCGCCGGGCAGTTCCAGAACGGGCACCGCGGGAAGGGCGCCGCGCTCGCCGCGGCGGAGGTGGCGCTCGCGGCCACCAACCTCGCTGCCATCCTCTTCCACAACAATATCGCGCAGGACCCGCGCCGGCGCTGCTCCCCGTCACAGCCGTCGGGGTGCTCGAAGCCGCCCTACACCGACGCGGACCGCACCCTGCTCTCGCGCGCCGACGACGTGAAGTACCTCTCGGCCGCCCTCTTCTGGGCGGTCTACGCGTACGGCGTCGTGGACGCCCACCTCTACTACGTGCCGCGCGTCGAGACCGAGCTGTCACCGCGGCAGGGCGGCTCCCTCAAGCTGTCCTGGAGCTTCTGATCCGATGCCGACCCTCCTCGTCCGGACCGCCGACGGCCGCGAGCGCGCCATCCCGCTGGCGAACCGGATCACGACGCTGGGCCGCGGCCCCGAGAACCAGATCGTGCTCGCGGACGCGTCGCTGCCGCCGGACATGGCGCTGCACATCCACTCCGACGGCGACACCTTCAACGCGGTGTGCAGCGGCGGCGCCCAGATGGTGGTGAACGGGCGGCGCAAGGTGACGGCGCGGCTCGCGGACGGCGACCGCATCCTGCTGGGCGCGACCGAGCTCGTGTTCACGGTGCGCGATCCCATCGCGGCCCCCGCCGCGGCCGCGGCGCCCGGCCGCGTCGAGGCGATGGAGGGCCTCGTCCGGTTCTCGGAGCGGCTCCTCGCCGCGAGCGACCTGTCGCGCCTCCTGGACGAGCTGCTCGACGCGCTGCTCGAGGTGACCCACGCCGACAAGGGCTTCCTCATCCTGCTCGAGGGCGACCGGATGGAGGTGAAGTCGGCGCGCAACCTCGCGCGGGAGACCATCGAGAACGCCGTCTCGCGCGTGTCCGACTCGATCATCCAGCGCGTCGCGGCGACCAAGCGGCCGGTGGTGGTGGCGGACGCGCTGCACGACGAGCAGTGGTCGTCGTCCTCGTCGGTCGTGAACCTGAAGCTGTGCTCCGTCATGTGCGCGCCGCTCATGCGCTCGGGCGAGTCGTTCGGCGTCATCTACCTCGGCAACGACAGCGTGGTGAGCCTGTTCGACGAGAAGGACCTCGAGGTCCTGACCATCTTCACCGCGCAGGCTTCGCTCCTCGTGCAGAACGCGCTCCTCCTGCACGGGCTCCGGCTCGAGAACGAGGCGCTGCGCCAGGCGGTGCAGCAGAACCAGTTCGGCGAGATCATCGGCGCCGGCGCGAGCATGCGCGAGGTCTACCGGCGCATCGAGAAGGTGGCCGCCACCGACGTCTCGGTGCTCATCGCCGGTGAGACGGGCACCGGCAAGGAGCTCGTCGCGAGGGAGATCCACCGCTGCTCGCCGCGCACCGCGGGGCCGTTCGTCGCCGTGAACTGCGGCGCCATCCCCGAGAGCCTCCTCGAGAGCGAGCTCTTCGGGCACGTCCGCGGCGCCTTCACCGGCGCCGTCTCGACCCGCGGCGGCAAGTTCCAGGCCGCGAACGGCGGGACGCTCTTCCTCGACGAGATCGGGGACATGCCGCTCTCCCTCCAGGTCAAGCTCTTGCGGGCGGTCCAGGAGCGGATCGTGACGAAGGTGGGCGACAGCCGGCCCGAGCCGGTCGACATCCGCGTGCTGGCGGCGACGAACAAGGTGCTCGAGGAGGAGATCGCGGCGGGGCGGTTCCGCGAGGACCTCTACTACCGTCTCAACGTGGTCTCGATCGTGCTGCCGCCGCTGCGCGACCGCGGCGAGGACGTCCTCGTCATCGCCCGCTTCTTCCTCCAGAAGTACGCGCGCGAGTTCGCCTCGCGGGCGCGCGGCTTCGCGCCGCCGGCGGTGGTCGCGCTGCGGAAGTACGGCTGGCCGGGCAACATCCGCGAGCTCGAGAACCGCATCAAGAAGGCGGTCGTGCTGGCGGACAAGCCGCTCGTCGGGCCCGAGGACCTGGACCTGGGCCCCGAGAGCCTCGCCCCCGTCCTCCCGCTCGTGCAGGCGAAGGAGGAGTTCCAGAAGCGCTACATCAACGAGGTGCTGGAGCGGAACGACGGGAACCGCACCAAGACGGCGAAGGACCTCGGCGTCGACCCGCGCACCATCTTCCGGCACCTCGAGAAGCTCGAGGCGGAGCGCCAGGGCGTGAAGCTGCCGCCCACGGCTCCCGGGGAGGAGGACCAACCGTGAAGCGACCGCTCGCGCGCCTCGCCGCCGCGGTGACGCTGCTGCTCGCGCTCTCGCTCGCGGCGTGCCCGCTCCCGCAGCCGCTGCCGGAGGTCGCCAGGACGGACGGCGGCGTCGTGACCTCGCTCCGCTTCCGTCTGGAGACCGTCCTCCCGAGCGACCCCATCGTGCCTGTCGCGAAGACCTGCCCCGACGGCGGCGTACCGCAGTTCAACGTGAGCGCCGCCCTGGAGGATCCGGACACGGTCGAACGGGTCGAGGCGCGCTGGTTCGTCGACTACCGCGTGGACGCGCCCGACGCTCGCCGGAGCGACGACATCCCCGGGTCGGGCGATCCTGCCGATCCCGTCCGGCTCGTGCCACCGCTGGGGAGCCAGCCGTTCGTATTCGCGATGCCGGCCTTCGACCCCGCGGATCCCACTAC
>WNGE01000974.1_pt1 | contig 37177 bp, 36 predicted proteins | sample 5400651 | NCBI WGS metagenome assembly WNGE01 (sample SAMN13153370, study PRJNA577476) | soil metagenome | isolation source: 60 cm soil or saprolite under grassland replicate 2 | place: USA:California | collected 2016-06-15
ACGCTGTTGCCGTTCTCGGTCGTGTGGGTAACGAATCCGGTGTTGGCCTTCGCGCCTTGAAACGGTCCGCTCTTGTGACCTTCGCCGGCAAGGATGCTCGTCGCAGCGATGGCGAGCGCAGCCAAAGAGGTGAGGATTATTTTGTGTGTCATGTGTTGGGTTGTTTGGTTTTTCATTTCGCAGGCGGATTATCCGCGACTGCTTTCACCCAATTCGTCGACGCAATGCCGGAATCCTTACAGCTGTAGCTGGGATCGCTGATCCCGGCGTGAGAGTACGCGCTCAGCGCGCCTGCTCAGCGAGCTTTTGTTTCATCCGCTCTTTCGCTTCCTCACTGAGCGGCGGTCCAGGAACTTCGTCAGCGTGTTCCGGAAACTGGCGGGCAGTTTCGTGAATGTAACGAAGCTGCTCTTCGTAACGCTGGCACCAGCAGCAGATCAGGAAATGAATTCGTTTCTTGATTCGCGCTATTAGCGGCATCGGCTCATCCATTGATCGGGACAAAATCCGAACCATTTCGCGGCACTTGGGTGTGTGTTTGCCGATAAATTTCACGAGCATGGTTTGCCACCAGTTTCTTCGCGCTAGGACTGATGGGTTCCCGATCGGCGATGGATTGTATGGTTCGGCAGGCATTACGCTCTTCCCCCTGCTGGTTTGTCGAACCAGTTCATTTCAAGACATTCCCGCAGCGCCATACGCGCCCGATGCAGCATCACCCACAAATTGCTGTCGGTGATCGATAGGATCGCGCAAATCTCCTTGCTCGGCACATCGTCCATTTCACGCTTCGTGAAAACATCACGCACCTTTTGCGGAAGTTTGGTCAGGCAATCGAGCATCACCTGCCAAAATTCCGTGCGATGTATTACCTCGTCTGCTGCGGGTTTCCACTCGTGCGGTCCCTGCTCGTGGTCCCAAAAACCGACAGACACAAATTTCTCCGAATACTCATCGGAAAGAAATTCCATGTCTGTAAACGAAGTCTCCCGGCCAAGCTTGCGAAAATGATCGACGATCTTGTTTTTCAAGATCCCGACAAGCCAGCTTCGCTCCGAGGAACGGGCCTCGAATCTTTCGTAGCCGCGCACACCGGCGAGAAATGTTTCCTGCACCAGGTCTTCGGCCACTTCGGGTTTGCGCACACGCACTAAAGCGTATCGGTAGAGGCACTCAGCATGGTCGTCCACCCAGCGCGCCGCTGCCGTCTGAATATCGGGGGGGCTCATGGTGGCATTGCGATCACTCCAAAGCCCGACATCGTCCGACTGCTGCGAGCCGATCTCGTTAACAGCATCTTCGTCAGCCGCGCGACTTGCAGTGTGAGAAGTGCAAACAATAGCCAGCGCGCAATGTGCCAATGTCCCTTGCCGGCGATCGATTGGTGATAAATAAGCAGCGCCGCGGCTGCGTAGGCGAGACGATGAAGCAGTTTCCAGTTTTTTCCGCCGAGCGCGCGGATGGACCAATTATTACTGGTTAGGGCCAGAGCGACTAAGATCGACAAGCCGGCGACTCCAAACCAGATGAATGGTTTGGATAAACTTCGTGCTAAACCATCCAGGCCGCCTTCGTAAAGGACGTGAAGCCCAAAATGCAACAAGCCGTAAACGCACGCACTCACACCAATCGCGCGACGATGGCGATTCAAGGCGTTCACTATGCGTGCGCGGGGGAGGAGCACGCGCAATGGACTGAGCGCCAGCACAGCGCCGAGACTCCAGATGGCAATTTCGCCGCTCTGGTGCAGCAACTTCTCCAACGGATTTGCGCCGAGACTGCCGATGAACGCGGGAATGACTAACAGCCAAACTCCCACGGCAATGAGCATGACCAGAGCGAAGAGTTTGTTTGCCAGGATTTTGATCAATAAATTCATTTCAAATCCGACGATCAAAAATTCTTCCGCAGATCCATGTCGACGTACAGATGCGCGACTTGTTTTTCGTAGCCGTTGAACATCAGTGTCGGCTGCTTGCCCGAAAAGAACCCGGCGCCGATGACGCGCTCGCTTCTTTGGCTCCAGCGTGGATGATCGACGTTCGGATTCACATTGGCGGAGAAGCCGTATTCGTTAGGCGCAAGCTGATTCCAAAGAGTCTTTGGCTGCTCGGCCACGAAGTCGATCTTCGCCAGCGATTTGGCGCTCTTGAATCCGTACTTCCACGGAACAACGAGGCGGATCGGTGCGCCGTTTTGATTGCGGAGCGGTTTGCCGTAAAGACCGACCGCGATAAACGCCAACTCGTTCATGGCCTCCGGCAAAGTGAGGCCCTCCGTGTACGGCCATGGAAAATCGTTCGAGCGCTGCGCCGGACAATTCCCAAGATCAAAAAACGAAGTAAACTTTACATATTTCGCTTCGGGTTTTGGCTGGACAAGATCGATAAGTTTCGCCAGCGGAAAGCCGTCCCACGGGATCACCATCGACCAAGCCTCGACGCAACGGTGTCGATAATTACGTCGCTCGATTGGACTGAGAAGCTGAATCAATTCGTCGACGTCGATCTTGCGTGGTCCTGCGCATAATCCGCCGATTTCGATGGACCACGGTCGCGTTTTCCAACCGCGATTGGCCTGATCTTTCGGCTGATCTTTCGCAAGACCCCATTCGTAAAAGTTGTTGTAACTCGTGACGAGGTCTTCGGGCGTGAGTTTTACACCCCCGAGTTTGAAGGCGGGATTAAGCGAATCGTTCAGGGCTGCCGGTTCGGCTCGAATCGCGGACGGCAAAAAGGCTGACGCTGCAAGGCCGAGTCCAAACACACGCAGAAATTCCCGGCGCCGGATGTAGTACGGTTCCGGCGTCACTAGGGAATCGGCTAAATCCCATGAGCGATGCGCACAGTTCGTCCGCGGCTTTTGCTTTTGCACATTGATATGTCGATCCGAAGCGCAAAACCTTACCAGGTGAGCAAGGTCGGCACCCTATCGCGGAACCAGCATGCCAGTTGCAGGGGCCGGATTGTAAGGAATTACCGTGGCACCCCGACACATCTGGAAACGTATGATTACGATTCGCCAAGCCAAAGCTACCTCGAAACCTTCGCTGGTTTGCCTCGACGCCACTTTGGAGACGGCCAGCAGTGTTTACACAATTTCTTCCGAAGATGCGATGACCGGTTCAGGATCATCTTTTTCTGGCGCCCTTTTTGGCGCTATCTCTTGGCCGGTTTCGCGCTTTCGTCTCGCAGAGGGACTGTTGCTCGAACAGCAGATGTTCCTGCCGCATGATGAATCAGCCGTCGCGATATCGTGGTCGCTCCGGGGCGACACAGCTATCTATGGGCAGCTTGTGGTGAAACCATTCTTTTCCGGTTGCGCGCCGCGCTCGTACCGCGACGTCGGCTTCCACTTTGACTCCGAGGACAACGGCGGGCGACTCACTTGGCTACCAAATGTGCGAGGGCCAAGAGTGTTTGCCGATACCAATGGCCAGTATCACGACGAACCAGTTCGGTTGTTCGATTGCTTTTGCGAGCAAGCGGCAGCTTCGGCTTCAGCGGGAGATGTGATCACGCCGGGGCGTTTTCAATTTGAACTCAGCAGGCGACCCGCGGTTCTGATCCTCTCGATGGAAGAGCCTGCCACTATTCAACATAACCAGCACATTGGTATTTTTCTGGCAGGCCTAATGCAAGAAAACTCCCCCGCCAGAGCCGGTTCGACGATTGCGGAGAACGTCGGGCCGGAAACTCACCAGCGAGTAATCGCGTGATCAACTCTGAAACGTATTTCGCCTTAGCGGCCGACTGCGTGAAACACATCTGTCCAGCGCTGTCATTCTCATTGCGCAGTAATCGGAAAATTAACCGAGCGCTCTGAGCGGCTTACCGAAAGTTTGACCGAACTCGAGAGACTCGAAAACTCTTGCGAAAGCATCTTTCCCGATAACCGTTGCAATGATCTCGATATGATGGGATTGCATCGACAAGAGCGCAGCATCTCCCCCGGAGTTGAATCGAGGACTTTCCCAGTCATGCGACTCCCTCGCGCAAGAGCAAGTCGCCTGAGCAGGATCATGCGACGAGATTGTATCCCCTCATTGTATCCCCTAGGCTCAAAAACCAGCAAACTGGAGCTAATAACGACTAAAGCTGATGTTCCTTTTTTTGCCTTGTTTTCAGGCACAAATTTCTATGCGCACTTTCTATACGGCAGCTCAAAAAACGAGCAAATCGCAGCTAATCAGAGCAAATGTTGAATTCAGATAAGTCCCTGATTCCGAGATGGTCGCTGACAATGGCTAAAGATAGCAAAACCCCGTTTTCGAATTACAAATCAGCTGCTCTACCAGACTGAGCTATTACCGGCAAAAATGCCGCGCACATTAGCGCACGCGGCGGCTTGGAACAAGTTGCCGATCTTAGAAACGTGAGCGCGTCGTGACGGAGAGCGGCTCTGCCGTTTCCAAGTTCTTGATCACAGTGCTGAGATAAACTGACTCCGGATAAATTGCCTTGTACTTGGTGATTTCCGCCCGGTTCAACACTTTAAACCCGTACCGTTCGAACATTTTCTCTCCACGCCGGCTTTCGAATGTAATGATCTGGCCGTAAACGCGTTTTTCGCCGGAGCGATAGAGATAACTCAAATACGCGCTCATGAGGGCGCGCGTCGTCGAAACTTTCCGGGCGTCTGGCAGCAGGTTGATATGAAAATGCGGTGTGCGTCGCGGCGCCGCTGGCACTTCACGCCATCCGTGCACCAGGATCCACCGAACAAAACGGCGCGAGCGTTGATTGTAGCGAAAGTAGCGCGTTAGCGCGCGAAAAAATAGCCAGACATTTTGATAAAGCGCGTACACCTGGTTTTGGAGAGGCTTGCGTGAACCCAGAAGATAACCGCGAATTCCGCCGTCGACTTCCAGAAGAAAACACGATCCCGGTTCGTGATCGGTGTAATAGGTCGTGAGAAAATCAGCGAACAATTCTCGATCCTCATAAACGGGATCAATCGGGTCGCCAAGAAATCCGGTATCGCAGCAGAGCTTTCTTACCGCTTCGCGGTCCGATCTGCGATAGCCACGAATAAGGAACGGCCTGTGGTCGTCGTTCACCATCTAAAGTCGGCGGTAGTTTGCGCGAACCTCGCGATAAATGCAAAACAGTTCCTCAAATACGCGCGGCCAGCTATAGAGCTTTTCTGCTGTCCCCGCCGCAGTCTTTCCCAGCGTTGATAATTTCGTAGCGCTGAAATCTTCGATCGCATCGGCCAGTGCATCCGGGCTGTTTTCCTGCGCCCACGATTTTTGGTCGTGACAAATAATCCGGTCCATGTAACTCCCGCGAATTCCTACCACGGGCGTGCCGCAGGCCTGACTTTCCAGCGCCACAAGTCCAAACGTTTCCTGAACGCCGGGGTGAACGAAAAGATCGGCGGCGCGATAGTAACGGGCGAGATCAATTGAGTCTGCGCAGTACGAAATCCATGAGATGTTTCCGACGCGGCACTGCAACTTTTGCACTTTGTTTCGCTGCGGTCCGTCGCCAATAACCACGAGATGAAATTTATTCTGGTCCCGCTGGCGGAGAAGCTCGAAAGCTCGAAGCAATGTTTGCGTGTTTTTTTCCTTAGTTAACCGCCCCGCGTAGAGAAGCAGCGTCTGCCCGCAGCCGACACCTAATGACTCGCGAGTCGCGGCTCCGTCATCCGGCAGAGGCCTGAAAATGCCAGTGTTCACTCCGAGCCGCACGGAACGCACATTGCGCACGCCCCATCCGGAAAGAAGGTCGCCCAGCGTCTCAGACGGCACCAGGGTGGCTTGAAAGCGATTGTAAAGTTTGTGCACATAAGCACGCGTTAATTTCATGGCTCGTTGCGTGCCACGTTCGCCAAGAAATTTCGTGCTGCCACGCAAATACGCTTCCGGGAAATGGGAGTGATAGAAACCAACCACCGGCACTCTAAGCGCCCGACCGGCAGCAATTGCTTTCCATCCGATTTGATAAGGATCGCTTGATTCAATCAGGTCTGGATGCTCGTGCTCCAGGATTTCTTCGATTGCGCGGAGATTTAGCAGTGCGCGATAGCGCGAGCTCCTCGACACCAATGGGGAGCGAATCGAATAAACTCGTGACCGCGCATTTGTTGTCACCTCGGTTTTCGAGCCGGGAACAATGAGGACGTGCGCATCGCCAGGCGAACAATTACTGATGTACGCGATTTTCTCGTGCAAATACCGTTTTACTCCTCCGCTTAAAGGAGAGTAAAACTGGGTCAGGTCGCAGATTTTCAAGCTCGCACTGTAGTCGTCGCCCTGTGGGCGACGCAATGCACGGATGGTGAAAAGATCAGCGCGACGCTTCGCACCCGCCTTCGTCGTGCTACGGCGTGACAAGCAGCGAAGCGGCTACAGAAGCGACGATCAAGCATCAGACTCCAGCTCGCTCAGATATTTCTCCGCGTCCATAGCTGCAGCGCAGCCCGAGCCAGCTGCTGTTACCGCCTGCTTGTAAATGCGATCTGCTACGTCGCCCGCCACGAACACGCCGGGGTGCCTGCTTTCGACCAGGTTCTTCGTGATCAAATAACCGTCCGAATCCATGTCGAGCTTACGTCGAAACGCCCTAGTGTTGGGATCGTGACCGATTGCCACAAACACACAGGCCACGGCCAGTTCTTGCTCTTCATTCGTCTTCACATTTCGCAAGCGCACGGCGCGCATTTCGCCTTTTTCGTCCGGAATGTATTCGGTAACGACCGTGTCCCAGATCGGTTCGATCTTCTTGTTCGCAAAGACGCGGTCCTGCATGATTTTGGAAGCCCGCATCTTATCGCGTCGATGAATCAAATAGACCTTTGAAGCGAAGCGGGTGAGGAACAATGATTCCTCCGCAGCGGAATCGCCCCCACCGACGACGCAAACCGGCACGTTCTTGTAAAATGCGCCGTCACAGGTGGCGCATGAAGTCAGTCCGTGACCGATTAGTTTCTGTTCGTTCTCGAGTCCCAGGTATCGCGCCGAAGCTCCACTGGCGATGATCAGCGCTTCCGTGTCCAACCATTCATCATCGGCTTTGATCCGAATATGCCGATTGCTGGCATCGAAATCGGTTGCTTCGGCGTATGAAAATCGGGCGCCAAATTTCTCGGCCTGTTTGTGCATGTTCAGGACGAGCTGAGGCCCATCGATTCCCTCCGGGAAACCGGGATAATTTTCAACGAGCGTAGTAGTCGAGAGTTGTCCGCCCGGATGGCGACCTTCTAGCACCAACGGGCTCAGGTTCGCGCGCGCGGCGTAAATCGCTGCGGTCAATCCGGCGCAGCCGCTTCCAATAATGATCAGTCTTTCCATCAATAAAACTTAGCACACAGCGCAAGTTGTTGCCGCGGTGAGGGCGTTGTCATTAATGCCTCGGTAAGCCATTGCGGCGAAGCCACATGACACGCCAGTTGCGTGGACACACGGCCAGCTATGCCGTCACGTTCACGCCGATTTCATGCAAGCCCGCTACACCGGAAAATGGTCCTCTATCTTCTTCCCATTCCTGCACATGGCCTTTTCCGTCGGTGGCCCGGACGACTAGCGCGTAATAGCCTGCTGCATCTGGCATCCATTCGGTTTTCCAGAGCGACCACGCCAGATTGCCGCCGGAATAATAAATCTCAGCGTCACGCCACGATTTGCCTCCGTCGCTGCTAAATTCCACGCGCGAGATACCGCGGTCACCACCGTAGGCGATCCCCTTCACTTCAATCGGCCCGTTCAGTTTGCCTAACGAAAACGACGACCATGTATCCGGCACGTCAATTCTCGATCTTGTCGGCGTCATGAAATCGGGACCCCAGCCTTGTGCTTCGTAAAATCCTTTCGCGTTCGCGTCCGTCGCTTCGATTCGGGTGAGCCATTTCACGTGTTTTTCGCCGAAGTAACCCGGGACGATGAGACGCAGTGGATAACCATGTCGATCCGGCAACTCCGCGCCGTTCATTTCATAAGCAAGTAGGGTGGCCGGTTCCAGGGCCTTCTCCAGTGGAATCGTATCGGTGTAATTATCGACCCCATGAAAGCGCACGCGCACCGCGCCGGACAGCGGCACCGCCCGATCCAGAACGTCCCGCAACGGAAAACCTTTCCAGACAGCGTTGCTGATTAGTCCCGCATCCAAACCATTGCTGATGCACATCAGCGTTGTTTCCTGCTCCTTCGTTTCGAATCCCAATAGATCGTCGAATCGCCACGTGGCGGCGTTCTTCACGAGGCCGCCTACTTCAAGATGCCAAAGATCGACGTCCACCCGTGGATCGACCACATTCTTCGTCACACAATAAAACAATTCGTTAGGCGTGATCGGCTGCACGATGCGGCCTTTGTACTGCGTGCCGTCATAACTAAATGTCGCAGCACGATAAAGCTTTCGAGCCAACGCGATCCCACCGCCCGTAACTGCAGCTCCGATGGCGCCCAGCACAAAAGCACGCCGGCCCATCGCAGGACTGAATTCGTAGTCCCGGTTTCCGATTCTTCCTTGTACAAGAAATCGAAAACCAACGACCAACGTGCGCTCGAACACAAAAACGCACAGCGCGAAACCGACCAGCGTGACCAGACGCGCAGCGCCGGTGGGCAGGCCAATGTAACTGGTGCCCAAAACCGGCCAAAGCGCGATTGCGAACACAACGATAGGCAAAAAAACAAAGATCGACATGGTCCAAAGCGCTGAAGCGCGCCCAGGATTACGCCGCGAGAACAATCCAAGGAATGCTCCGCCAATTGCGCCAACGACTAGTTGACCAACTATCGTCGATCCAACGCCGAGCTGCTTGAGATGGTTGTAACCACCGACCTTGCCCATAAGGGAAAGAAAAGGCCCGGGCGGGATGAAAACCGAAAGGCGATCGCCGATGATCACCAGCGGTGTAGCCACGCCCAGCACAGCGAGCAATAACATTGCCGTTGTCATCACGATTCCGGCGAGTAATCCCGCAAGTAGCCCAGCGAAAATTACCTTCGTTACACTCACTCACGGAGAATATGAGTTGTAGAGGCGCTCGTGCCAAGCGCCTCGTTCTTCACTCAGCGTTTGACACAAAGGCCGCTACGCCGTCGGGATGGTTTTTTGCAGCCGAAAGAATTTTCCGCACGCGCTCTACTACCATTGCGGAAGTAACCTGCTTCATACAGGCGTGATCAAACGGACATTGGCTCAAGCGACGGTAATTGCATGGCGAACACGGTAAGTCCACGCGCACGACCGATTCCGGTCGCTCGTAAGGGCCGATGTGAACCGGGTTGGTCGGGCCGAAGACGCTGACCATCGGTTTGCCAAGTGACGCAGCAACATGCATCGAGCCGGAATCGTTGGTGACAGCGACCTCGGCACGTCGAATCAGCGCTGCCAAATCTGCGGGCGTTGTCTTTCCCGAAAGATCGCATGTCCCGGGTGCCGCGGCGGCGATTTGTCGGCACCGCTGCTGATCGCGCACGGTGCCCGCCAAAGCGACGGCAAATCCATCCTGAAGAAATTGCCGCGCAACACCAGCGAATCCTTCAATTGTCCAATGCTTGGTCTCCCAAATTGTGCCAGGCACAAGGACGACAAGCGGTTTAGACGCCGACACGCCGTGCTCCTCCAGTAATCGATTCACCCTGTCGGAAGCCTGCGGCGAGAGGTGGATAGTCAGATCGGGCGGATTATCATCGAGGCCAAGTAACGGCGCGACCCACAGGTACCGATCGATCGCGTGAACATCGAGCGTCGGAATGGGAATGCGGTGCGTGTAAGCGATCCACGAACCTTCTCGCGCGCCGCGCCAGCCATGGTTGGGGACGTTCTTGAGATCGTGTTCGGCTGAGATTGTCAGACCGCGCTTGATGGGCCGATCAAATCCAACGCGCACACGCGCGCCGCTGATGAGCGTAAAAAAAGCCGAACGCACCTGGCCATGCATGTCGATGACCAACTCGTATTTTGCACGGCGAATTTGTTTGAGCAGATCGACAAACGACCGAAAGGCACGCCATCGCCGGCCGCGCTTCGAGAAATCGCGGCGCGCAAAAAGAACGACATTGGAAAGCGCAGGATGGTAGCGTACGACTTCCGCGTTTTCCGGCGTGATCAGCCAGTCGATCCGCGCTCGCGGATACCGCGCACGCAGTTTCACGAGCACCGGAAGTGTATGCACCACATCGCCCAACGCTGAAGGTTTAATCAGCAAAATCCTCGAGAATTCGGCTGATCGCAGTGCCAATGCGTCGGAATTCTTTGGGGGTTCAACCTGACCGTTCACAAAAGGGATTTCTAACGCTCAACGTTCAACGCCCAACGTCAAATTCAGATGGCTTTGGCGGTCGGGTCAGATTATGCGGCCTGTTTTTCGCCTGACAGCGCGCCGCGGAGTTTTTTCATCCACGCGGAAAACCGATGCCGATTTTGCTCGCGCCGCACCACCGCCTCACTCGTGACCCAGTTGAACTGAATGACGCGGCGCGGGCCAGAGAATGGTTTGTGACCATGCCACGAGTTATTGCTGCGCCGAAATGCTAGCAGCGTGCCTTCGGTCGGCGGCACTTCGAGAATGATGTCTTCCAGATTCGTCCCGGATCGCAACAATCGAAGCTGGCCACCGGGCGATTCCCAAGCCGAATTCATATAAACAAGGATAGTGATGATCTTGGTCTCAGAATCGGTATGGATCTTGCCATCTTTCTCGCTACAACGCCCGCGTACGGTGATCATGTCCGGGCGATTGGTCAGATCGACGTTAAACTTTTCTTCAAACGCCTTGCGAAACTCTTCGCTGCGCATCTGGTCGATCAGCTTGGCAAATCCCGGACCATACGTCACCTCTCGAAGCGGAAAACTACCCGCCCGGCCAACCTCGGGGTAATCCTTATCGATTGCAGCGCGCGCCTCAACCCTTACAAACTCTGGAACGACTAGAAACTCAAACGGCTCACGGCTGAGCGGCGTGGTGCGAAATCTCTCAAGATCAAGCATCGAAAGCATTGGGCGACGCTACACAAAAACTCGAGAACTTCTAGATGGAATCGGCTATCCGACGGCGACGCGCACCAATGTCGCAACGATGCGAGAACCGGCTACAAATGTCCCGCGGAACGTGCCTGACACCTTGGATTCGCCGCCGGCACGCCGGCGATGGTTTACAGGGACTTCGAGAACACGCAGCCCGTCGCGCGCGGCTTTCATCTGCATCTCCAGGTTCCAGCCATAGGTCTGCTCGCGCATGTCGAGTCGTTCGAGTGCATCACGGCGAATGGCGCGAAATGGGGACATATCCGTGTAACGAACCCCGTAGAGAAATCGCAAAATCAGTCCGGCGAGTCGTCCGGCAAAGATTTGCTGGAGATTCATGCTGCCGGGTTCGCGTTGTCCGCGCGTGCGCGAACCGATCACGAAATCGTGCGTGCCGTGCGCTACGGGATCAACAAGCTGATTCATGAACGCGGGCACGTCGCTGCCGTCGCCATCGAGAAAAACCACGATGTCACATTCGGGCGAAAGCCCGCGAATGCCGGCGGCACAAGCGCGTCCGTAACCACGCGGCGCGGTCACCACGCGCGCGCCTGCTTCATGTGCGCGCTCAGCAGTTCGATCGGTGCTGCCGTTATCAACGACGATCACTTCGTTAGGCAAACCAGTTGCGAGACATTCACGCACAACACCGGCAATCGGTTCCTCTTCATCGAGCGCGGGGATAATCACTGAAACAAACATGGTGGCGTATGCGTCTCGCTTGCGCTACTTCAAAACCAGCCACGCGCCGGTGAAGTAAATCACCAGCGCAAAAAAATCCGCCAGTGCCAGCGTGATCGGTCCTGCCGCAATTTTAGGGTCCAGCTCGAACCGGTGAAGAAGCGACGCCACGCCCAGCCCAAACCCACACGCCGTGACGAGCGAAAGCGCGATGCTGCCGCCGATGACGAATGCGGCAGCGCCATCATTTCGCCACATCCAAACAACCAAGCCGACGACCAGTCCGCACGCGGCACCGAGCAGGAGCGCAGTGATCAACTCGCGACGAAACGCTGTAGCCAGCCAGCCCCACGTGACTTGAGCAGACCGTAACGCGTGAATCGTCACACTCATCGATTGCATACTGACACTTTCATTTAGGCCCAGTACCATCGTGAGAAAGAACGCGAGCACTAAACTGTGCGCGAGTGTGGTTTCAAAAAAGCCTGCCAGGATCGCCGAAAGCGTGCCACCGCCGACCGTGACCAGTAGCCACGGAAAACGGAATCGGAAAATACGCCAGGGCGACGCACCGCGGATTTGTTCGATGTGAAAGCCGAGCGCTTCAAAGAATTCCGGGCCCACCTGCGCAACAGGACTCCCAACTTGCCGGGATTCACTATCGCCTGCCTCCAAAACTTCTTCGGCGAAGAGATTGGCGTCGATGATGCCCACCACACGGCGTTGCTCGTCCACGATGGGGAACGCCAGAAATTTATAGAGCACGAAAAATTCGCAGGCGTCGAGAATCGTCGCGGACGCGGGCACAGCCACCACGCGCGGCACCATGATCTCGCGCAACGGCATTTCCAGCGGCGCCGTCAGCAAACGGCGAGTAGGAACCACACCAACCAGGCGCTCCTGTTCATCGATCGCATAGAAGTAGATGACGCGTTCACCTACGCCTTCACGCCGAATGCGCTCCAGGGCTTCACCCACTGTCATGCCCGCATCGAGTAACGGAAAATCCCTGCGGGCATGGTCGACGACCGGGGCATTAAAATCCGGGATGGCGGCAGCGATGTTCATCTCCCCACTCGATGAACGATGCCTTTGTTCTTCAAAATTTCGCTGGCTTCGCTGAAGTAATCCCGAATGTCAGATTGCGCGCGGATCCAATCGATGTAACGACGGATGCCTTCACCGAGATCGACAGTCGGTTTGTATCCCGCGGAGAGCGCGCGTGTGGTGTCGCTAATGAGATGACGCATTTCCCCTGGACGAAATTCGCCGTTGATCTCGGGCGCGACGTTAATATTCAGAACATTGGAAAGTTGTTCGGCGACTTCGCGAATCGGCGTGCCGCGGCCGCTGCCAATGTTCACCGGCAGTCCGTCGAGCTTGTCCGTTTCCGCGGCGAGCAAATTCGCGCGGGCGATGTCTTCCACAAATGAGAAGTCCCGCGTCTGCTCCCCGTCTTCGTAAAGCACAGGCGGCAATTTGTTCAGCAAACGCGTACAAAAAATTGCGATCACGCCGGTATACGGATTAAAGATCGATTGGCGCGGCCCGTATGTGCAGGAATAACGAAGCGCCACCGTAGGGATACCGAGCTGTTTTCCCCATAGGAGGACCAGCCGCTCTTGATCAACTTTCGTCAGGCCGTAAACGGTTTCGCCACCCACCGGCGCATTTTCGGGAGTCGGAACGCTCGTTGTGGTCGCGCCGCAAAGTGGGCAATGCGCCTCCCAATCGCCTTTACGCAATTGTTCTACCGGCCGTACCGCCGGAAAAACCAATCCATGTTCCGGACAATCGCCGGCCCCTTCGCTGTAAACAGCCTGCGAGCTCGCAACGACAACCTTCTTAATTGGCAGGGCTTTCTCGCGGATCACTTCGAGCATTTGGGCAGTGCCGAGCGAATTCACGTGCACAAATTTTGTGATCTCGGGCATGTACCCGCCGTAGGCTGCCTGGTGAAAAACGACGTCGATCTTGTCGAGCGCGGCGACAATTGTATCACGATCACACAAATCACCGTGAACGAATTCCGCCTTCTTGTTGATCCAAGCCGGCTTTCCGCAGCGATGGGTTTGTGGTTCCAGATTATCGAGCGCCCGGACCTCCCAGCCGTCATTCACCAGAAGATCCACGACGTGTGAGCCAATTAAGCCCGCGCCGCCGGTAACTAATGCGCGTTTTGCCATTCGACTTGTGAGGCTAGTCAAGTAGCTGTTGTAGGGCAACCGCTTCAGTTGCTCTGAGATTCGGCACGCAAAGCGCAGGGCCTACACCGACCAAACACGCCGCCGGCCATCGCGCGCGATAAGTTCGCGCAGAAACTGTTGGGTCTGAGGCGCGACATTATCGCGCGTATTTTTGCCAAGCAGTTCACCACAAAGCCGACGCAGCGCTACGTGATCGTCGACGTCCAATCCTCGAGGCAACTCATGAACATCGACACCGATTTGCGCCGCGCGCATTATTGTCTGCTCCAAAACTCGCTCGGTACTCCAATCGATTCGCTCGAAGACTTCCTGGTGCAACTGTTTTAATCCAATCAAGTAGTAACCACCGTCGTCGCACGGTCCCAGGACGATACGATCCCCCGCCAACGAAAGGAGCTCCACAGCTCTGGTAAAATTCTCAACCGGAATGGTCGGGCTATCAGAATCAATCAAACAAACGCTATCGAAACCGCACTTGAACAAGTCGTCAGCTGCAAAATAGAGACGTTCACCAAAATTTTCTCCGCGCTGTGGCAGCAAACTGAAGTCGGTCGGCAAAATATCGGCATAGTCCGCTTCGGCACCGACCGGGGTGTAAACCGCGACCCCGCGTGCGATTGGCCCGGAGCTTGCCCAAGTCAAACCGCCGCAACAAACAGAAATCGCAGCACCTGTATCCTGCAAAAAACATCTGTTAAGCTGCGCTGCTTCCTCATTTGTAAGCGGCGGGACAAGACGTGTCTTCACGTTCCCGGCGCGCGGCGCCTTGGTCATCAACGCCAATGCACAACAGCCCGCAAAATCTTTAGCCGCTCTATCCGGATCAACAACCCGATGCCCCCTTCTCATTCGTTGCGCTGTTGATTGCTATCCTTTCTCGCAAAGAGCGTACTGGTAGCGGCCATCCCGCCAGGTCCTAAACTCTTTCCATGGCTGCGTCGCGAAAAGGTTCGCGAATCCTTCTGCAGAAAATACCATCGCCTTGTATGGCTCTCGATAACCATTTCCGGAGGGAATCAATCCCACCAGGAGCCACATCGTCAAAAGCGGGATTGACGCCCACAAGGCGTAGCGAGGTTCGGCTACGAAACAGCGACCTCCCGGCTTCAGCACACGATACATTTCGGCGATGACGCCTGCTTGTTCGGGCAAAATGGTGAGTAATCGCGAAGCCAGGACGACATCGAAGACAGCATCGGAAAACGACAACTTGAGGGCATTGATTCGTTTGAAGCAACAATTGGTCAACTGAAGCGCCTCGGCTCGCTCGCTGGCCCATTGCACTTGTCTCGCAGAACGATCCACTCCGGTGATTGACATCTCCCGAAAGCGTTCTCCCAGTCGACACGAGTAGAATCCAGGACCGCATCCAAGCTCAATCAGAGTCGTTCCCGGAGCAGGATGTTCATCCGGCCAAAGAGTCGTGATAATGCGCCTCGTATCATCACGGAAAAGGTGTTCCCGGCAGAATGCGTAAGCCCAGGTGGCATGTTCGAAAAGGCTGTCGTGTTTATAGGCTCGGTATTCGTATCTATTTGCCAGGGCTGTTGTCTTCTCAAGTAAAACCTGTTTCGGCGGCATCTTGTCGTTGTTTCCAGTAGCACATTCGGTTCTCGTTCGGTTTTTCAGCGTCAAAAAGTTTTCCACAGTCAGTAATGAATTGGATGAAATTTTTAGTCTTCTAATAGTCTTCTTCTAGTTGGGAATAAGTCGGACTATGCACGGTGTGTCGGCCTCGTGTTTCACCACGCCGATGAGTTGTTGATAAGATCAACATGAAACGCCGACAGGTTTAGCTTCTCGAAGACGGACGGGACTTATTCAAAGTTATTCGAACATATTGGCCTCTTAACTCTAAATGCTTTAACAAGGCCAAATGCGCATTAAAAAGACGTTGTTTTTAGGTGTTGTCCTGTTCATCCCAGCATTTTCCTCGGTATGGAGTGCCGACGAACCGTCTCTCTGGCAAATTCAACAGATTCTTGCCCACAAACGGTACGTAGACCTGACGCACGAGTTCGCGCCGGGAATCCCGCGCTGGCCGGGGTTTCCCGATGAGGTGCGCAAGACAATTTATTGGTACGAGAAGCGTCCCGACGTCATGGGAAAAGGTTTCTTTTCCGAACTCTATACGCACGTCGGCCAATGGGGCACGCACGTCGATCCGCCTGCTCATTTTATAAAGGGGCTTCGAACCGTAGATCAGATCGATCCGAAAGAAATGGTGCTGCCGTTGGTTGTCATCGATGTGCATGACGAGGCTGCGAAAAATCCAGACTACACACTATCGCGTGAGCGGGTAAAAAAATGGGAGAAAGATCACGGACTAATCCCTGCCGGTGCGTTTGTTGCGATGCGGACCGATTGGTCGAAGCGCTGGCCTGATGCGGCAAAGATGGAAAACAAAGATGCCAATGGCATCGCGCACTACCCCGGATGGAGTTTGCCTGCCTTGAAGTATCTTTACGAAGAGCGCAAGATTACGGCGTCCGGCCACGAAACGACAGATACAGATCCGGGAATCGCGGCCAGTAAGGACGATTACTCACTTGAGACCTACGTTCTCAGTACAAACCATTATCAGATCGAGCTGCTTACGAATCTCGACCAGGTCCCGGAAGCCGGCGCAATCGCGATAGTGAGCTTTCCAAAACCAAAAGGCGGCTCAGGGTTTCCGGCGCGGGCCTTCGCGATTGTGCCCTGAATTTGACTGCAACCGGCGGCGTAACGCCAATGACGCGGGTTGACATTTGGAACCATTGATTACCGGGCAATCGCTTTTTGGAAGGATTGGTGCGAGCGAAACGGTCTAGGTCCATCCGGTTCACGACGGACACGTCGCCAAAAATGTGGTTTGGCTGAGTTGACCGAAAGTCGCGGCAGGAACGAAAGTAGACGCCGAGTCTATGCACATTACTGACATCATGCGGGCCGATTCTCCCACGTTTTCGTTCGAGTTCTTTCCACCGAAAACTACGGAGGCGGCCGAGACTCTCTATCAAACCATTCGGGACCTCGAATCGTATATGCCGCACTTTGTCAGCGTGACGTACGGTGCTGGCGGCTCAACCCGCGATCTAACGCACGATCTGGTGGAGCGCATCCAACACACGACAAAGCTCGACCCGATTCCTCACCTTACGTGCGTCTGTCATAACGAAGGGGAGATCGAACGGATTCTCCTTCGATATGCCAAGTCCGCGATTGGGAACATTCTCGCGCTCGGCGGCGATAGGCCGCTTGGAATTGCGTACGACAAATCGCGGGACTCGTTCCAACATGCAATCGATTTGGTCAAATTCATTCGCCGATTCAATGAGTCCGGCACCCATCCGGACCGCCGCGGTTTCGGGATCGGCGTGGCCGGCTTTCCTGAAGGACATCCCGCGACACCAAATCGGTTGGTCGAAATGGATTACTTCAAAGCGAAAGTAGACGCCGGCGCCGACTACATCGTCACGCAGTTATTTTTCGATAACCGCGACCTTCTAGATTTTCGCGAACGCTGTGCACTCGCGAACATTCAAATCCCTATTGTCGCCGGCATTATGCCGATTACTTCCATCGGCGGATTCAAACGTATCGCCGAGCTAGCTGGCGGGGCGCGGTTCCCTGCAAAGCTTCTGCGCGCCCTGCAGCGTTGCCAAAGCGATCCAGAGATGGTCAAGCGCGTCGGCCTTCATTTCGCGATAGAACAATGCCACGATCTTCTGGACAACGATATTGCCGGCATTCATTTCTATACACTCAACCGTTCCGACGCCACACGGGTGATCTTTGATAGTCTTGGTATTCCGCGTCGCCGGAATCCAGAGCCCTCGAGCGTCTAGTGAGTGTCTAGTTAGGCAAGACGGACTTCCAGGCTCGAAAACGCAGCCGACGAGATTTGCGCGAAGCCAGTGACGCGAGCAGAATTTCCGCATGTTGAAGGTCAGCCGCGCGATTTGCTGGCAAGTTGGAGCGCTCGTCATTGCGATTGTAATCGCAATCGTGCTTTCGCGCTTCCTTCCGATCGTCAGTTTTATCGAGGCATCGCAACAGCGTGTCATGAGCTGGGGTGCATGGGGAGCCTTTTGCTACCCACTGCTTTTCGCCGCTTGTAATATCCTTCTACTTCCCGGTGGCATTCTTGCTGTCGGCGGAGGTTTCTTTTTTGGATTGTGGTGGGGATTTTTAATCGTGCTGGTGGGTAACCTTGTTGCTACAGCAGTTTCCTTTGCGTTAAGCCGATGGATTGCCAGGCGTTGGTTTCAACAGAAACTTTCGCGTAACCCAACGCTGCGCGCATTGGGACCTGCGGTGGAGCGCGAGAGCTGGAAGATTATTCTGTTGAGTCAACTGCATCCACTTTTCCCGACTAGTTTGCTGAATTATTTCTACGGTATAACGCGAATCCCCTTTGGCAGCTACATGCTTTGGGCGTCGATCGGGCGGGCGCCTGGTCTTTTTTTGTACGTTTATGCCGGCACGCTTGGTCAGCTCGCAGTACGCATTATGCGCGGGAAAAGTTATCCTCGTATGATTGAGTATTGGATATGGGGAGGCGCGTTTGTGACGACGGCATTACTTCTGGTAGTACTCGGCCGCATGGCATACGCGGCAATACAGACCTCGCACAATTCGACAGGACCGAGACAGAAAGCGAATGCAAAGCAGCATATAGAAATAAATAGCTAACTATCAAGTCGTTACGTAAATTATGAGTTGTAAACTATCGACAGAATACGAAGTATTGATTGTCGGGAGCGGCCATGCCGGAATCGAAGCGGCACTAGCCGCCGCGCGGATCGGATGCCGGACTTTGATGTTAACGCAAAACCTGGACACAATTGGGCAAATGTCCTGTAACCCGGCGATCGGTGGCCTAGCCAAGGGCCATATTGTCCGGGAGATAGACGCCATGGGCGGCGCGATGGGCCTAAATGCCGATGCAACAGGGATTCAGTTTCGAATGCTCAACAGAACGAAAGGACCGTCGGTCCGGGCGCCGCGGGCACAGTGCGACAAGAAGGCTTATCAATTTCGCATGAAGGCCAATTTGGAGTCGGCAGACAATCTTGACCTTAAACAGGGAACTGTCTCACGCATTCTTGTCGAGGATGGCAGGGTCGTCGGGGTGGAAACCGATTTGGGACTGATAATCGCTACCCGAAGCGTCGTGATCACTTCAGGGACATTTTTGCGAGGTCTCCTACATGTTGGTGAAGCTACCAAGCCTGGAGGACGAATGGCCGATGGCAGTTCGAGTCTCAGTGATAATCTTCGACAGTTAGGCTTCCAGGTTGGACGATTCAAGACTGGCACCCCGTGTCGCTTAAATGCGCGCTCGATTGATTTTTCCCGATGCGCAATCCAACTGGGGGACGAGCCACCGCCGACCTTCTCCTTTTATGACGATGAAATTGGCGACTGTGAAGCAGATGTCTTTACGCTGAACCGCGTTTGCGAAGGAAAGTTCCACGTGGAACAAATGCCCTGCTGGATAACTCATACCACCGAGCGGACCCACGAGATCATTCGGACGAATCTCGATCGGTCCCCACTTTATGCCGGACAGATCAAAGGCACCGGACCCCGCTACTGCCCGTCCATTGAGGATAAGATTGTAAAATTCTCAGATAAGACATCGCACCAACTCTTCCTTGAGCCCGAGGGCCGCCACACGAGGGAATATTACGTAAACGGGATCTCGACGAGTTTGCCATACGACGTTCAACTTGAATTTCTACGTTCGATCCCCGCATTGGAGCGAGCTGAGATAATGCGTCCGGGCTACGCTGTGGAATACGACTATTTTCCGCCGACCCAGCTTTTCTCGACCCTCGAAACGAAGCTGATCGATGGGTTGTATTTTGCCGGGCAGGTTAATGGAACGTCGGGGTACGAAGAGGCGGCGGCTCAAGGTTTGGTTGCGGGAGCTAACGCTGCACTGAAAATTCAAGGACGTTCTCCGCTGATGCTGGAGCGTAACGAAGCGTACATTGGAGTTCTTATCGATGACCTCGTCACCAAGGGCACAGAAGAGCCCTATCGTATGTTTACAAGCCGGGCCGAGGATCGACTGTTTTTGCGACATGACAACGCCGATCAGCGTTTAACGAGCCTTGCATTTAACTCGGGATTAGTGAACCCGGCACGATGGGTTCGGCATAAGGAAAAAACACGACTTTTGGACCAAGCCCGTCTGTTAGCCAGTCAAACCAAGCTCAATGGTGTCTCGATCTCGCAATTGTTCAGGAGACCCGACTTTAATGCCACACTCCTGCCATTCGACCTTCTTTCTCTCGTGCCGATCGCAATCTGGCAGTTGGCCGAAACAGATTTCAAATACCAGGGTTATGCGGCACGGCAATCAGACCAGAATCGACAGCTTGAACGCAGGCAGCAACAGGTGATTCCAAATTGGCTCGATTATGATGAGATTCCTGGCCTTCGCTCTGAGACGAGGCAAAAACTGGCGGCTGCTCGTCCCAGCTCGCTTGGGCAGGCAGCTCGAATAAGTGGAATCACCCCGGCTGATGTTTCAATAATATCTATATGGTTATCTAAGAATAACTTACGTAGTATGTCAGCCGTGGATACGACCGTTAATTCTGGATAAGGTTTCCATGCTCACGTTCGCCGCTGTAGTGATCGGGAGCTATCTCTTGGGATCGATCCCATTCGGCTATCTCGCAGGTCGGATCGCAGGAATCGACATTCGGAGCTACGGTAGTGGCAACGTCGGCGCGACCAACGTTATGCGAACGCTCGGAAAGGGTTATGGCTATCCCGTTTTCGTCGCTGATTTCTTGAAAGGTTTCACTGCCGTGAAGATGTCGATCTTGATCGCTACACGAGTGCAGCCGGAATGGAACTCGCCAGAGATGTTTGGAATCGTCGCTGCGATATCGAGTGTGCTCGGGCATTCTTTTCCCGTGTGGCTACGCTTCAAGGGGGGGAAAGGTGTCGCCACTTCAGCCGGGGCGCTTTTCGGGTTGGCTCCGATCGCCGCGTTGGTTGGTGTTGCGATTTGGATACTAACTTTTTGGCTTACGCGTTATGTTTCGGTGGCCTCAATTACAGCTGCAGCTGCATTACCTCTCATAATTTTGGTGACAACCTGGCTAAGTCGAACCACAGGAAAGTTGTTATTCTATTCGTCGGTTTGTCTCGCGGCAGTTGTGATTTGGCGTCATCGTTCAAATCTTTCGCGGCTTATGCGTGGAACGGAGCCGCGCTTTACTCGAAAGTGAAAATTGGCGAAACAGCAATTCTCGGGGCTGGCAGTTGGGGGACAGCTTTGGCCTGGTTGTGGGGCAAAGATGGGCGTCAGGTTTCGCTTTGGGGCCATGACGGCAATCGCGTGGCGCGCATGCGAGAAACGCGCGAGAACAGTGACTATCTTCCCGGGCTCAAATTACCTGGATCGGTGCGTGTCACGTCCGAGCTCACTGATTGCATCGGCGCGGATTTGATCGTTTTCGCGACGCCATCCACAGCGCTACGAAAGGTTGCAACCCAGCTGCGAGAAGTAATTGGGAATGTTCGCGCGGTCCTACTGAGTTGCGTGAAAGGGATCGAGCACGGTACCGGGATGCGGATGAGTCAGATCCTAAGCGAGCTTTTTCCAGATCAGAAGGTCGCGGTGTTATCGGGTCCGAATCTCGCGGCAGAGGTCGTACAAAACTTCCCGACTGCGACCGTGATTGGCTGCGACAAAGCTGAGTGCGCAACGAGTCTGCAAGGCATCCTGGGGAGTCCGCGCTTCCGTGTTTATACCAGCCGGGAGGTCACTTCCATCGAACTGGGCGGCGCTTTGAAAAATGTGTTCGCTGTCGCGGCGGGGATCAGCGATGGGCTCGGGTTGGGCGACAATTCCAAGGCGGCCTTAGTGACGCGATCGTTGGCCGAGCTGGTGCGCCTCGGAGTTGCCATGGGAGGAACCGCGCAAGCTTTCTATGGATTAAGCGGCGCGGGCGATTTGATTGTGACTTGTTATAGCGAGCGCAGTCGCAATCACACGGTCGGCAAACGTCTCGGGCGAGGCGAATCACTCATGCAGATCACCCAATCCATGAAGATGGTGGCTGAAGGAATTCCCACTGCGCGGAGCGCTTTTGACTGCGCACGCCAGTTGAAGATCGAGACGCCGATAATTGATCAGGTTTACGCCGTGCTTTATGAGCGGAAAAAACCGACGGGTGCATTGGAAGAAGTGCTGAGCCGTGAGCAAAAAGCAGAACATCTATAGGCGCTGCACGAACTGTAGCCCGCGACTGGCACGCTGGATTCGCAAATTATAAGCCTGTTGCTCGATATCTTTCGCAAAATTCCGCGATCACAGCCGGGTATAACTCGCGCTCGGCGATTTGAATTCGCGCATGCAGGCTTTCGGGCGTGTCATCAGGCAGGATCCGCACTTCGTGCTGAGCGATGATCTCACCGTGATCGATTTTCTCATCCACGTAATGCACCGTGCAGCCGCTTACCTCTTCGCCCGTGGCGAGCGCCTGTTTCCAAGCTTCGAGTCCGGGAAATTTAGGCAGAAGCGATGGATGGATATTGATGATACGTCGCGGGAACGCTTTGAGCATCGGCGCATGCAGCACGCGCATGAAGCCGGCGAGAACCACGAGGTCGACACCGGCCTCGCGTAACATATTTACGAGCTCGTTTTCCACGTTCGGCTCTAACCGGGTGCGAAACTGGCCAGACGGCAAGAATGCGTTAGCAACGGAAAACTCCCGCGCTATGTCGAGGATTGGCGCATCCAGGACGTCTGAGATTACAACACGTGCTTCCGCTGCCAGGTCGCCTGAGCGGATACGCTCGAGAATTGCCCGGCAATTGCTTCCTTTTCCTGACCCAAGAATTCCAATTGGCAGCCGTTTCACTGATTCATCCTACCCCTGGCGATATATGGACATCGATTGCGGGAAGCGCGCCACAACTTTCAAGGCTTGTTCTCACATATTTGTTCGAGCAGGCCCGAAGTCGAATAGCCTGCCTCAAATGGAATGATGCGAATTTCGGCGCCGATCTCCTTCAAAACTGTGCGCTCCTCTTCGTTGAGCGTTTCTGAGGTGTAGTCGCCACCTTTCACATAAATGGCAGGATGGCTTGCACCAATAAACTGCGTCGCACGCAGTTCGGGAAAAATTGTGACGAGATCCACGCACTGTAGGGCCGCGAGAATTTCCGCGCGATCACGCTCGGCGGTAATGGGACGTCCCTTTCCCTTTAATTCGCGGACCGAGCGATCTCCATTCAAGCCGACCGCTAACAAATCGCCCAGGGCGCGTGCAGCTTGCAAGTAGCGCACGTGTCCGACGTGCAGCAAGTCAAAGCATCCGTTTGTCGCTACCAGTTTTTTCCCGGCAGCCTGCAACTGCTTGCTGCGCTCCGAAAGTTCTTCGAGACCGACGATTTTTGCGCTCATGCCTTTCCCAATTACCCGAGAACTATGCGTTAAACGCGCAAAAAGGCGCGGAAAAGTTCCAAAAAGACCTGGACGGATTGTTGGCAATCGAATTTTTCGTCACGAAATCTGTGGTTGGCATTTATGGTCGATTTGGGTCAAGTTTATCGGAGATGAAGGCGAGAGAAACATTCCACATTTCGGGGAAACCGGTCGTGCCTCTCGCAGAAACCGAGGAGTCACACGATTTGGGTAATCGCCTGGGACTGCTGCGCTTTCATGATTCACCGCGTCTTCTGGCCATTGCGCGCGATCCTTGGACAATTTTCGCATATTGGAATGTTGACTGGCCATCGATTTTCAAAAAAGCCGCGCCTATCGATCGACAGGTTCATCTCCGAATTCATTGTGCAGACGGTTTGAAGGAGAAAGAAGCGGCTATCGAACCAATGGCGGGAATGCATTATGTTACAATGTCGCAACGGCATCGTGCTTGTCGGATTGAGATTGGATATTACCAGCCCGCTGACGTCTGGAATTCTGTGGCGACGTCGAATGAGATTGTGATCCCGCCCGCGGAAATATCCGAAGCGGAGAATGTGGATCTAGCTACGATTCCGTTCCATCTCAGTTTTCAACAACTTGTTGAGTTGTACGGAGCGAATGACGATGCATTGACCACCGTAATCTCTCGATTTCAAAAGCGCGCAGTGACTAGCGGAAGATATGAAAAGTTAACTCCCGAAGAGCGCAAAATTCTCCGGCGAGCAGGCGTTGCACTGTCCGAATTGGCCCATGCACGGCGCGATTTCAACCAGCTCGATAGCGAAAAGCTCCGGAAGGAGGCTGAAGTGCTACTCAAGCCGGGCGCAACCAGTCCGTCGCGAGGGTTCAAGGTCGACTGGACCTCAGCCGGATCTTAACGCCTGGCGCCTCTCTAAAATTTGTCTGCGGGGCATTTTCTCAATGCCGATGCGTCACCTCGCGGGATTGCTGCTATTTCCCGCTCTCGCCTGGTGTTTCCATCATCAAGTGCCGTGCGTGTGTGTGATCGGAAACTTGAGCAACCAAGTTTAGCAGCGCGCCCAGACTCCACGCGAGCACGAACCCAGCCGCGCCGATGACAATGCCGAGTGGGCCCGGGATGTATTCCATGCGATAACGCGCCAGCCACAAGATTGAGCCGAGCGAGCCGAATACAATCCAGATCACACCGGCGATTTTCAGCGCGCGCGACCAGCCGGTCTCGCCGGGGACTTTGCGTGGACCAAGCTTGGAATTGTAGATGCTGTAGCCGAAATAAATCACGACACCGAGCGCAAACCAGTAGATCAGCCGCTCCCAGGTAAGCCACGGCAGCGAGATCATAAGGTAGCCCGCCGACACCACACCCATTGGCGCAACGAACCATACCGCCGGTGTCTTGAATGTTCGCGGCAACTCCGGTTCGCGCACCCGCAGCACAAGAACTCCAATTGAGACGATCACGAAGGCCAGCAGGGTACCGATGGAAACGAGGCTGCCAGCTTCGCGCACGGTGAAAACCGCCGCGAAACAGGCGACAAAAATCCCTGTCACTATCGTCGTGATCCATGGCGTACGGAATTTTGGATGAACCTTGCTCACAAACTTTGGCATCAGACCGTCGCCGGCCATGGTCCACAAAATCCGCGACTGGCCGAGCAACATTACCAGAATGACCGAGCTTAAGCCCGCAATGGCGCCCAGCTTGATTATCGAGGCCATCCAGCCCACACCTGCATGGTCGGCGGCCACGGCGATTGGATCCGGAACGTCCAGTTGCAGGTACGGGACGATGCCGGTGGCCACCGCCGATACTGCGATGTAGAGCACCGTGCAGATCAGCAGCGAGCCGATGATGCTAATCGGCATGTCCCGCTGCGGATTTTTTGCTTCCTGCGCCGCCGTGCTGACAGCGTCGAAACCGATGTAGGCAAAAAATACAATCCCTGCGCCCTGCATGACGCCACTCCAGCCGAAATGCCCGCGCACATCGGTGCTCGGCGGAATAAATGGATGCCAGTTGGCTGGATTCACGGCGTGAGCCGCGCCGACGATGAACAGCAGCACCACCGCTACTTTTACAAACACGATAACATTATTAACCGTCGCCGATTCACGAATGCCTATCACCAGCAGTAGCGTGACGATGGCGATAATGATGACGGCTGGCAGATTGAAAATGGCGGCAACCTGCGTTCCGTCCGCCAGAGTGATCAGTGTTCCCCGCGCTGCGGATAGCTCGGGCGGGATGTTAATGCCGATGTCGCGCAGAAACGAGACGACGTAGCCTGACCAACCGATAGAGACTGTGACCGCGCCGAGGGCATATTCCAAAATCAGGTCCCAGCCGATGATCCACGCGAACAGTTCGCCGAGCGTCGCGTAGCCGTAGGTGTACGCGCTGCCGGCCATCGGAACCAGCGACGCGAACTCGCTGTAACAGAGCGCCGCAAAAATCGAGGCTACCCCAGCCAGCACGAACGACAAAATTACCGCTGGACCTGCGTTCTGTGCCGCGACGGTGCCAGTGAGCACAAAAATGCCCGTGCCAATGATTGCACCGATGCCGAGCGCCGTGAGGTTGGTCGCGCCAAGCGCCCTTTTCAGGCGATCGTCGGTCAGTGCGTCAGCTTGAAGTTGCGTAACGCTTTTTCGTCGAAATACGTTCATGGGCGAAGGTGGTTGGTTGTGCTACTTGGGATGAGCAGAGCAAGTCAAGCTGGCGGTGATTTTTTTCCAAGAAGTTTCCAAAGGAAATAGATCGGCACGCCGCTAATCACGATCAACAATCCCGGCCAGGTCGTCGCGGTTTGATAAATGAAAAGCACGAGAAGAATTGTGGCTGCTCCGACAATGTAGAGAACAGGTACAACTGGATAACCAAACGCCTTGTATGGACGCTCGGCGTCTGGCCGCTTCCACCGCAGCAAAAACAATCCTGCGATTGTGAGAATATAAAAAATTAGCGCGGCCGAAATGACGTAGTCGAGCAAGTTTCCATAAAGATTGCCGTAACTTCCATCCGGTTTCACGGTGCGCGGCAACACCAGTATTCCAGCCCAGATCCCTTGAATAATAAGGCCCCAGGCAGGGACATGGTTTTTGTTCAACTCACTCACACGCCGGAAAAAAAGACCGTCGCGCGCCATCGCATAATAGGCGCGAGCGCCCGCAAGGATCAGGCCATTATTGCAACCGAACGTCGAAACCATAATTGCGACCGCCATGATCGTCGCTCCGGCGCCGGGAAAAATTACGTTTGCGGTTTCCGATGCGACCCGATCGCTCGGCGCATTTTGGATCGAGGCGAACGGAAGCGTTGCCAGATAAGCCACATTCGCCAGCAGATAAAGTCCGATAACAAGAAGCGTACCAAACGCGAGTGATAACGGGATGTTGCGCCGCGGTTCCTTCACTTCTCCGGCGATAAAGGTGATGTTGTTCCAAGCGTCCGCCGAGAAAAGGGAATTGGTTTGCGCAACGCAGATGCCGACGAAAAGACCGAACGCGGTGGCAGCGGTGAGTCCGGCTCCCACATCCTGCAACCCGCCTCGTAACGTCCAAAAGTCGCGAAAATTTTCCGTACCCGCTCCGGACTTCACGCCAATGATGATTCCCAGCACGACCAACGCGATCAGGGCGCCCGTTTTGGCCGTGGTAAAAATATTTTGTACAAGTTTACCGAGATTTAATCCCCGCGTGTTCATGAAGGTCAGCAGCGCAATCATCGCCAGACCGAGAAACTGCGCGGTAGAAAGTGAAACAGCGTATCCGCTAAACCAGCCGCCAAAGCGGATCGGCGGGATGAGATAGTTGGATTCAGAAAACCATGGGATAATTACTCCACTGTAGCGCGCGAACCCAACCGCGACTGCCGCGATTGTGCCGGTTTGAATCACTAAAAACAGCGTCCAGCCGTAGAGAAAACCCCAGAGCGGACTGTAGGCTTCCCGCAAGTAAACGTACTGGCCACCAGCCTTGGGCATCATCGCCGCCAACTCGCCGTAAGACAGCGCGGCCATCAGCGTCAACAAACCGGTCACAATCCAAACAACCAGCAGCCAACCGGGCGAACCGACCTGCCGTGCGATGATCGCTGACACAATGAAAATTCCCGAGCCGATCATCGAGCCCGCGACCAGCATCGTTGAATCGAGCAGCCCGAGTCCCCTAACGAATTTTTGGTCGGCTACGGGTGTTTCAGTCGCCGTCGTCATTTGGGGCGGTTGCATTCGGCGGAGAGTAAATCATCACTCAGGCGTGCCGCGCAATGATAAAACACTCGGTTTACTATTTGCCAAGCAGTCGATCGTAGAAGCGCGAAATTACTTTCACGTAAAAGGAACCGTGTTAATCTCACGCCCCGTGACGTGTTCAAGCCCGCAGCGATGGAGCCGGACGTTTTTGTCGATTTCGTTCGCTATGGCGGTGCTGGTTGCCGCGTTGGCTGCCATGCCGCAGGTCACTTACGCGCGAGTAGAGACGCGCTTCGTAGCGATACCACTCGTACGCTCCCGTCAAAATCATTTGATGCTGCGCGCTTTTATCAACGGCAGAGAGGCCTGGCTCACCATCGATAGTGGTGCGCCGGTGAGCGCAATCGCTGTGAATCGTCGCAATTTTTTTCGGCTCAAGCCAATCACTGCCAAGTCGAATCTGCCGTCGCGCATTCAGATCAACGGCGCATTCAACAACGTGGCCATTGCGCGTGAGCTGCGGCTCGGAGGGCTAACTCTGGTCGATGAGCCACTGGTTACTGTGGATCTGGGCAACTCTGCTCGCGCCGCGCGACTGGTCCACGAAGAGCAAATCGACGGAATCATTGGAGCGGATATCCTTTTTCCAACCCAAGCGGTGCTGGATTGTCAACGGCAGTTGCTCATCTTAAAGACCGACCCCGACGCTTTGGGGGGTGTTCCTGGTTTCGACCGGCGCGGATTGAAAGCTGTTCCGATTCAAGTAAGCGACGGTTTTAATTTGTATGTCAATGGTTCGATCAATGGGAAACCTGCCAAGTTCATGGTCGATACGGGTTCGTTCGCGACGCTCTTGCATCGTTCTTTCGTTAGGCGAATGCGAATTGCCACCCGCGAGACGCAGTATAGTTCTTCGGCCGTGAACCTGAAGGATCGTGGGCTGCGCGTGGCGAAGATTCGCAATCTGTCAGTGGGCTCGGTCAATATCACTGGCAAGGACGTAGGCGTGATCGATATGGAAGGATTAATTCATGACGGGTTGTTAGAAGGTTCACCGCCGGTTGCCGGGCTGCTTGGTGCAGAAACTCTGCGCCGTCACCACGGCATCATCGATTTTGGCACGCGCACGCTTTATTTACAGCAGCGCGAGCTTCCCTGGCAACGAATCGGTTGGCGGCGTTCCGCTGGCCCTAACTTCACCTACTAGGATTACTGAGTAACCGCGCGGTTGCCCTGTAATTAGTGATGGAAACGGAGCCAAAGGCCATTCGCGGCGGTTGCTTGTGCGGCGCTATTCGATACGAAGGCATCGGTGAGCCTTACAACGTCGCGCATTGCCGTTGCGAAGATTGTCGCAAGAGTGCCGGCGCCGCATTTGCGACATGGGCTTCGTTCCGGCGGCACAATTTTCAATTTACCAAGGGCGAACCGCGCGAAATTGTGTGGGCCGGGCGCGTCCGCTCGTTCTGCGCGACGTGCGGCAGCGCGCTGACTTTCGTGAGCCAGCCCGATGCTGATGAAATCGATGTCACTGCTGCCACTTTCGATCAGCCCAAAATCGTTGCTCCAGCCGACCATATCTGGACGGAGGATCGAATATCGTGGATCAAGCTTGCGGACAATTTACCACAGCATGCACGAGGCAGAACCGAATGATCTCGAGTCAATGCGCATCCGCGCGTTGGCGATCGGGGCGCAGAGCATCGGAGCTTTCGCGCTCGGTGCGCTGGCAGTTGGAGCGCTCGCCTTGGGCGTGGTTGCCGTTGGTCGCCTTGTCATTGGTCGAGCGAAAATCAAGCAGCTCGAAATCGACGACCTTGTTGTGAACAGATTGCGGGTGACGGATTCACTGGAAATTCCACGCGATTGAGTTAATCGCGCTTCAAACAGTTTTTCTTCGGCCTTAACTGAGTCTGTCGTGCGATGAACACAATCACTCAAGCTTTCGTTCTCGCTGCCGGCCTCGACACTCGTTTGCGTCCGCTTTTCTTGTCATTCCGAGCGAAGTCGAGGAATCTCTCATTTTTCTGCTGATGAACGAAATCACCCAGGCATTCGTCTTGGCCGCTGGCGTCGGTAAACGCCTGCGGCCGCTGACAGAAGATTTACCAAAGCCCCTCATCCCGATTTTTCAAAAGCCACTTATCACGTTTGCACTCGATCATTTGATCAACGTAGGGGTGGAAAGGTTCATCGTTAACACGCACAAGCGGGCCGAGGTATTTGAAAACTTTTTTCGCGATAACAAATATGAAGACCATTCGCTTAAGCTGATTCACGAGCCGGATTTGCTTGAGACCGGCGGCGGAATCAAGAATGCGGAACGCTATCTCGGTAGCGATCCGTTCCTGACTTACAGCGGCGACATTTTGACCGACATCACGCTGCAGCCCTTAATCGACGAACATTTCCGCCGCGGGAATGATGTCACGCTCGCATTGCGTGAAACAGGTTTGGCTTCGGAGGTGGCTCTGCGCGATCACCGCGTTGTGGATATCGCGAACCGCTACGGTACCACCGGGATTCTTGATTTCGCGAACGTCGCTGTTTGGAATCCGAAGATTTTCCAGCGAATCCCGCCGCAACAAAAAATTTCGTTCATTCCAATTGTTGCGGATTGGATAGGCAAAGGTGGTAAGATCGGCGGCCTGGTAATGAACGACGGAAAATGGTTCAATATTGGCTCGCGTGCTGCGTATCTCGACGTGCATCGTGTGATTTTGAGGGAACATTGGATACCTCATTACATCACAACACGGGAGTGGCCGGAGCGCGTCGCGAAGTCAGCCACAGTTGATCCGAGCGCACAGCTGCGCGGCTGCTCAGTCGTTGGAGAAAATTGCCGGGTCGGCGCAGGAGTCGTCCTTGAAGACACAATTTTGTGGCCGGACGCACAAATTGCTTCCAAAAGTCAGCTTCATGGTTGTATTGTCCGCTCCCAAAAAAAGGTCAGCGGCATCCATCGTAACAGTGACATCTAGTATGAGGACCGAATTTCTTCTTCGCCGGACGCGGATGCATTTTCCGCTCCTGGACGTGGCCGATGTAAAAATTCGCCCGATTGAAAAAGGCGGGTCCGATCGAAAATTCTATCGAATACGCTGCTCGCCGAACCAAACGCTGATCCTGGTTAAGTACAATCTGGAGCGCGAAGAAAATCGGCATTACGTCGAGATCGCGAAATTTCTGGAGGCCCATGGAATCCGGGCGCCAAAAATTTATTTTCACGATGCGGCGGAAGGCCTCATCTGGATCGAAGACTTGGGTGAGCGCGACCTTTACGGTTACCGGCACGACAGTTGGCTCGTCCGCCGCGCATTTTACGAATCAGCGCTCGATGAAATTATCAAACTTCATCGTCTGCCGGAGTCCGTGTGCGAGGAAATGAAAGAGCATTTACCCGCCGAGTTTAACGCCGCTCTTTACCGCTGGGAACAGCGATACTTTTTCAACAATTGCCTTGGCCGCTATTTCAAGGTTAGCGAGTCAACACGCAAGGACCTGGCAGCCCTTCCCAGTTTGCGCGAAATCGCAAAACGCCTCGCGAGTTTGCCACGGGTTTTGGTTCACCGCGATTTTCAGTCGCAAAATATCATTATCCAGAATGGGCAGGCTAACCTGATTGATTTTCAAGGAATGCGGCCGGGGTTGGCTGAATATGATCTGGCGTCATTGCTTTTTGATCCGTATGTCGACCTTTCAGCCGCAGAGCGATCTGAGTTGATTGGTTATTACCGGCAAAAACAGGCGGACAACGGGCGCAGAGTTAACGGGCAGTTCGACGACACCCTGCAATTATGCGCGATGCAACGCATGATGCAGGCGCTGGGGGCTTATGGGTTTCTGGGCCTGGTCAGGGGACACGAGCATTTTCTGCAATACATTCCGAGAGCTGCGCGCTCGCTGCGCGGGATCGTGGGAAAGATCGACGATCTCAAGCCGCTCGCCTCTCTTCTCGCCGATCCAGGCTCGTCTGATCTAAGCGTGTAACGGGAGAGCGCGGGCGCTCTCTGTTTTTTCTCGGGTAAGTTGCCACCCAAATGCTGCAAGCCATGGGCACAGCAAAGTCATCAAAGCGGCGGTCAAAATCACCATGCCGAAAACAGAGCCGGAGATGGTAAAGATCGTTAAAGCAAAACCGCTTGCCCAGACTGCCCATGCCAATGCGCGGAGCGCACCGCGCAATTCAGGAGTGCACAGAGTGAGCAGTGCCCCCGCGACACTATAAAGACCATTTGCTGCGCCCCCGGTCAAAAGAGAAGCCAACGGCGCGACCGTATCAATTCGATCGGGTAGCCAGCTGATAAGAAGCGATTCGGCAAAGAGATCAAAAGAGAGACCCGTTAATGCGATTACCAACGCAAGCAGGGCCAGCCGATGTGATGAGATCCATGCGCCCCACCAGGCAAAGAACGCAACGAGACTGATTCCTGCCATCATCCAGACTACCCAGCCCGGCCGCCATAATAACGGGTGCCCCGCGATGTAGGTCGCACGTTGTGTTATGCTCGATACAGCCTCAGTCCCGCCGCGCAGAACGAACAACATCGCCACTGCGGCAGCTGCATTGAGAATGGCGCAGATCCACGGCGCGCTCGCCCGGACCCGTTCGCCTATACGTGTTCCATCGAGAAGAAACAGAGCGAATGGCAGCCACCAGACAAAGTCGTTGAACACAATCAACGTGACAGCGCGTAATGGCCATTCACCCGACCGAACAGCCATGAACATACCAATCGGCCCGAGAATTTTTCCTGCCAGTCCAATTGCAATGATCAGCTTTGCCCGATCAGGACGGACCGCGGCGTAGGCATAAAGCAATCCGTAAAGCCCTACGACCATGCCCAGACACTGCCAAAGGCTTGGATAATTTGGAGGCGCCATCTCCAACGTCGCGAATAAAGCGCCTGGCCAGAAGCACGCCCAGACACCGAATACGACGTTATACACCGCCGCCAGTCCAAAGATTAGCCGATAGATCTTCGATCGGTAATCGCTCAACTCCAAGCCTCCATTATGCGCCAGTGGTTAGCCTCGAGAGTCTCAGGTTCAGGAGGACGCCAGTGTTGGCGTTACTCCACGCCGACGAAAGGATTGGCGCGACGCTCGGTTCCGATCGTCGTTGGCGGCCCGTGCCCTGGGAGTACTGTGACTTCATCGCCGAGAGGAAATAATTTTCTCCTGATTTCTTGTACTAACAGATCGATATCTCCGCCCGGCAAATCTCCGCGGCCGATGCTGCCGGCAAACAGGACGTCGCCGCCGATAAGCAATCGATCCTTCGGCAAAAAGAAACAAAGGCTGCCCGGGCAATGCCCTGGAACTTCGAGTACTTGGAATTGTGCGCCGAGAAATTCCCGGCTGGGCGTTTCTTCGATCAAAAGATCAGGTTTCGCAGGCTCGATCTCCAGTTCGAAGCCGAAGCTGCGAAAAAATTCCCGGTCCGAAATCATCGGCGCAGTCAGCGGGTGACAGCCGATTGGACAATCAAACTGCCTCTTAATCCTGGCCACGTCCTGTACGTGATCGACGTGCCCATGTGTCAGAAGCAAAAGCTTAGGATCAACCCCCAGTGACCGGACCCATTCGCAGGAACCTTCAGGTGCGTCGAAAAGAATCCAGCCCTGTGGCGCTTCAAGCAGATAACAATTCGTTTCAAAAATGCCACCGCAGAACTGCTTGTAATTCATTGGAGATTGTTACGGGATTTGGCTACAGCTGGAGCCGGGAGCTTTTACGAATAATTTGAATGTTCCCGGCTGCCGATTGTCTCATGTTCTACTTTACATGCCGATCTTCGTCTCGTTGCCTTGCGCTTCATGCTGAAATCTGCGAACGTAATTAACTCTTCTTTTCACCGATGAGATCATCTTTGCAACGATCATTAGCGCTTTGCGCTATTCTGTTAACGGCCACAATCGCGGCTCCGCCAGTCATGGCGGCGTCGAGAGAAACGGTTGCCATGTCGGTCGGCCGTCTCCTGGAGGAGGGCCATTACACACGTCAAAAGCTCAATGAGGAAGTTTCGAGAAAATTTCTGCAGACGTATCTGGAAATGCTAGACTTCAGCCATCTCTTCTTTACTCAGAAGGACGTTGATGAGCTGACTGCGAAGTATGGCAGTTCAATGGCCGGGGACGTCCTGCTCGGCAACCTCAAACCTGCTTACGACCTTTACGCTCTCTATACCAAACGCGTGGACGATCGTGTCGCTAAAATAAAAGAGCTATTGAAGCAACCGATCGACTTCAAGAGCAACGCGACGGTCGAACTAAGCCGTCAAAAATCGTCGTGGCCAAAAGATGAGGCGGAAGCCGATCAACTCTGGCGCGGTCGGATCAGCAACGAGCTCTTACAGGAACATTTGAGCGAACATCCTATCGAGCCCGCTCCGCAACTGGTTGCACGCCGCTACGATCGCCTCGCCCGCAACGTTCACGAGGAAGACAAGGACGAGCAAATGAAGCTCTTTCTCGATGCTCTCGCGCAGGCATATGACCCGCATTCGGAATATCTGAGCAAAGCCGACATGAAAAATTTCAGCATCAACATGGGTCTCTCGCTCGTCGGTATCGGCGCCATGCTTCGTTCGGAAGATGGGTACGCGAAAATTGAAAGCCTCGTTCCCGGCGGGCCGGCGCAATCGGACGGGAGACTTAAGGTCGGCGACCGGATCACTGCCGTTGCACAAGGTCCGGCTGATTATGTCGATGTTCGCGAGATGCGGTTGGACAAAGTTGTCGAAATGATCCGCGGCAAGAAAGGCACGCATGTGCGTTTGCTGGTGATTCCGTCAGACGCAACGGATCCGTCGCGCCGGAAAAATGTCGAGCTTGTCCGGGATGAAATTAAGCTGAAAGACCAGGAAGCCCGCGCCGATATCATTATTAGAAAAGACGAGAACGGCGATCCCATCAAACTCGGATGGCTTACGCTTCCTTCTTTTTATGCCGACATGGACAAGCACCAGAAAAGCACGACGCGCGACGTGCTGGCATTGCTCAAACGGCTCAAGAAAGAAAACATCGCCGGCTTGGTTATTGATCTGCGGCGAAATGGGGGCGGCTCGCTGGAGGAAGCCCTCTCGCTCACGGGCTTGTTTTTAAAATCTGGTCCAATCGTTCAGACTAAAGATTATAACGGAAGCATCAGGGTCTCGGCCAATCCCGATCCGGGCATCGCCTATTCTGGGCCGATGGTCGTTTTGACGAGCAGGCAAAGCGCGTCCGCCAGCGAAATTTTCGCGGCTGCTCTGCAGGATTATGGTCGTGCCGTGATCGTCGGGGACAAAAACACATTCGGCAAGGGGACCGTGCAGACCATTCTTCCAATCGGGAGGTTCGCTTCGCTCCTGGGCAGCCATTCCGATGAAGACGGTGCGTTGAAATTGACGATCCAAAAATTTTATCGAGTCGCAGGCGGCTCCACGCAGCTGCACGGGGTGGCTTCCGATATTGTTGTGCCGAGCTTGAGCGATCTTCCGGAATTTGGCGAAGGCGCGCTAAAGAACGCCCTGCCCTATGACGAGGTGGCGAAGGCGAGATATACGAAGTGGTCCGACAGCCATTCCTTGTTTATCGATCAACTGCGGCGACGCTCGGAGGAACGAGTTAAGAACGATCCTGAATTTCATTACGTGATGGAGGACATCGATCGTTTGCGCCACAAGCTCGATGAAAATCGGATTTCGCTGAACGAAGATACACGGAAGAAGGAAACTCAGGACGACAAACTGCGTAAGGAAACGCGTTCGAAGGAACGCCTGGCGCGGAATCAGGAGGAACCGCGAATTTATCGGGTAACACTCGATACCGTTGATAAACCGAATCTCCAATTGATCATGTATCCCGGGAAATTGGCTGAGGCGAAGAAGAATGGCACCTCTCCCAAAGTTGATCCCGGCGCTGCTTCGGATGCGGATAGTGATACGGATTTAATCGGTGGCGCTAACGCCGATGATGACACCAAGACACCGGCGATCGATCCGGAGCGCGACGAAGCGCTCAATATCCTGGCGGACCTGGTTGATCTCTCGCGCGGACCGAAGACCGCAAGCGCCAATAGTGTTGATAAGGCAGCGCCCGAACAGCGGCCGTAACACATAACGCCTGCTCAACAGTCTTCTCTACACCGCGATAGGCGCTTTGATCGACGGATGCGGGTCGTAGCCGACGAGTTCGAAGTCTTCGAACTTGAAATCGTGAATGTTTTTCACCGCCGGATTTAGCTTCATCCGCGGCAAAGATCGGCGATCCCGCGAAAGTTGTTCACGCGCCTGTTCGAGATGGTTTTTGTAAAGGTGCAGATCGCCGAACGTATGAACGAAATCGCCCGGCATAAGACCGACAACCTGCGCCACCATCATCGTAAATAGTGAATACGAGGCGATGTTGAACGGAACGCCGAGAAATAGATCTGCGCTTCGTTGATAGAGCTGGCAACTGAGCTCGCCGTCCTGCACGTAAAACTGGAAGAGCAGATGACATGGTGGCAGCGCCATCTTGTCAATCTCAGCGGGGTTCCACGCGCTCACGATGAGGCGGCGGCTCTGCGGATTTGATTTGATTTGCGCGATCAGATTATCGATTTGATCCACTCGCACGCCGTTTTCACCGCGCCAGTCGCGCCATTGCGCACCATAGACCCGACCGAGATCGCCGGTCTCGTCAGCCCACTCATCCCAGATCGTCACACCGTGTTCGTTGAGATAACGAACATTGGTATCGCCGCGCAAAAACCAAAGCAGTTCGTAAACGATCGATTTGATGTGCAGCTTTTTTGTCGTGAGCAGCGGAAATCCCGGTCCATTCGTGCGTAAGTGAAATCGCGTCTGCGCCCCAAAAACAGATAACGTTCCCGTACCTGTGCGATCCGTTCGTGGCTGACCTTTCTCGAGTACGAGTCGGAGTAGATCGTGGTACTGTCGCACGGTAAAATTTTATCGCGATGCGCGCTTTCGCGAAACAGAATTCTCTTTTATCACGCACGTAATTTCAGCAGCGGCGGCGATTGCCACATGCGGGAGAGCTGCCGCTCCCTGCATTTTGTGATTGCGAGATTTGCGCGTAGAACCAAGTTTTCGCGAAAGCAGTTCGCACGAATTCAGTTTTGCCTAGAGTTTAACAATGACGCCGATTGCGTGGCCAATTGACCAGTACCCGAAATACGGACGGTTCGCATACACAGGTGTTTACCTTTGTGAGATAAGCGGCGGTACAGTCCCGACCAGCAGTTCATGTTTGCTACAAAAAGTGCGCCTCGTTGACGCGACCCCCGATGAGAACGAGGCTGGAATCGAGTCGAATTGGCTCAGGGTGGATGGAGCCGTAGGGCACGTGATCGATAGTAATCATTCGTAAAGAACGGTTTAAGCGATAGCAAGCTGTATGGCCCAAGGCTTGCTATAGTATCAGAAGCTTAACCAGAGTCTCGCCACGGGGAGTCCGTTCGTCGGCGAACTCGAATCAGAAAGGAATTTTCAAATATGGCTAAAGTTTTAGGTATCGATTTGGGCACCACTAACTCCTGCATGGCCGTGATGGAGGGTGGCGACCCGGTAGTTTTGGAAAATAGCGAAGGCGCGCGCACGACACCGTCGATCGTCGCGTTTACGAAAAGCGGGGAGCGATTAGTCGGGCAGGCCGCGAAACGTCAGGCGGTGACTAATCCGCAGAACACAGTTTCTTCCAT
>WNGE01001840.1_pt1 | contig 37158 bp, 43 predicted proteins | sample 5400651 | NCBI WGS metagenome assembly WNGE01 (sample SAMN13153370, study PRJNA577476) | soil metagenome | isolation source: 60 cm soil or saprolite under grassland replicate 2 | place: USA:California | collected 2016-06-15
CCGACTGGCGTGCGTAATATTCATAGAAAGACAGACTGAGAGAGCAGCGAAGGAAGGAGCGCAAGAGTATCGCTATGCCCAGCAACATAACAGCTTACGAGTGGCCGCTGAGTGGCACGATCCATATTGCGTATGAGACTGGTGACGAACACATTCATGAGATGTCCCTTGGACGGAAAGGGACATGGCGCGATGATGACATCACGCGCGTGACAGGCGCGCCCGAGTTGGAGGATGCCATCCTGACAGGTGCTAGCTGGCAGGATGGACACACACAGCAGATCGCCTATGCCAGCTCCATGAATGACAATGGTCACATTTATGAACTGGTAATGTACCAGGACCATCCTTGGAGTCTGGAGGATCCCATGCTGCAACCCATCGACGCCGCTCCCGCCGATGGTTTCGCTCTGGTTGCCTATGAATGGAAGGATGCCGGAACGAAGCAACTGGTCTACAGTGGACGAGACGGGCATATTCACGAGCTGAGCGCGGGTGTGGCCGGATTGTGGCGCCATACCGACCTGACAGAGGCGACAGGCGCGCCACTGGCCGATAATTCGTTGCTGGCTGCCTACGCCTGGGAAAGCGGCCATAAGAAGCAGGTGGTATACGTGGGCGGAGATGGACATATCCACGAGCTGATGAGCGACGTGGATAGGCCATGGAGGCATACCGATCTGATGGCCGAGACAGGCGCGCCACTGGCGGGAGATGCCGCCTTGATTGGCTATGCCTGGGAATACGGTAAAACAAAGCAGGTCGTCTATACTAGCAACGTCGGAGACGTGTATGAGCTGGTATGCGGGCTGGATAGCGCGTGGTCATTTGCGGATTTGACGAGCCTGACGGGAGCGCCCCTCGCAGTCGGCTCCGCCCTGGCCGCCTTCGCGTGGGAGACGGGATTTTCCAAGCAGGTTGTCTACGTAGACAGTAATCACCATCTCTTTGAATTACACACACCGCTTCAGGGACCATGGAAGCACACCGACCTCACTCCGCTCCTGGGACTCGTGGAATCCAGCCACGATGTGCTCGCTGTTCACGAATGGACGCCGGAGTTCGCGAAACATATTGCCTACCTTGATACTGCCGAGAACCCACATATTCATTCACTGATACTCAAACACGGAGAAGATTGGAAGCACACGGATGTCACCAGCCTTACGGGGGCTCAACCGATCGTGTAGGAAAAAGGTAGAGCCATCGCTTACGCTAAGCTGCGGTTGAGATTCGCCAGGAATTCGGCATTGTCTGCTGTTTTGGACATCTGCTGAAGCAGCGCCTCCATTGCTTCCAGCCCTCGCTGCTCGCTCAGGTTCAAGAGCATGCGGCGCATCGTGACGACCGCCCGGTACGTCTTCGCGTCGTAGAGCAATTCCTCGCGACGAGTGCCTGATTGAGCAACATCGATAGCCGGAAAGATGCGGCGTTCGGCCATCTTCCGGTTAAGTACCAGTTCCATATTGCCGGTTCCCTTGAACTCCTCGTAGATCACGTCATCCATGCGGCTGCCGGTATCGACCAGCACGGTGGCGATGATGGTCAGACTACCCCCCTCTTCGACCTTACGCGCTGCTCCGAAGAAGCGTTTGGGCAGTACCAGAGCTGCCGGGTCAAGACCGCCTGATAGACTGCGCCCGCTGGATTCCACAGCCAGGTTGTAGGCTCTGCTCAAGCGGGTCAGGCTATCGAGGAGCACTACCACGTCGCGTCCCTCCTCCACCAGGCGTTTGGCCCGTTCAAGTACCATCTCAGCGAGACGAGTATGGGCCTCGGTTGGCTCGTCAAAAGTAGAACTGACAACTTCGGCCTGTACGGAGCGCTGTAGATCGGTGACTTCTTCCGGTTGCTCTCCAATCAAGGCGATCAGCAGGTAGGCGTCGTTATAGTTCTGGGTGATGGAGTTAGCGATGGATTTGAGCAGGACGGTCTTGCCTGCCTTCGGGGGCGCGACAATGAGGCCGCGCTGACCCCGTCCAATCGGCGAAACCAGGTTGATGAGGCGGCCTGAGAGATTGCTTGGGTTGGTTTCCAGATCATAGAGCTCGCGAGGGAACACCGGAGTCAGGCTGTCAAAGTGCGGGCGGTGCTTGGCAACATCGGGGTCGAGCCCATTCACGCTCTCGACACGCAAAAGACCCGCGTATTGCTCGCGATCCTTTGGAGGACGAATCAGCCCTCCTACCAGGTCACCCTGGCGCAGTCCGAACCGGCGGGTCTGAGAGGCCGAGACGTACACATCTTTAGGACCGGGTAGGAATCGCTCCCTCCTGAGAAAGCCAAATCCATCGCCGGTAATATAGAGCACCCCGGAACCGGTGAATCCCCCCTGTTGATCTATGAGTCCAGGGAGTGTGGTGAAACCTTGCTGTTCAGCGCCGGGGGAGTGAAGTCCGTCGAGAGGCGCGGCTTCGGCCTGAGTGACTGGGAAGGTGTTCGTTGTAAATGCAGTGTTTGTCATAGTGTCAAGGGCGCAAGACATTGATTTGGCTGCGCCTCTGTCCTTTCTGTCGTGAGAAAACTTGTGATGAATGAGGAAAATGCCCACCGTTAAACCCTGAAAATAGGCGGAGCATGGATTAGTGGGAAAAGTGTCTGGGAATAATTTGAGTATGTGAGGATAGAACTTGTGGTGGGTTCAACCCCTTTCGCATAATATTAACAAGCGGAGGTGGCTTTCTATTCCATAATGTTGTTCTGTCTGCAACTTGCATGATTGTCAGAATCATACACTGCAACGGTGCTTAATATGCCAGTACGCGCTACAGCGAATGTAACACCAGCTCATCATCCTACGTCGACAATGTTGCTGCAAACAGCAGAGGAACGTGTTACCATAGAAGAGATCGTGCAGCAGTAGCGGGGAACTCTCCTGCACTATCACACAGGAGTAAAGCACACGTCAAACACGCAAAGAGCACCAGATGACCACGAGAGAGAAAAGCGATGCATGACGTGTTCGCCCTCATAGCAGGCGGGGATCATAGGTCCGTTGGTAATGTCAATGCAGTGCTTGCTGCGGTGGAAAACGATCCATCCTTCTTTGAGGTAGCGTTTCACGGTTGCTCAGTGAAGATGCACTGATCCGCACGCGGGCTGCATCCTCATCGGAGTACTGCAAAGCCGAGAAGACCACACCGACACAGGAGACGAACAGTGGACAGAAAACCGTTTAGAATCCTCGCCGTAGCGGGCAGCCTTCGGCAGGGTTCCTTCAATCAAGGGCTGCTGCGCGCCGCAAAGGAGGTTGCTCCCAAGTGGGTCGAGGTGCAGTTCTTCGACATCGGCCAGTTGCCTTTCTTCAACGAGGACGTCGAGGCCACCGGGGACCCTGAGCCAGTCCGCCGGTTCAAGGATGCAATCGCCACCTCAAACGCCGTCTTGATCGCCACCCCTGAGTACAACGGCGTAGTACCAGGGGTGCTCGCCAACGCCATCGACTGGGCCTCGCGACCAACAGGTCACAGTGTTCTGCGTAACAAACCGGTGGCCTTGATGGGTGCAGTCCTGGGCAAATCGGGCTCAGCAAATGCACAGGCCGCCTTGCGTGGGGTGCTCGGTCGCATTGGTGCCGTCGTGGTTCCCGACCCGCAGGTGCTGGTGCCACAGGCCTCCAGACTATTCGACGAGCACGTGGACCTGCATGACGAGGGCACGCGCGAGGATATCCGCCAGCTGGTCGAGGCGGTGGCCCACTGGTGCCGACGCGTCCAGCCCGAAGAGCCTGTCAGCACACAGTCGGTGACTGCTTAATTGAATAAATGACAACACGAGTGGGAATAAGAACGTTCTCTCGTATTGTTGATATGCATAGATAACGATATATCGTTCTTAAGAACGAAAATAGCACAAGGGAACAACAAGCTGGCCGTTCTCTCGTGAGGTTGTATCATCTGCAACCTCAGAGGCGTGTCACCCGTTCCCTTTGGAAGAGAAGTGAAAGCATCATGCTAGATATAGATATGAATGAAAAGGATGCGCAGGCGCTCGATGCCTATTCACGTTCGGTAATGACGGCGGCGGAACGGGTTGGGCCTGCGGTTGTACGTATAGACCTGGAGCATGAGGGGCGGCGCTATGGCCAGGACAATATGCCTCGGGAATATGGTGGTGTAGGCTCGGGTTTCATATTTGCCTCTGATGGACAGATTCTGACCAATGCCCACGTAGTTGCCAATGCACGGCGGGTGAAGGTGACGCTGGCAGATGGGCGCACGTTTGACGCCAGTCTCGTTGGGAGTGAGCCAGACGTCGATATCGCTCTCCTGCGTATTGGCGCCGATCACTTGCCCGTGGCAGAATTAGGCCGCGGTCCGCTGCGAGTCGGGCAGCTGGTCATCGCCGTCGGTAATCCGTATGGCTTGAACTGGACTGTCACGGCCGGAGTAGTCAGTGCGCTTGGTCGAACGCTGCAAGCACCGGGCACACGGAAAATGACTGACCTCATCCAGACAGATACATCGATCAACCCTGGAAACTCTGGTGGTCCCCTTGTCGATAGCACCGGGCGCGTTGTTGGTATCACGACGGCGATGATGCCGATGGCACAAGGACTTGGGTTCTCGATTCCGTTGGATACGATCAAGTCGGCTCTTGCTCGCATTTATCAGAGACGCGAGGCACCACCGGCAGGTATCTCACTGGGTGTTGGTGGTATGCGCGTGCCAATCGACCCAGCACTGCGACAACGGCTGCATATCACACAGCAATTTGGCATGGAACTGCTTGAGATACGCCCCGATGGGCCAGCAGACCATGCTGAACTCAAGCGTTTGGATATCGTGATTGCTGCTGAGGGCGAGCCTGTGACAGAGCCGACAGATTTACAACGGATTGTGCGCCGCCACCAGGTAGGAGAAACCGTGACGCTGAGTTTCTTGAGGGGAGGGAATCTGCGGAAGGTCACCGTGGTACTCTAAGCAGGCTGCCCATATATAGTTTATAAAGACAGTGAGCCCGGCCCCGCCCTGCGGTGGGGCCGGGCAATCGCTTGTTAAACTGTGCTGGCTATTTGGATCATCCGTTCTGAAACTTGAGATTTAGACAGAGTGTGAGTTCGCTGCCTCTAGACAGCCATGTTTTTGCTGTTCTGCTTTGATCTGGTCGATTCTGTCGATGATTTCCTGCCGCTTGTGCTCGGTGGAGATCTGCTTCAGCAGTTCCTCCAGCACTTTCAATTCACCTGCTAGCTGTTCGCAGTCAGTCATAGAGTTATTCCTCCCGTGTGTGGCGTTCATGGCAACTAGAGGATGACCTTTTAGGGTATCAACTTGGCCATTTGCTCGCAGGATGTCGCGCTGGCACGACAGGCGTTGGCACAGTCGTTTTCGCCTATCTCGTCGCACACTTCAGCACAATGGGTGCAGACTTGCGCACATGCCTGCAGGACAGAGCCGTATATGGACGAGTTGCGTATCAGGAAATGGGCGTTGGTTGCGCATAGTTCGGAGCAATCGAGCAGAATGCGAACCGGGTCGGCATAGGTGTGGCCTTTTTGGAGCAGGCTCATGGCTGTATCCAGGCAGACAGCGTGGCTATTGAAGCAGTCCTGAATACAGTCTGCCATCTGGTTGCTCAGCATTGATTCATCTGAAGAGTGTTGGCTCATGCTTTGTCTTCTCTTTCTTTCGTACGAGGTAGCAAATAGGACGTTACAAGACGTATGTTCACCGACTTTGAAGAGACAGGATACAATACATTATGACACATTGAAACAGGAACAGGAAAGGACAGAAAGACAATGGCTGAACAGTATCACCTTGATGTGCTTCAGCAGGGAAGAGAGGTCTGGAACCAATGGAGGCAGGAGCATCAGTCGATCCAGCCCGATTTCTCCAGTGTGAACTTCAAAGGAGCACACCTGGGCCGGGTGAACCTGGCCGGAGCGCGACTGAACGGCGCGGATTTCAGCGGCGCAGACCTCAGGGAGTCACTGCTGATCAGGGCTGATCTCAGCGAGGCCATTCTGAGTCAGGCTAACCTGGTGAGAGCGGATCTCCAGGGAGCAAACCTCACAGCAGCGATTCTAAGCGACGCCAACCTGAGCGATGCGATCTTAAGCAATGCGATCTTGAGCGATGCAGATCTCACTGGCGCTATCCTCACCGGCGCAGAGGTAACCGGGACAGATTTCAGCGGGGTGGACTTCAGCGACGCGGACCTCAGTGGTATAGATTTCAGCAAAGCGAACACTCACGGTGCACGGCTGGGCAAGGCCTATTTCAGCAGGCGCTCTGATATGCTGCTGGATGAAAGCTATCAGCAAAGCTTGCGCGCAGATATACAGAGGCAGCAGGGCAAGCAGCGCGCAGGCTTTGACGCAGAGGATCTAGACGAGCGGGCACACGAGGATTGGGCCAATGACGAGTAAAGTGTAGCTCTTTGCTATTTCCAAGCACACCATATGGCGGTTCCTGGCAACACACGGATTTGATCAGGTTCACCGATGCCCCTGAACTTGTTTCGTTCATTCCGGATGCATCACCTTGAGGAGCGTCCGACGGGTTGACGGAAACATCTCATCCCACGCGCTGGTTTGCCAATCATCGAGACTGTCCTCCAAGGGAAGCCAGGGTGGGAGAGCAACCTGGATGCGGGTGGCCAGGGCGCTCACAAACGGCTCGTACGTCTCGCGGAACTCGGCCAGCTTCTGCTCGGTTGCCGTTCCCTCCTTCACATGGATGCCGGATGCGGCAAGCATGTCTTGGAGATGGGCAAAGTCGGACGATGACAGGCGATTCACTCCTGGCGTGGGTGACGTATCAAGGATCTGCGCCAGGTCGACGACTGCGTGACGGGCCATGGCAAAGGCAAATCTGGCTGGTTCCACTGGTGTGCCCTCGATGCCCGTCAGGATCAGCGCGCACGTATCCAAGATCACGGTCAGAGCCTCCACCCAGGATTGCTGTTCGTGTTGCGAGCGGTAGAAGGCCAGGATGGGATAGGACAGGTGACTCTCCAGGATGTCGGCGCACCACACTTCCCAATCATGCAGGAGCAGGCGCAGTTCCTCGACGCTCCTGCCTGCGTGATTGCGGCGCAGGAGTTCCGCTGCCGTCGGTGGAGAACCCGCGCGGGCGTCCAGTAAAGAGATGCGGAGCTCCCGCCGCGAGAACGCCTGGTAGATGATGGGGACGTAGCTGATCACCAGTGCCAGGAAGATAAACCCCAACGCGACCTCGATCACTACCAGCAGACGGGCCGCTCCCGGCAGGGGGGTGACATCACCAAGGCCAAGCGTGAAAAAGGTGGTTCCGCTCAGGTACAGATAGGTAAGGAAGCTGATCGTCTTGTCAGGGGCGCCCAGAGGGAGAGCCAGACCCCACAGCAACAGCCCAAATCCGAAGACGAAGAGCACCGCCCAGAACGCGAACAGGGCCAGCAAGGAAAGCGGCCCCATATAGCCCAGAAAGGCATCGCGTCTTGCACCCGCTCGCAGCAGGTGGCCCAGGGATTTCCACCCCACCCGAATCGCCCGATAGAAAAGCTGGGCGAGGCGGAGGCGTCGTGTCACCCGGCGGGGTAAGACAATGGTCTCAAAGGCGTCCAGGGCAACCAGTAGGATCAGCACCATGCCGAAGATGACCGCAACTATTCTCATCGGTTCCTCCTTGTTAACGGACGATTTTCTCCGTTGACTAACTATCGTACCACGGTTCATTTGAATTCTCTGCGTATAGTACCGTTCGTTTGGGCCAAATTTGGGCACTTAGTGGAGGACATTTCATAACGCTAAAAAGTAGGGTAAACTAACCCTAGACAATAGATACTATACTATCTTGCGTGAAGAAAAAAGGAGATCAGGATGGGACTGTCAGTAACGGTTCTCTCCATCGCCGGAGAGAGGTTACAAGTGTGACCAATTGAAGCGATTGATGGAACGCCGGTCGTCGATATTAAGCCAGTGCTCCCCCAATCGGCAGACGCAGAATGAGACAGCCTCACAGGTGCATTCCAGCACCTTCACCCCTGTGCCTGGATCCTCGCTAGTCGTCGATCGCTTGGTAGGCCAACGTCCAGAAATAGACGTTCGGTGGACTGGGGGAAGTCCAGGCGCACTGGGTCATCAGGATGATGACCATCTCCTCCCTGGGGTCTGAATACCAGGAGGTGCCCATGCCTCCGTCCCAGCCATAACGACCGGGGACCGCCGCGATGTCGTCGCGCCTGGTGATCACAGAGACGCCGAACCCCCAGCCATGGCCGTCTAAAAATCCAGAGATCAGGCTGGACGCCGCTTTCTGCTCGTGCGTCAGCTGGTCGGTCGTCATGAGTTCGACCGACAACCTGGATAGGATGCGCTCGTTGCCATGTTTGCCCTGGGAAAGCATCATCTGACCAAAGGCCAGATAGTCGTCGATGGTCGAAACCAGTCCTCCAGCTCCAGACGGGAAGGCAGGCGGACGACTCCATTGTCCGCCCACGGCCTCGTCATAGACTGTAAGCTTCCCGCTCGTGGCATCGGTCCAGTAGCTGGGTGCCAACCGGTCGAGCGCTGCCTCAGGCACGCTGAAACTTGTATCTTTCATGCCGAGCGGCTCGAAGATGCGTTCGCGGAAGAACGTCTCAAGCGGCTGACCTGAGGCGCGCGCAATCAGCACGCCTAGCACGTCGGACCCCGTGTTGTACATCCACTGCTCACCCGGCTGGTGCATCAGCGGAAGCCGCCCCAGGCGGCGCATCCACTCATCAGGCGCAGGCATCGTCGACGGGCTTGGCGGCCCTATGCCAATCTGCTGCTCGTTCGCGGCCAAGAGAATCGGATACGCATCTGTCGGTGCCATCATCTGCCCGAAGCCCATGCGGAAGGTGAGCAGGTCACGCACTGTGATCTGCCGCTTCGCGGGCACGGTGTCGTCGAGCGGCCCGTCGAGGCGCTTCAAGACCTTGCGCCCGGCCAGTTCGGGAAGCCAGCGATCCACCGGCTCGTCCAGCCGCAGCTTACATTCTTCCACCAGGATCATGGTTGCCGCAGCCGTGATTGGCTTGGTCATGGAGGAGATGCGGAAGATGGTGTCGCGCCGCATTGGGGGGCTATCACCGATCGCCTGCGTCCCGATCACATCAACATGCACCTCGCCCCGCCAGCTGACCAGCGTGACGAGACCAGGCACTTCACCGCGCTCGACATAGCCGGCCATGAACTCGTGCATGCGGCTGAGCCGCGCCTTGGACAAACCTGCGGTGCTCATTGCCTGCTTCCTCCGTTCTGCCTCATCTGTATGGTGTTACCCGTCATTGGCAGCACATTCATTTCTCCATGTGCTCCACACATGTTGCCATCAAGTGTTCCCATCATGGATACCGTGGCTTTTCTCATGCTGATTCTCACCTGGTTATTATTTGACAACGCGGAACCAAAGATCGGTTCTCGTCGGGGACTCGAAAACCCTCGTTCTTTCCAGTTCCATCTGCTCATTGGCTAGAGGCTCGAAAAATCGAAGACCTTCACCAAAGAGGACAGGGACGATGCCAATATGGATTTCGTCAACCAGCCCGGCTCGCAGGCATTGCTGAGCGGTATTCGCGCCTCCTACCACCATGACATGTTTGTCACCCGCGGCTGCTTTTGCCTTCTCAATAGCACTTTCAATGCCATCGGTGACGAAGGTCACCGTCAACTGGTCGTTCTGTCCTTTGGCCATCTTTTCTGGGATATGATGAGTCAGGACAAAGATCGGCACTTGATATTCGTAATCTGTGAGATCTCCCTCTGCCATGTCGTAGGCTCGCCTGCCCATCACTACCGCGCCTGTCGTCCGTATTTCTTCTTGTAACATCTCTGTTCTTCGCAATGCTTCAAAATCCTGATACAGGCGGCTCACATCACCATTGCGGTCATTCATAAACCAATCCAGTGACATGGTTGCACCTATAATAACGTTTCCCATAAAAAACCTCCTTCTTGAAAGTACTTCACGCTGATATGAGTAAGAAAGGAATTCACAGGATGAGCTCCTCATTCGTAATGATAGGGAGAGTGTTGTTGTAGTAATATGAGAACATTGTAAACTTGATTGTACTCTTTTCTCTCATGCATCTGCAACTATGAGAACATGTTCTATCGTTCTAACATTTCAATTTTCTGAACTCATGAACCAGGTATCCAATACAGGGCTCACGGACATTGATAAAGGAGGGTTTTCGAAATGAAAACCAAGAGAGCCATAATAGGGTCTCTTCTGGGCATTCTGTTGATTGCCTCAACTATCCTGTTCGTTGCATACCAGCTTGGAATATTCGTCCCTCCAATTGACATCTTTGGCGGAATGAAAACACCGGAAAGTCCACCCACACGTGCCCAATTACAACTGATCTGGCACACACCTTTACCCACCCAATCGCAGGCTTCAGGGAACCCAGTACCATCTCCAAATGGCGTTGTGTATCAGCTTGCGGGAACCCAGCTGCTCGGGTTTGACCAAAAGTCCGGCCAACTCGAGTACCAGAGGGACTTGAGCTCATACGGGCAACTCGATCCCGACTCCCTGAGTGTCGATAACGACAAGGTCTCTATCACCTCCCTTGACGGCTTCTTCCATCTCTTTGATGCTTCCAGCGACCAGGCGCCACAACTAAGTGAACTGCCATTACCGGTTGCCATAGTCAATAACGGTATAGCCTACTCTGTTGGCGGCTCAACCGATGACGTGTATACAGTCACGGCATACGACGTGGTATCGGAGAAAAACCTCTGGAGAACCAATTGCGCTTGCATTGGCACGCAAAAACCGGTCATTTTCAATTCGATGCTCTACGTATTGGCCCGAAGCAACACCGGCAGCGATTCAGTCCTGCTGGCGATGACGAAAAGCGGAGACCTGCGCCAACGGACAAAATACCTACCGGCAGCTTATCGTAACCGACAGCGTTATCGGTCTCCTGTACACCACACCGTCAGCCTCGGGTTTGATCACTTCAGTTTCAGCCTATGACAAGTCATTTGGTCAACACATCTGGGACCTGAAGGACCCAAATCGTGAACCTGATTTTCTTACCTCGGATGGTACGAGCATCTACACGTCATTTCGCTCACCTCAGGGTTTCGGTGTGGAAGCAATCAATACAACCAACGGCGCCGTGACATGGCAGCAAACCCTGACAGACGTATCTCACACAGGACTTCCTGAAATCACCGTCCAAAACGATGCTCTCTACGTCGTGTACTACGACCAGGGTCAGCACGTCTTTGTGCTCGATGAAAAGACAGGTGATCAGCTTGGCTCTGATCCGTCTAGTTTGGAAGTGAGTTCTCCACCGGTTGTCAACAACGGCATGGTATTTCTAAGGAGGTATGACTCGTCAACATCCACAGCAGAACTGGATGGGTATAGAGTAGTCCTGCCGCCACTTCCCCACAAGCTGTTCGTGTTAGCCTACGGGCTTTTGAGTACAAGCACCTCCACTGACTTCGGACAGATTGTCAAAGCACTGAAAAAGAACTATCCCGATGCAGACTTTCTGAATTACAGCTACCGGGGAATTGACAAACGGGGTAACCCATTGCCATATACCTGCGAGGAAACGTTCACCAATCCCATTAGTGAGCTGGTAACCCGGCTGAAAATACAGATCATCAAATACCTGGAACTTCACCCGAACACCCAGGTGTATGTGATCGGACACAGCATGGGTGGGGTGATCGCCTATGGACTGCTCGCAGACATGATGACCTATGGCTACCTCAATTTCAATGGAGGCAAGGTCCTGGGCATCGCAATCATGAGCTCACCTCTAGGTGGTATACCAGGGTTTCACGGGATCTACTATGCCCTGATATCACATACATACCAGGTGCACTGTAAGGTACTTGCGTCCAAACACCTTGTGCTGAAAAGTCTGGCCGACCTGGTTCATCTCTTTCCGGACGGGAATACATCAGTTCCATTTGGAGGTAAAGATAGTTTGATGCGTGTTGTCACTGGCGGCGATTCCACAAACCAGCGCGTGGCACAAGCCGCGGTCCGACATTATATTGATGTGCTGACAATCGGAAATGTGCAGGATTACACGTTTAATTTTAACGTATGCCCAGGCTATGGCCGCACGCCTGACTCCCGATTTCTCAGTACGCAGTGGATAACCGATCAGGGCAACGATTCCCACCTGTACGCGAGGGTAATCACGCAGGGGAAACCGAACTGCCCGGATATCGGGCAAGTAGGAATCAACCACGCCGCGGTATTCCTCTCTCCAGCAGTTCAGACGGCGTTGATAGAGTGGAGCCAGGGAAAAATTCCCGCGGCACTGCCAGTTGCGCCGATTGGCCCTTAACTGCAAACCGATTATGAATGAAGTATTTTACTGGTATGGGAAATACAGATGCATAACGAGTTCACCAGCCTAACTCTTCTGCTGGCCGGTCTGGGAGAGCTCCAGGAGATGGCCATCAGGATCGCGGAAGAAGGCTCGGACCTCGTAGCCCCAATCGATGGGCGCGGTGAGGAACTCGGCTCCGCGGGAGCGCAACACCTCGTAAGCGGTAGAGCAATCTGGCACCCGGATGGCCAACTCGCTGCTGACACTGTCCACGTCTGCGGGCGGGGCAAAGGTCACGGTGGGCTTGTCCTGCGTGGGGCCACCTGGGACCGTGAGCAGGATCTGACTGCCCCCAAAGTTCAGGAAGCACAGGGTGCCGGGAAACTCGCGCACCACCGTCGCTCCTAACACGTCGCGATAGAACGCCAGCGAGCGAGCGTAGTCGTTCACCACGAGGAGGTGCCTCAGCTCCACGCCGGCGATCGGAAAGTCATTTGTTGATGTCATTTCTTTTTCCTCTCCAGTAAGTATTTCATGTTAGACATGCATGAGTTTGTCGGGGTTCACTATGTTACGAATGGTCTTGATACGTTGTGCCTCCACTTCAATGGTTAGCACAGCAAAAGCTCGATCACCGGCGCGCGTGATGAGCGCCGGTTGACCATTGACTTCTGTCAATTCCACACGAGAGCCTTCTGGTAACGTACGCCTGAATATTGGTGTACTTGCCAGAATGAAGCGTGCCACCGCATCACGTCCAGTAATCTGGTGCAGCGCCGCGCCTTTGACTTTGCCGCCGCCATCGGCCCAGAAGGCGACATCTTCGGCCAACAGGTTCATCAAGCTGCTCATCTCACCGGCCTGCACCGCCTGCAGAAATCCGGTGAGCAGCTGCCGCTGCGTTTCGGGCGGCGCTGTGAAGCGAGGTCGGTGGTCAGCCAGGTGTTTCTTCGCCCGGCTGAACCACTGGCGACAGGTCACTTCACTCTTGCCGAGAAAGGTGGCAATCTCGGCATAGTTGTACTCGAAGATCTCACGCAACAGGAAGACGGCTCGCTCAAGAGGTTGGAGCTGCTCTAAGAGCATCAGAAACGCCAGCGAGATCGACTCTTCCCTTTCGACACGCTCTTCCGGGTTGATCGATTCGAGAGTCGTCGTGGTAATGATCGGCTCCGGTAACCAGGGGCCTGGATACACTTCGCGCTTCCTGCGCGCGAGATGCAACTGATCCATGCAGAGACGTGTGATAATGGTGGTCAGAAACGCTTTGAGCGAGTGAATGGTTTCCGGCGGTGTAGTCGAATAGCGCAGGTAGGTTTCCTGCACCATATCCTCAGCATCCATCGCGCTACCAAGCATGCGGTAGGCGATGGCAAAGAGATACGTCCTGTGGGTTTCAAATGATTCCACCATGTTCATCCTCCTGCATAGTTATGCCCGGCGTAGCTGCATCTGCTTTTCCTGTTCCCTGGCTTGTTGTCGACGTTGTGCACGCTCATAGCGATGCTTCCCTACCCACACAAAGATTCTCGGCCGCTGTGTCGCGATTGCCAGATAGCGCACAAACCCCTCGCGGATGAGGTATCCCAACCACCCGGTGAAGTAGGGTGGATAGGGTTTGTCATCAGGATAATTGTTGAAGCCGATCGCGTTGTGTCGTCCTAAAGCGATGCCCTGGCCTATGTAAGCAAAGCTGAGTGGTCTGGGCGTCTTGCCGCGAAGGGTCGCGCTCAAGCAATCGGCGCCATGCGCGCCCATGATCGTCGCGGTGACGGCGCTCATGCGCACCATGGGCACTCCAGGGTTCTCAAGTGGGTGTGCCGCATCACCAATCGCGTAGATCTCAGGATGGGAGATTGAACGCAGAAAGGGATCGACCATAATTTGATTGCGCTCATTCACAGCCAATCCAGCTTCACGTGCCAGCAGCGGAGCCACAAAGCCTCCCGTCCAGATACACAGGTCACAGGCTAGCTCACTTCCTTGGTCGATGACCACACTGTGCGCGCGCACGGCTGTCACACTGGTCTGATCGATAATCTCGACTCCCAGGTGCTGCAGTGAACGCCGGATAGAGCTGGCCACGCTCTTGCCCAGGAAGAGAGCCAAAGGCTCTCGCGTCACCAGGTGCACCTTGATATGAGGATATGCGCTTGCCACCTCCGCTGCGGTTTCGATGCCGGTGGCTCCTCCACCGGAAACCACCACATGACCGTGTCTGGCCTGTACGGAAGGAAGTGTTTCGCGCAATGCTGCTGCGGACAAAGGGCCGCTCGCCGCGAGGGTGTAGGCGTATTCCGCCACTCCAGGCACAGTCTGGCGGTCAGTCACACTCCCCAAAGCATAGACCAGGTAATCATACTCCACATGCTGCGTGTGCTGCTGATCCACGACCACGATCTCATGGTGTGCAGGGTCGATACTCGTGACTCGTCCCTGAATAAACTGGATGTTCTTTCGACGCAGCATCTGTGGAAGAGAGCGCCATTGGACCTCCTGATTCGTGGCAAACTGGTGTAAGCGCGGGCGCTCGGTGAAGGTGTCGGATTCGTTCACCAGTGTTAGATGGACATTTTGTCTGGCAACTTTGCCAGCCAGGCGCATGGTAAACAACAATCCTGCATACCCAGCGCCGATCACAAGAAAGCGTGTTGACGGTTGTGTCTCCTGTACGCTGCTTCGATTGTCAGAAACAGGAGCGTTTGATCTAAACATAAGGATACTCCAAACATTGCTAGAAACGTTTTCTCGATCATCACTAATAAAGAGGGTCGAGGGGTCCCGTTTGTGACAGACAATCGGTATGTGTGTCGGAACGCCGAGCGTCCCGGTATACCATCAGATCTCCATGCAACGCCCTCAGTCGATAGCTCTTCTGCAACTGCTTGTTAGACGTTGCGTGCCGAATGCGTTTGAGTCGGATCGCCAGAAGTCAGATTCCAGGAGATAATGCGCCCTGGCGTTAAGCGGATCAAGGCTGGACTAAAGTCTGGTGAAATCTGCTGCCCGCCATCGGGAAGAGCTTCTGCGTGCCCGCGAATCTCGATGCCGCGCGGTTGAAACGGGGGCGCGATATCGTCGATCACGAAAGACGTCAGGCCATTGCGTGCCACATTCCGAAATTTCTGCGTCTCACCCATGTTCAATCCGCCGATGTCAATGGTGTCCAACTCAGCATGATAGCGGAAGGTCACCGGAGCGATCTGCGGTTCGCCGTTCTTATTGACGGTAGCCAGTCTCCCAAGCCGCTGGGTCTGTAAGTACTCCAATTCGATATCCGTAAACTTACTCATAATTTTACCTCCTGTTGATCTCTCGTTGCGCCTCTTCGCCTCTCGCGCGATCACGGCAGACCAAGACCACAGTTGCGCCCATCCAGGCTAATCCCAACGCGGTGGCCTTGCCGATGCCAGAATTGGCTCCAGTGATCAGGCACACCTTTCCCTGCATACTTGTATTCAACAAGGGCATAGTAACGCTCCTCCTTGAGAGGAAAGCTGGCGTTCCTTACGGACAACGGCTTTCCTCTCAAATCAAGGGAACAACCTGCTATCAGTTTGTCTTCTGCGCAGTTTTCCCAGTCGGTGCCTGGAACAGGAGCGCCAGACCCGTGAAGGGAGCCAATGGGATCACATCAAAGTCGATCAGGTGTAATCGCGCAAATGGCAACGTGGCGAGCGACTCATTGGCAGCCTCCACGCTCGCACTTTCGAACATCAACACCACTCTGCCTGGTTCGTTGGCACGAGTGTAGAACTCGCGGCAGATCCCTTGCGCGTAAAGTTCCCACACCGCTTGAATTTCTGCCGCCGCGTGTGATAACAGCTCTTCTCGTGAAACCCCCTCGATTGGTTTGGGCAATACTAAAATCTTCATTGAACAGAACCTCCGATTTCTGTAGAACCCCGCTCTTTCTGAGCGGATAACGAACGTCTTCTCTCAGCTTTTCAAGCGTGGGAGAACGGTTGTTACCATCCTCACCAGCATGCTGCTCATGAAGAGAGAGGGTCGAGTGATCACTTTTGTGACAAACATACTTAACATGTCACAAATGTGCCCCCTCGACCCTCTCTCTGATTACAAACTACCGTACGTTCGTTTCACGTGTGCGTTCCAGCTTCTCAACGGGAGAGTATCACCGTAGTGATTGACCTGCCTGGATGGAGGAGGCTCGGAATACACACATCAAGCGGAAGCTCTTCCACGAGAAGAGCTTCTCAAGGAGGATTACAATGATCTGGAAAATCGATTCCACCCATTCACATGTGTCGTTTGCTATCCGAGTCCTGGGGGTCAGCACAACGAAAGGACGCTTCAACGTGCTTCGTGGCCATCTCTCTATTGATGAGCAGAACCCCGCCAGCTCCTGGGTCGAGGCTGAAGTTGATGCAGCCAGTATCGACACCCACAATATGCTGCGTGATGCCCACCTGCGGTCCGCCGCCTTCTTTGCCGTGAAGCAGTATCCCACGATCACCTTTCAGAGCACGAGCATGCCGGTGGTCAAGACTACCAGGTGACGGGGAACCTGAGCATGCATGGGGTGACCAGGCCCATCACCTTCGACGTCGCATACCGTGGTCAGAGCACTCAAATGGGCGTGAGTGCAGGTCTGACCGCGAAGGCGCAGATCAATCGCAACGATTTTGGCGTGGGCCGGGGAGCGGCGGTGCAACTGGCGGCGAGTTCGATGGTTACCATCGAGATTGAGCTGGAGGCGGTTCAGCAGGCAGTGGAAGTGCGAGAGGCAATGGCGATAGCGGAATAGCGAATAGATAGAAGGAGCACGATCATGGCGACGAACATCCCAACGAACACTCCATTACAGCAACAGATTGATGAATTTATTGCTGAAGGGGCAAGCTGGTTACCCGCTGGCCTGCTTCGGGATTTGCTGCGTCCCATAGGGCAGCTCATCACATCCGGCTCGGCCTCGCAGTCGCTGAAGGAGGGGGCGCTGGCGCCCGATTTCACGCTGCCCGATCCACGCGGCAACACAATGGGGCTTTCACATCTGCTCGAGCAGGGGCCAGTCGTCCTGACCTTCTATCGTGGTGCCTGGTGTCCGTATTGCCATCTGGCGTTGCGCGCCTATCAGCAGGCATTGCCGCAGCTGCAGGCAGGGGGAGCTACACTCGTGGCGATTTCTCCGCAGACGCCGGACCACAGCAGAGCTTTTGCCGAAAAGCTGAAACTGACCTTTGCGCTCTTGAGCGATATGGACAACCAGGTGGCGCGCCAGTTTGGACTCGTCTTCACCATTGATGAGGCGGTACGTGGTGCGTACAAGCAGGTGGGCGCGGACCTGCCTGCATTCAACGGCAAAGACTCGTGGGACCTGCCGGTAGCAGGGACCTTTCTGATCGACCAGTCGGGGACTGTGCGCCTGGCCTTTGTCGATCCTGATTTCACGCGCCGGCTTGACCCGTCAGTCATCATCGCGCGGCTCGAAGAACTCGAGGGTGAAAGGGAAGGTCCCACCGCATGATCCTCTTCCATCGAGAGAATGCCTCATGGAGGTGAGGACTCCCACACCTGTACCTCGTGCCTCTTCCTCAATTGTTCAGTATCATGCCGGTGCCCATGTTCGTGTACTAGAAGGATGTGCTGGCAGAGAGGCAACTTTCAGGAACGATACATAAGGAGCAATGTATGCTAGACCTCCATACTCTTGCGATAGTTGTACACGCACTCAGTGCAACATTAGCATTTATCGTTGGGATCATCTTACTTTTTCAAAGGAATACGCTTCGGCAACTGCAATTAGGAGTAGCATTTTTAGTGCTCCTTCTTCTGCTTGAGGTGTTTCTCGTCATAGCGATCATATCGCATTTGAGCAGTTTACCCACTGTGACGCAAATCATCTTTGGAGGACTTGCAATTCTGGGATTGTATATGATCTGGCGTGCTGTTCAAGCCTTGTCAGCCCTGCGGGAACAGCCTGGAAATCAAGAAGCGGTCATTGACCATATCGGGTTTAATCTCATTGCCCTGTTTGATGGGTTTGCCATTATCAGTGCCATTGACTTAGGAGCGCCTGGATGGCTTGTGGCTGTCATTGCTATTGGGGCTGTTGCGCTTGGGAATTATGCGATCTCTGTACGAAAAAAGACGCTGACCAGACAGAGCATGTAAATGTCAGTTCAAGTTGTTAAAAGTCCATGATACCTATCACTGCTGCGCATGAAACTTGCTGCTGATCGTCACTTTTTACTGTCGCGCTATACTATGTTCATAATATTAGTTCTTAGAGCATAGCGAAAGTGTTACTACCTGAAGGAGCCCATGATGTCTGAAGCCACCAGCCCTCACTTTCATACCCACCAACTTAGCAATGGTCTTCAGATCGTCGGTCAATCCATGCCTGACTTTGAATCGGTCGCACTCTGCTTTTATGTGCGCACTGGCGCTCGTGATGAAGAGGGCACTCGTGTAGCAGGGATCTCACATTTCCTCGAGCACATGATTTTCAAAGGCACCAAAACGCTTGACTGGCAACAGTTGAAGCAATAGTTCAACAGGAGCAGAACAGTATTGCCATTCCTGGCGAAGCAGCGATGCAGCAGGGCGTCTAGTTAAGTCATATGAACCAGCAGAGTCCACCAATCATATTATGGTCGATTCCAAACTCAAACAACAAATCTTGATGATCACAATGCCATCTGTCGATGCGAGAGATCCCGATTACGAAGCGGCAGTCCTGGGAGCAAGCATTCTGGGACATCATAACGGCTCGCGCCTCCACTGGAATATTCGTCAGAAAAGCCTGGCAGAGTCGGCGGGGTGTTCTGTCCGTGCACTGGAAGGAACAGGGATTCTCTTGATGGAGGCCAGAACGACGCCAGCGAAGGCCCCAGGGGTGCTCAAACTATTACAAGCAGAGCTCGTCCGTCTACTCGATGAGGATATAGACAAAGACGAGTTACGTCGGGCGAAGGACAAGTGGGTCAGCAACAAGGTGCTGAACAGTGAGTCAACCTATTCTCGAATGCACTCCCTTGCACCCGACTGGATGACATATGGTCGCTTAGTGAGCATCGACGAAGAGATCGAGCGTATCGAACAGGTCACCACGGAGGATGTGATGCGTACATTCCATCGCTTCCCTGTACGAGAGAAGCAGGTTTTGACAACTCTTGGACCGGTAAGTGAAATGGATCTGTTGGCATAATCGAAGTGCAAGCGGCGCTTGACCATCATCTGGAAGTGTTTCCTCTACGCAACCAATTCCATCTGCGAAACGTATTCAGGTTGCTCTTTCGTCTCTTTTCTCCTCGGTGGCACGAGACACATCATCCCCAGGGCCACAAGGGCCACGAGGGCCGCAAGGAGAAAACTCTCGTGCATGGCCAACAAGGTACTTTGTAGGTGTAACAACTCGCCCGTGATCCCCTGCGCGGCCAGGATTATGGTGTACTGTTGGCCGCGTCCCTGCACGATGCTCGAATAAACTGCCACGCCCAGTGGAGCCGCCGTAGACTGCAACACTATTATCAGGGTCGAACCGTTCGCAACTTCTCTATGCTCATCTTTCTTGATGCGTGACATTGCCGCAACCGGGATCTGCTGAATGAGTCCCGAAGCGCACCCCAGCAGAAGCAACATCCCCACGATCTTCCAGATTGGTGTCGTCAAGGTGAGCGTCATGAGCAAGGCAGTAGTACCGGCAAATACGAGCAGACCAACTATCACGACGGGCCGAGGCCCGATGCGATCGGCAAGTCTTCCCCCAATAGGCAGGATTGCCATCGTGGCCAAAGCTTGAGAAGCCTGGATTGCTCCTGCTTGCAAAGGGGTCTCCTGATGGAGCGTTTGTAGGTAGATGGGGATCAGGAACAGGATGCCGAACCTGACAGAAAAGATCAAGACCTGGGCAAGCGTACTGAATGTGAAGGTACGGTCTCGAAAGCGACGCAGATTCAGCAGTGGCGCCCGCCCATACCGTGCTTTGAACAGCTCGATCGCCACAAAGGTGAGCAAGAGCACGATGCTCCCGCACAGTAGCAAGACCGTGCTGATCGTAACGTTGCCACTCGTCACGGCAGCGATACTATAGAGCAGCAGTGCGCTTCCGGAAGCCTCGGTGAGAAAACCCGCACCATCGAAGCGGATCTTCTGCGGTTCCGATTGCGCTTGCCGCAGTACTTTCTGCGCGATCACGACTGCCACGATGCCCAATGGCACGTTGATAAAGAATGCCCATGGCCATCCAAACGAGCTGACCAGGTAGCCACCCAGTACCGGTCCGATCATCGGCGCAATCATCAGCGGGATCCCCATGATGCTCGCCGCCGTACCGCGCTCCTCGAGAGGGAAAGCCTGGTACAGCAAGGTCATTACCATCGGTAAGAGAATCCCCCCTCCGATGCCCTGGATCAATCGAAAGAGAATGAGGGTGGGCAGATTCCAGGCAAATCCACAGAGCAGAGAGCCCAGCAGAAAGGCGCTCAGCGTCCAGACATAAGCCCGTTTCCCTCCGAACCTGGATGTCAGATACGGGGCGGTGGGAATCACAGCAGCCTGGGTGAGCATGTAGATGGTCACGACCCATTGGACATCATGAATATCAGCTCCGAAGGCTTTTTGCATCTGCGGAATTGCCACGATGACAATGGTCGAATCCATCAAACTCATGAACATTCCAAGAGTGACGGCTATTGTGACCCACCATTTGTAAGCCAGGCGAATTTTAGTGAGTGAATGAAAAATCATGAATTCCTTCTTTTTTGGATATAAAGCTTGAGTGAGACGTGCTTCCTCGTCCAGCCAGAAATTGACAGGGAGCTTGAAAGAAAAAGAGAGAAATACTCTATGATGTCCTATGCCTGAAGGACGGGTGCAAATTGTTCTTTGCATCTTTCACTTACACGTGTAAGTATAGTATAGTTGAAAGAAAGCCTGGTGTCAAGGAGAGAAGCAGCGATGGAAAGAGAGCAGCGACGGGTGACGAGTGAGGATGTCGCACGGGCCAGCGGTGTCTCGCGGGCGACTGTCAGCTATGTGCTGAACAATGATCCCCGGCAGAGTATTCCGCTGGAGACGCGTGAGCGGGTTCTCAAGGTCGCCCGTGAGCTTGGCTATCGCCCGTTTACCCCTGCGCGGATCCTGCGCGCGGGATACAGCCGCATCGTCCTGGTTGTGCTCCAGTTCGAAATGGTTGATCCGGCCATGGCACGCAGCTTGAAAGAGCTGGAGGCGGCGTTGGCGGGAAAGGGCTTCAGCCTGATCTGGTACGTTGGAGTCCATACGGCATCAGGCCACATCCATCCGTCGGCCAATTTGACTCCAGCCGTCATTGTTTCCCTCGTTGATGAAACCGATGCGGATATCAGCGAGTTCTTGCGCCAATTCAATGTTCCCATCCTATCGATGAACAGCGAGACCTCGCGGCAGGCCGTCGGAAAAGCCCAGGTGTCCTACCTCGCAGGACGAGGCCAGCGCCGCATCATATTTGCCGCCCCCGAACGACGCGACGTACAGTGGCTGGCACAGGCGCGGCTGGATGGAGTACGGCAGGGCTGTGTCGAACATGCGCTTGAGCCTCCAACCGTACAGGTGGTGCCAGCCTTCCGCATAGGTGCGCGAGAAGCCATCATGCATCTGCTCGCACAGCAGTCGCCACCCTTTGGTGTGTGCTGTTATAACGACGAAGTGGCCTTTGCAGTCCTGGCAGCTTGCTCCGACGCAAGCACCCAGGTTCCAGAGCAGATCGCGGTGATCGGTTGTGATGACATCCCGCTTGCCCAGTTGAGCATCCCATCACTCACTACCATCACCTTCGACGATAGTCACTGGCTGGCTACCTTGACCGAAAATATTCTGGCTGCCAGTCGCGGTGAGCCGATACGAGAAGAACTCCCCAAACCCCTTTCGATCGTTGTCCGTACGTCGGCATAGGGAGCCGGGCATCCACAAGGGATGCCTCCTAATAGGTCTGTATCCTACTTTACGAATTCTGCCACCGTGTCAAGGAACTTCTGACGTTCCTTCATGAGAAAAAATAAATGTCCACCCTCGAACGTGAGCATTTTCGAACCCTTGATCCCAGTATGCATTTCTTCAGCTAAGTGATAGGGAACACTCTTATCTTTCTTCCCGTGCATAATAAGAGTTGGAAAGTGTAATTCATGCAATTGATCGGTGCAGTTGTAGACGGATGACGCCTGGATTTGCCGCATAAATGCGTAATGCGGTTGGGGATATTTACTTCTGAAGATTGGCGCTCCGGATAACAAACCGTAGAAGCGCCGCCGCCAATTCTTCACACTTCTAGCGGATGTGGATACAAGAACGATCTTTTTGACGCACTCAGCATGCCGGAGTGACAATGCCAGCGCAATACGTCCTCCCATGGAAATACCAAGGATGTGTGCCCGCTGAATAGCAAGCGTCTGCATCAACTCCGCCGTATCATCAGCCATCATTTCAATCGAATAGGATATGTCGGGTTTGTCTGTGCGACCCGCACCACTGTTATCAAATGCCAGAACTTGATATTTTTCTGCAAGCCAACGAATGATTCCACCCCACTCAGATATGTCGGTTCCAAGCCCAACGATCAATACCAGAGGCTCACCATCACCACGTATTTCGTAATACATTTATATGTCATTGACTTTTACGTACGGCATGTATGTAGTAACTCACAACTAACTGGTTTTCCTGGTCTATGGTATCATATACCACAAACAGAAAAGGAGACAGAAAATGATACTAGTGACAGGTGCCAACGGACTGAACGGAAGCGAGTTAGTACGTCGCCTCTCGGCAAAGGGGGTATATGTACGTGCCCTGGTGCGCAGCACTGCCAGAGCCGAGGGGCTTGCCTCCCTCCCGATGGTTGAGATCGTAGAGGGTGACATGGCACGCCCTGAGACGCTCATCGGGCCACTGCGAGGAGTGGAACGTGCCATGCTCATCTCGTCCTCGGATCCAGCGATGCTCGAGGTGCAATCGAACTTCATCGAAGAGGCCCGCAAGGCGGGCGTCAAGCACGTCGTCAAGCTTTCAGGAATCATACCAGAACTCAACTCCCCCTTTCGATTCGCCCGTATGCATGGTGAGATTGAGCAGAGGCTAGAGGCCTCGGGTATGGCATTCACGCACTTGCGCGCCGGTGAGTTCATGCACGCGTACTTTCGGCAGGTGCCTTCGATCGTCGCCAGGGGAGCGTTCTTCCTGCCTATGGAGGATGCGAAGATCGCATCGATCGACGTCGGCGACATCGCCGAGGTCGCTGCCACTGTCCTGAGTAGCCCTGGGCACGAGGGGAAAATCTACCCCATCACCGGTCCTGAGGCACTCAGCATGGCAGAGGTTGCAGAGAAGCTCTCCGTCGCCACCGGAAAGAGGATTCGGTATGTAAACGTAGCTCCTGAGGAAGCAAAGAGAGCTCAGCTTGCCGCCGGAGTGCCTCCATACACCGCTGATGCTCTGGCCGAACTTTTTGCCGAGCGACGTAAGGGCAAGGAGGCACAGGTTTCACCGGTCATCCAGACGATTTTCGGGTGGCGAGCGACCAGTTTCGACGAGTTTGCCACGCGCAATGCCGTGATCTTCCGTGGTGAGCAACCAGCGCCCAAGGTCTGACGCCTCATCCAATGGTCTGCATTGGAATAATGGAGACCATTTCAGTGCTGACGATCGAAGTGGAGGCCAGGCACATTCAGATTATTCGTGTCGTTGCCAACCCGGAGAAACTGGCACACATCTAACACGAACTGCATAGCTTTTTACTTGTACCTGTCCCGATAGCTACCCTGGTGGCCCCTGCCGAATTCGCGAGCGCATCGCCTCAAGGGGCCACTCAGTCCAGCTTCCCCAGAGTTCGGGTAGAATCTTTTCTACCCACCACGTAACACCTACCTCCCGATAGGTTGCAACAACCTCGCGATCAAGGGCCGCGTCTATGCCTCCGGTAATACCCGAGTGTACGATCTCGAACGGGGTAGTGTATCCAGGCTGCGATGTAACAGAGTTCACGATCTCATGCATCTCCTCTGAGATGAGCATCGCGGTGAGGGGCAGATCGCGCCCAATCGGGATGATACCATCCCAGCGAGCCGCACGGCGCAAAGGCGCCTTCGAGGGCCACAGGTTTGCTACCCAGATGGGTATACGTGGAGATTGCACCGGGCGCGGCAGGAACTGTGCTTCTTGAATGTGATAAGCAATTCCATCATGGCTGTACTGTTCGCCGCTCCAAAGGCCTGTGAGCACTTCAAGGCCCTCGTCCAGCAGCGCCGCCAGCCCCTTGGCGTCCGAGACTTCGCCCAGCGCCTCGAAGTCGTAATAGCCGCCTCCAGCTCCTACCCCGAAGACCAGGCGCCCCGCAGACAGGTGATCCAGCGATACGGTCTCTCGTGCGACCATCCACGGGCGGCGGCGTGGCAGTGGCGTGACGAGTGTTCCCAGGCGAATGGTGCGTGTGCGCAGGGCAATCACGGCTAGCGCAATCCACGGATCAACCATGGGATCGATAGTTGGCGTCAGAGTTGACTTCGACACCTGGTCCCAGAGAAAAAAGCCATCCCACCCCGCCTCTTCCGCCTCATATGCCAGCTCGGCAAGTACTCGAGCATTACCATAGGGTCCAAAATTGGGAACGTAGACTCCAAACCGCATAAATCACTCCTCTTGTCGCTACGGTTTCTTGTGGGAAAGATACGCCGTTAGAGCGAAGCGATTATTTGTAATAACTGCTCTCGCTCACGTGCCTCGTCCGCAACCGGCACCAACATCAGCAGCAGTTCGTCAAGACCGCTTGCGATCAGCTCTCGCAAGCGCTTTTCCACCTGAGCCTGGTCTCCTGCGACCACCAACGCTTTGACGAGCGCAGCGATGCTGGATCCATCCGTGGCAATTGGAAAACCCGCCTCTTCAAACATGTGGGCATAAAATGGCGCTTTCGTATAGAACGAGATACGCGGCATTGCCGCTTGCTGAACAGCAGCCTCATCGGTACTCATAGCCACCGGGATATGCGCTACCAGCGGCGGAGAAGGACGATTGTGAGCCTGAGCCCCAGCCTGTAAAGCAGGTAGAGCTTTATCGAGCAAATAGGGAACCGGGCATACCCACGAAATCGCGCCATCGGCAATTTCGCCGGCCAGGCGAAATGCATGCTCGCCCAGTGCCGAAATGAGTAGAGGAATCTGAGCCGGGCGTGGGAAAGAGGTAACCACCTTGAAGAATGTCCCTTGATGATCAACTCGTCCCTCCCATAAGACCTGGCGCATCACCTCAACATATTCACGCAGGTACGCCAGTGGGGACGACATCGAAAGACCATACATGTTCTCCATCAGGTGGCGATGACTGGTGCCAACACCCAGTCGCAAGCGTCCCGGGGCAAGAGCATCAACAGTAACTGCTTGCTGTGCCATCACAAGCGGATGACGTGGATAGATCGGCACGATTGAAGTGCCTAATCGAATCTGCTTTGTGTGCGCTGCTACTGCGGCAAAGAGTGTCAGAGTATCCAGCATACCTACCGATTGCGTCATCCAGACTTGTTGAACACCGGCTTGTTCCGCCTCGCGAATCTTGTTGATCGCAGTGGCGACATCTCGTGCCTCGATGACCAAACCAACCCGGCCGCGTACAGGCAAATTAGACACATCTGAAGATGTGAGAATGGAGCGAACATTTTCCTCCTGGGACATAGCGCTTTCTATCCTTCTTTCATTTGTGAGCATTCACATTGCATATGCAAGGGGTCGCTCTCCATAAAAAGTACCCCCCATCAATTAGCATTGTATCACTCCACGAATCTGCCGAAGTCATTTTTGTTGCAAATTGATACATCTCATACGCAATCTCCTCATACAAACTGATTGATCCGCTCGAAATACCTCTACTGTAGCAAAATACTTGAGTTTGCGTTTTGTGACCTATTACATTACGATTCTTTTTGGATCAAGTGCGTAATGCTTTCGCTCAGCAGTAATAAGGAATGGCATGGAAAAATTCGCTGCATCCACAAACGAAACTCCCGTCAATGAGATGCACCACCATAGCCCCAGCAAAAAATCTACAGGGTTCTTTGCTCTTGGTCTACGCACACGGTGTATTCTGGTTGGTATTCTGGCTGCCGCGGCACTCACATTGTTGATTGCCCTGGGCTCACGTGGTTTCCACTGGTTTGACGCGGCTCTCATTGGCTATGCCGTAGCCACTATTTTCGCTACCGCTGCTGTGACCTACAAGTACTCGTTCTGGATCGCTCGACCACCTACCGGCCGTTATTGGCGACGAAGTTGGGCGTTGTTCTTCTCTTATGAGAACTTTCGCCATTACACATTGCTGATTCCGAAGGCGATTGGCGACCTGTTTGCGCAGCAATTCATTCGCAAGCGTGGACTCTACCGCTGGATAACCCACCAATGCATCTTCTGGGGTGTCTTACTCTCGTGCGCGATTACCTTTCCGCTTACCTTTGGATGGCTCCGCTTTACCCAGACTCCAACGGGGCTTTATCAGGTCTGGATATTTGGATTTCCTTTTTTTAGTACTCCGGTGGATTCGTTCCTTGCTTTTCTACTCTTTCATGCCCTGGATATCACAGCGCTAGTTCTATTTATCGGGCTCGTGCTGGCTTTCCACAGGCGATTCCATGACCTGGCGCTCATCTCAGTGCAACGCTTCGGCTTCGACATCGTTCCCCTGGCATTGCTGATGGCTATCACTGTGACGGGCCTTGCTCTCACTGCCGACAGTACCTGGCTGGGGGGAGCTTACTATTGGTATATCTCACTGACTCATGAATCTATTGTAGTGCTCTGGTTGATTTCATTACCATTTGGAAAATTTTTCCATCTCATTGAGCGTCCAGCAACCGTGGGTATCGAACTATACTGGCGCACCGGCGAAGGAACAGAGATGCAGCGCTGCGCGCGCTGTGGAGAAGAGTTTGCTCCTGTGCGGTTCATTCAAGATCTGAAGAAAACGCTTCATGATGTTGGTGAAAATTACAGCCTTCCGATGACGGCTGAACCACAGGAACTTGTTCAACCGAAAGCAGACATTGTTGAAGAGGCTACGCCGGCTGTTGATGGGTCCCCTATGAGTACCGGGTCGCTCTGGTGGCAAGATCTATGCCCAACATGCAAGCGCGTGATGCGAGCGCAGGCCAATCTAGCAGCGCTTGGTCAAGGAGGCAACCAGTTCTTATGAGTGTAGATAAAGGGATATTTCGCCGTCATCGACAAAACCAGCCAGAAACGTTTGATTTTCACGGCGGCGAAAAGCAATTGGCGCGTTGGAAGTCCAACGAGCCGGTCGATCGCTATGTTCCAACGCATTGCTGTTACTGTGGTGTGCAGTGTGGTATGTATCTCAAAGTGGCCAATGGGAAAGTAGTAGGAGTCGAGCCGCGCGAGGATTTTCCCTTGAACCATGGAATGCTCTGCCCCAAAGGCGCTACTGCATATCAGACAGTGAACCATCCTGATCGCCTGACCTATCCATTGATACGCCGGGGAGGGAAAAATAGCCCGTTGGAGCGTGCCAGTTGGGATGAGGTGCTCGACACTATCGCGCAGCGCTTTCGTGCTATTCAGACTGAACACGGTAAAGATGCTGTAGCAATCTACAGCGGCTCGTCGATGACTAACGAGAAATGCTATCTCATGGGCAAGTTCGCCCGCGTCGCCCTTGGAACGCGCCATACAGATTACAATGGCCGCCTGTGTATGTCCTCGGCCACCGGCGCGAATGAGCGTTCGCTCGGCATCGATCGCGCTGCCAACCCGGTCAGCGATATGTTACATGCTGATTGTATTTTTGTAATCGGCGCGAATGTAGGCGAGTGCTTCCCTATCATCACCAGCTATCTTTGGCAGGCACGAGATCGTGGCTGTAAGTTGATCGTGGCTGATCCACGCCAGACCCCTATCGCGCGTACCGCAGACGTATTCCTTCCTTTACGCCCTGGCACCGATTCCGCGTTGCTCAATGCGATGCTGCATGTGATCATCAAAGATGGCATGGTGGACGAGGAGTTTATTCACGAACGTACCACTGGTTGGGAAGAGACCAGGGCTCTCGTTGAACAGTATCCACCTGAGCGAGTGGCCAAAGTCTGTGGTTTGCGCCCAGAAGCCATCGTTGAGGCCGCACGCATGTTTGGCCGTGCCAACGCTGCACTGATCTACACCGCGCGCGGCCTTGAACACCAGAGTAAGGGAGTAGATAACGGCGTCACTGCCGCTAACCTGGCGCTTGCAACCGGCAACTTCGGGCGTCCCGGCGCCGGTTACGGTACCTTGACCGGACAAGGCAATGGTCAGGGCGGACGCGAGATGGGCCAGAAAGCCTCGCAGTTGCCAGGCTGCCGTGACATTGAGGACGAAGAAGATCGGCAATATATTTGCTCTATCTGGGGCATCGAGGAGCAGGACCTACCCCACTCAGGCTATCCCGCCACGTTGATGATCCCCGCCATGTTACGCCAGGAAATTCGTGCCTGTTTTATGATTTGTTCCAACCCTATGGTTTCACTGCCAGATCAGCACACGGTCGAGCGAGCTTTACGCGGCCTGGACCTTTTTGTGGTGACAGACTTTTTCCTCTCGGAGACCTGCGAACTAGCCGATATCGTCCTGCCAGGCAGTGTCTGGGCGGAGGACGAGGGCACAGTGACCAGCCTGGAGGGGCGCGTGATCAGATATAATAAGGCTGTCGATCCTCCCGGTGAGGTACGCGTGGACTGGCAAATTGTCTGTGAGCTGGCCAGGCGCCTGGGCAAGGGGCAATTTTTCAATTTCCATTCGGCGCGTGAAATCTTCGACGAACTGCGTCTCTGTACAAAAGGGGCGAAGTCGGACTACTGGGGCATTACCTATGAAAAGATCGACGAACAGAACGGTGTCTTCTGGCCATGTCCCTCTGAAGATAGCCCCGGTACGCCGCGTCTCTACGAAGAACGCTTTGGCTTTCCCGATGGCAGGGCGCGCTTCCACCCCATTCCTTACATTCCACCAGCTGAGGAGCCGGACGAAGAGTATCCATTAGTGCTGACAACCGGGCGTGTCATCTACCATTATCTGTCGGGCAACCAGACACGACGTGTTCCGTTCCTCAAAGAGGAGGCTCCCTATCCATGGGTGGAGATGCACGAGCAAACAGCCAGCAGGTTGGGTATTAAAGATGGTGACTGGGTGACGGTGTGTACGCGCCGTGGTGAGATGACCGTTCCAGCGCTTGTCGTGCGTTCAATTCGTCCAGACACCTTGTTCATTCCTTACCATTATGGACATACCCAGGCAGCTAACCAGTTGACTAACCCGGTCTTAGAGCCAATGTTGAAGATACCCGAATATAAAGTATGTGCCGCGGTAGCTACACCCGCGGATCAGAAACCTGATTGGGCGAAAGATGAAGATGTATCAGCCCTGGTAGCAGCTCGAAAAAAGCGTCATGAACTGCCCATAGCGGAAGCTCAACCAAATCCAACGCTGCGATAGAGGAAAACGATGATCGAGAAAGTCAAAAGAATCTTCCTGGATCCTTCTCGTTGCATTGGCTGCCGCTCATGCGTTTCAGCCTGTCGGGAATGCGATACGCACAAAGGCGAGGGCATGATCTACATTGATTTTGTCGAACGCAGTAATACTGTAGCCTCTTCGCCAACACTCTGTATGCACTGCGAGAGCCCACTGGCCCCCTGTGCCCAGGTTTGCCCTGCGCAAGCCATCCTTGTGAGCCAGGACGGCGTTGTACAATCTGCGGATGAATCGCGCTGCATCTATTGCGAGAACTGCGGATACGCCTGTCCTTTCGGTGTGCCAAAATTCAATATCGCGGGACACTACATGCAAAAGTGCAACCTGTGCTATGATCGCACCAGCCAGGGTAAGGGTCCCATGTGTGCTACCGTGTGCCCAACACAGGCCATCTTTTACGGCACCTACGAAGAGTGGCTGCAGGCGGGACGGGCAAAACAAGGAGCAAAGCCTGTCAACACGTTCTATTTTGGCCAGCAAAAAGTACGTACTCGCAACTACGTTGTGATGAGGCAAGAGGATGAAGCTCTGGATCTACTCTCGCTGGTGACAGAGGCGAATCTTGGCATATCAGCGAATGTACCAGAAGCCACTGCCGGGGTGAACGCCGATCCGTGGGTAGACGCCGAAACTGCCGGCATTCCACAGCGCTCAGCTCCTCCGCATCCCTGGACGCCTCGCCAGCCGGTCGAGCCAGCTCCCCTACCCATTCCATAAATATACACGGAGAAACAGTATGGCACTTGATGTAAACCAAAAAGACCAGCAACCACCTGTGCAGGAGGACACAGAAGCTATCGGGCAGATCAAAAAATCCCACGAGCAATGGCGCGAAGAATTTCCCTATCCCTGGGAGGAAGATGAAGTAATCACCAGGCGCGATACACTGCGTTTTCTCCTGGCAGGATCTGGTGCTCTCTTCCTGGCAACAGGTGCGCTGGCAATCATTGGGAATCTACCACAAGGTGACCACGTACAGGCAGTCGCCATTGCAAAGGAGGGCGAACTCGCCGAGAATGAATGGCGAGTCTTTAATTTCCCAGATCAATACGCTCAGGGCATCCTCATCAACCTGCCAGGCAAGGGACTTGTCGCCTACAGCGATGTGTGTACGCACCTATCGTGTGCTGTTGTGTATCAGGGAAACGGCAAACTACATTGTCCCTGCCACGAAGGTCTCTTTGATGCCACCACCGGAAATGTGCTGGCCGGTCCTCCAATACGCCCACTCCCCCTCATTCAACTTGCTATTCATGAAGGTACCATCTATGCCATAAAGGAAGTGCCGCGATGAACAGCAATAACAATGTACAATATAGGCATAAAGCCAATCCCGACGATCCACCTGTCAAGCGACCACCGCGCGGTCCAAAGGGTGCCCTTCCTGGTCCTAACTACCTTGGTCTGCTGGGGCGCATTGCCATTGTGCAGGGGCAAGTATACATTGTCGCTGTTATTCTGATTGCCCAGCTTTTAGTGATTACTGACGCTTTATATGAGCTACTTTCGGGACGCACAGGCTCATTACTCTGGTTGGCGCTTGTGAGTTTAATAGGTTTTGCTTTAGCGCTGCTAGTGGCCTATTGGCCACGACGCCGTATTGAGGAATAGTATGGATCAAGGTACCAGCAAATCCAAAACCGAAGAAACCCCCACACATTCGACCGGCGGCGCTCAACAATCAACCGTAGGTGCACAGTTTATTCCACCACAAAAACCAGTCAGCCCTAAGCCCCCCCATGGACATATCGATCGTGAACACCCAATCGGTGGTGAAATGTCCGATATTGTAGGTGGCCTCTTTACGCGACTGCGATTGCCCTGGCTCCTGCAACATCATACACGTGTGTACGTACTCGCACTCTTTAGCTTTATCAACGGCTGCATCAGTATTGGGATTATGTCAGCGCTCGCTCTCATTACGCATACTCCTTTCATCTTCCCATCATTAGGCCCTACCGCATTCCTCTTTTTCTACACTCCGACAGCGCCAACAGCTTCTCCCCATAACACGATCATTGGACATGCTATTGGGATATTCGCTGGCTACTTCGCTCTGGTAGTGACAGGCTTAACTATGGCCGGACCAGCTCTCGCAGTTGGGGTAACCTGGCCGCGTGTCATCGCTGCTGCCCTCTCTCTAGGACTTACCTCCGGTTTGATGGTCTTACTCAAATCACCCCACCCTCCTGCCGGAGCCACAACGCTTATCATCTCACTCGGAATCCTGACAAAGCCCTGGCAACTACTACTGCTCATGCTCGCAGTAGTCCTCCTTACCCTGCAAGCTCTTGCAATCAATCGCCTCGCCGGCATTCCATATCCGCTCTGGGGACCAATAAAGGAAAGAAATGACACAGGTTGAACAACTGGCAGCTTTCATCGTGCAAACGAAATACGAAGACCTTTCAGATGAAGCTCGACAACAACTCAAGATCCGCATCATGGATGCCCTCGGTTGTGCTTTTGGAGCTCTCGAAGGGCCTCCCATCAAAATGTTACAGGCCCAGCTTGACGACTTTGGCGGCAACCCCCTGACAACATTGATCGGAGGTGGGAAAACCGCTCCTGACCGCGCAGCTCTCTATAACTCAGCCCTTGTACGCTACCTCGACTACAACGACAGCTACATCGCCAAAAACGAGACCTGCCACCCGAGTGATAACCTGGGTGCCGTCCTTGCCGCAAGTGAATACGCGCTGAGGAATGGCAGAGAATTCTTGACGGCCCTGGCGCTTGCATACCAGGTCCAGTGCCGTCTATCGGATGTAGCTCCTGTTCGTGCGAAAGGCTTCGATCACACGACACAAGGGGCCTACGCGGTAGCGGCTGGTGTAGCCAGGGCGCTGGGTCTTGACCAGCACGGTGTCGCCAACGCTATCGCGATAAGCGGCACAGCCTACAATGCCTTGCGCGTCACACGCACGGGCAGCCTCTCCAACTGGAAAGGGCTGGCTTATCCTAACACAGCTTTCGGCGCTACTCATGCTGCCTTCCTTGCTATGCGCGGGGTAACCGGTCCCCTGGAAGTTTTTGAGGGCAACAAAGGCTTGATGGATGCCATTACCGGACGCTTTGAGTTGGACTGGTCTCAAGAGAACCTGGAGGCTGTACGGCGTACGAGCGTCAAGAAGTACAATGCAGAGTTTCATTCTCAGTCAGCGCTTGAAGGCATGCTGGAGCTTCGCGCGAAGCATCATGTGCGCCCGGAGGAGATCGAAGGCATCAAGATCGACATTTTTGATGTCGCATATCACATCATCGGTGGTGGTGAAGAGGGAGATAAGCAGCAGGTGCGTACGAAGGAAGAGGCCGACCACAGTTTGCCGTATATGGTGGCGGTCGCACTATTGGACGGCGATGTGTCCCCAGCGCAGTATATGCCGGAGCGTATTGTGCGCGAAGATGTACAAACCCTGTTGCATAAGGTAACAATTCAGCCGGACGAGGCATTCAGTAAACGCTTCCCCGCTGAGATGCCCTGTCGCATACAAATCACGCTCAATGACGGTCGAACGCTTGCCATAGAGAAGCAGGACTACGAGGGATTCTATACACGTCCGATGTCATGGGAAAAGGCTGTGGCCAAGTTTGAGCGTCTGGCAGGCTCCTTTACCAGTACCGCGCAACGCGCAGCGATCATCAAGATAGTAGCTCACCTGGAGACGAAAGCAGTAGCGCAGTTGACTGAGTTATTACGCGCACCTTCTGTGCATACCTGGTACACAAAGAAAGAGAGAGAACATGATGAGTGAACGAGCATTTCCTTTTATTCGTATGAACGAGCGCGAGGGCAAACCCCGCACGCGCGGTATCACCGAGATCCGTGGTCCATACTATACCCCTATGGGCAAACGTTACCTGGAGGACGTCCTGGAGACGATGGGCGAATATGTTGACTCGCTGAAATTCGCGGGTGGCTCCTTTACATTGATGCCTGAGAAGCAGCTAAGAGAAATCATTGACCTTGCCCATCGCTACAATGTGCTTGTCTCCACAGGTGGTTTCATTGAGCATGTGCTAACGCAGGGATCTGAGATCGTGAACCGCTATATTGAGGAATGTCGCATTGTGGGTTTCGACATTCTCGAAATCTCGAGTGGCTTTATTACCATCCCGGTTGATGACTGGTTGCGCCTGGTCGAGAAAGTACAACATGCAGGGCTTAAAGCCAAACCTGAAGTGGGTATCCAGTTCGGCGCAGGGGGAGCCAGCGCTGCCGAGGAGCTTGCCTCAGAGGGTACACGGGATGTGGAGTGGGCCATTGGACAGGCCACGAAATTTCTGGATGCCGGCGCCTACATGATCATGATCGAGTCCGAAGGCATCACTGAAAACGTAAAAACCTGGCGCACCGATGTGGCAGCAAAAATTATTGGCGCTTTAGGGTTGGAGAAGGTAATGTTCGAGGCTGCTGACCCGGATGTCTTTGCATGGTATATCAAGAATTATGGACCCGAGGTCAATGTTTTTGTCGACCACAGCCAGATTGTCCAGCTTGAATGCTTGCGTGCTGGACTATGGGGCACCAAGAGCCTTTGGGGTCGTGTCCTCACATTTAAAGGGTAGAACCGCAATGTCTTACAAAATTGTTCTGATTTTCTCATAAATCGTGTCGATTCAATGTGATCTCATTCGTCGTTCTATTAGATGGGCGAAATTGAGAGCCTTTCAAAAACACTAGCAAAAGAAAGAGGAACAACAATGGCGAACTTTTTACTTCTCTACACCGGTGGTAGGATGCCCGAGAGTGAAGCCGAAACAGCACAAGTTATGCAAGCATGGCAGGCATGGTTCGGTAAAATCGGAAGCAATCTTGTAGATGGAGGCAATCCGTTTACTCCACAAGCAAAAAGCATCTCGAGCAATGGAACCGTCAGTGATGGTCCCGTCGGAGAATTAGCCAGCGGCTACTCCGTTATCAAGGCTGATTCGCTTGATGCAGCAGTCGCAATAGCCAAAGAATGCCCTGTTCTCCAGGGAGGATCCAAAATAACGGTCTACGAAACCTTCCCGGTAATGTAGTGCTTTAGCTCTCTCGATTATGAAGGATGAGCTTGTAAAAAAGAACCTTTATGAACGGACCTGCGTTGAACCATCTTTTAACGCAGGTCCGTTCATATACGCTACCCCTATTTTGCCCATTCCATAGGCTTCGGCTGTGGAAAATCCGATGTGATCTCCACACTACAACCTTCGTGAATCGCCATCTGAATCCCACAGACGATATCTATGACGTGCGCGGCTTGCGCACCAGTGATCCGTTGTGGACGGTTTTCTTTTATGGCCTCAGCCATATCCACTATACCGCGACTCCATTCTACGCCAGCATGCGGGTCTTCTTCCACATTGCCAACGTAGGGTTCTTTCACATATGGAAGCTGTTCATATTTCGTGTTCAAGCAGAGTGAATGGTCAGATTGATGACCAGATCGACTTCCTCATCGGCTAAAATCGCTTCCAGGGAGGGATACACCTTGCCTCCAAAAGTGGCAACGAAGTTCTCAGCATGTTTGAACGTGCGAGAGGTGGCTCCCAGTAAGTTTAGTTGGGGATAGGGTTGCAAGCTTTTGCCGTAAGATTCGGCGATATTGCCACAACCAACAATCGCAAGGTTGAGGGGTTTTTGATCCATGCTTGCTCTCACTTTCCTACTCTGAGGTCATTACACATAAGCTGTGCAGCATCATAATGGCCTCTGTGACATACAGGCAGGTGCTGATGCGGGTACTCAGCTGTGCCTGCTCCTTTCTCAGAGCAGGCAAACAACGTTATTCACGCAGCGCGTTGATTATCATCTCAAAGAGATCTAGATCGTGCAGAAAATCCTCGGCTGAAGTCTTGGGCTGCGTGTTTTGTGTGACAACTTCGTAGAAGTGCAGCAGTTCCACCGTGTAGGCATCAGTGAAAGTCGGTCGAATCACTCGCTCTTCAAGTGCCTCGCCATGGGTTTCGTTGAGAAAGAGCAAGGTAGGCAAATGGCGAATATAAGGAGTGTTGTATTGGACGCGGATCTCTTTGGTCTCTCCATAGACCTGGATATGCGCATCGAAACGGCGGTTGTGATCGATGCCGGTTTCAAAGGTGACCGTGAAGCCCTCATATGCAAAAAGGGCGGTCAGAAAGAAGCCCCATTTTCGTGCAGCAATGACTCGCTTAGGCATGCCGAGCAGTTCGCGCATCGCTGACAGATCATGGCTGCTCAAGCCACAGAGCAAACGGTAGGTACCCACCAGATCCTGGGGAGCATCGCCGATCGCGGTCTTGACCTGTCGGCTAGCACGCTCTGCACGATCTTGCATCGCCTCTGCTGGAATATCTTTTGGACGTAACACGACACTAGATTGTTCTATAAATTGGGCATTCTGACCAATAATATCACGCACTCTGGCATAGTTGATCTTCTCAAGCGCACGCACGTGCTCAACAGCCTCGACAAAGGCTGGAGCATACCGGCGCATGTAGCCAACCATGACCTGGACGCCAGCCTCATCACGAGCTTTAATCATCGCCTGCGCATCCTGACGTGTCAGGCACATGGGTTTCTCAATAAAGACATGCTTACGATGTGCTAGAGCTGCCAGGGCGGCATCAGTGTGGTATTCATCGCTGTTCAACACAAAGATGGCGTCCAGGTCTCCCTGTTTGGCCAGTTCCTGAACATCGAGGTATCGCTGCTCGACAGGGACATGATAGCGTTCCCCCAGGGCGCTGAGTAGTTCCTGTGAGATTTCGCATATGGCAGCGATCTCAAACTTATCTTCATAGGTCTGAAGAATGGGTAAGTGGATGATCTGGGCAACTTCCCCTAACCCGACGAGTCCTATCTTGATCTTCGTCATCTTCAATGCTCCTTCTCTCAGTATTCACGATCATGCTCCCTTATTTCCGTGTGTTTATGATGAGCCTCGCAACAGTATATCTCATAGTCACGAAGGAAGCACGCATGAGGCTTAGTGTCGAGCCGAGTTGTCAGAGAGACAGAACAGACTCAAAGGTCTGGATCATGGTCCTTTCGCTTGGGTTATTCACATTCGCAGGGACAATTATGCTTTTCCCGCCCACTTCCTTCTCCAATTTCGGCCCACAGAAGAAAATGATTGACAGGCAGTACACTCTGAAAGCGCTTACTCACCGCCCTCATCGGCTTTCGCCCGGCTGACCCAATCAGAGGCTCCATCCATGGCGTTCTGTCCGAGAAACAGGTTCAACTGGGCCGCATGTTCCTGCACGTGGCGCATGGTGTACAACAGGAGCTCTAAAAAGCTCATCGGCTTTCCCTCGATCCAGGGGAAATCGACCAGTTGGTGCGCTTGCTCGTCTGACAACCCAGCAATCGTTGTCTGGCACTTCTTGCGCAGATTCACCAGATAGGCGTGTAACTCATCCTTGG
>WNGE01004059.1_pt1 | contig 37092 bp, 30 predicted proteins | sample 5400651 | NCBI WGS metagenome assembly WNGE01 (sample SAMN13153370, study PRJNA577476) | soil metagenome | isolation source: 60 cm soil or saprolite under grassland replicate 2 | place: USA:California | collected 2016-06-15
CAGCGCGGCACCATGATCAGCCCGGGCACCGGCGTCGGGCTCGGCCGCGACGACACCCTGTTCGCGATGGTGGACGGGCACGTGAAGTACGAGCGCGTGGGCAAGGATCGCCGGCGCGTGACCGTTTCGCCGCAGACTCAGAACGGCCAGAGCTAAAGGCCGTCATTTCGTAGACACCGCCCGCATCACGGTGCGGGGCGGGCATGGCGGCAAGGGCTCTGCGTCCTTTCGGCGCGAGCCGTTCGTCCCGCGTGGAGGGCCAGACGGTGGGGACGGCGGTCGCGGCGGCTCGGTGATCCTCGAGGCGTCCGACGAGGCGAATGACCTGTCCATCTACAAGCGCCGGCGCCGCTGGCTCGCCGAGGACGGCGCTGACGGCGCCGGCGCGCGGAAGACCGGGCGCGCGGGCGCGGACGCCACCCTCGAGGTGCCGGTAGGCACCATCGCGCTCGACGCCGCCGGATCCCTGGTGGCCGACCTGGACACGCCCGGCAGCACGGCAGTCGTCGCACGGGGCGGCGCCGGCGGGCGCGGCAACGTCCACTTCAAGAGCTCGACGCGCCGGGCGCCGGACTACGCCGAGCCGGGGCTCGAGGGAGAGGAGCTGGAGCTGACGCTCGACCTCAAGCTCATCGCCGACGTCGGGCTGGTCGGTCCGCCCAACGCCGGCAAGTCTTCGCTCCTTCGTGCGCTGACGGCAGCAAAACCGAAGGTGGCCGACTATCCCTTCACGACCCTCGACCCCGAGCTGGGCGTCGCCGAGCTCGCCCCCGGCCGCTTCGTTCTCGCCGACATCCCAGGCCTCATCGAGGGCGCCGCGCAGGGAGCCGGCCTGGGGCAGCATTTCCTGCGCCACGTCGAGCGGACCAGAGCGCTCGCATACGTGCTGGACGGCGCCGGGCCCGACCCGTGGCGCGACCTGGAGACGGTGCAGGCGGAGGTTGGGCAGTTCTCCCCGGCGCTGGTCGAGCGGCCGCACCTCGTGATCGTCAACAAGGTCGACCTCGAGCCCGCACGCAGGTTGCGCGCCCGCACGCGGCGCCGGGATGTCAGCTTCGTATCCGCTTTGACCGGCGAGGGCATCGAGGAGTTGAAGGAGGCGTTGGGGAGGCTGGTGGCGTCGGCGCCGGTGCCGGTCCTGACCGCCGCGCCGCGGGTGACGAAGCTTCGGGAACGCCAGGCCGGCGAGCTCACAGTCGAGCGCAGGGCCGCGGGATTCGTCGTGCGGGGTGGCCAGGTCGAGCACCTGGTCGAGCGAACCAACCTCGACTCCGAGGGCGGCCTCGCGCGGTTTCAGGCGCAGCTCGACCGCATCGGCGTCAATGCGGCGCTCGAGGCCGCGGGCGTGAAGGCCGGGGACACCGTCACCATCGCGGGCGTCGAGTTCGAGTACCAGCCATGAGGATCGGCGTCCTGGGCGGCACCTTCGACCCGATCCATCTCGGACACATCGCCGCCGCGCGGGCCGCGCTCGATTGCGCGCAGCTCGACCGCGTCCTGTTCGTTCCGGCCGGCCGCCCGCCGCATCGGAGAGAAGGCACGGTCGCCGGCGCCGAGCAGCGGCTCGAGATGAGCCGGCTTGCGATTGCGGGTGAGAGCCGCTTCGAGGTCTCTGACGTGGAGACCCGGCGCGACGGGCCGTCCTACACGGTGGACACTCTGGAGGAGCTGCGCCGCTCGCATGCCGGCGACGACCTGTTCCTGATCCTGGGTTGGGATGCCGCGCGCCTGTTCGCGACCTCCGGATGCCGCGGCGCTGTCCAGCGCCGGCCTCGATCCCAGCACCACGATCCTGTGCGCGCGGCCGACGCCGGACATCTCCGCAAGCGCGCTCCGGCGGGCAATCGCGAACGGCGACCCGATCGGCGAGCGGGTGCCGAGGCCGGTCGCGGAGTACATCGCCAACAACGGCATCTATGGGGATAATCGACAGGTTGGCTGCTGAACGGTCGAGGCGACTCACGCCACTGCAGCTCGCGCGCTTGCTGCGGAGCGCCGCGGCCGAGAAGAAGGCTTGGGACCCCGTGGTCATCGACGTCCGCGAGCAGACCTCCGTGGCCGACTACTTCGTCATCTGCGAGGGCGAGACCGACCGCCAGGTGCGGGCCATCGCCGACGCGATGGTGGAGGCGGCCAAGGCCAGGGATCGCAGGCCGCTGGCGGTGGACGGCTACAGCGACGCCGGATGGATCCTGCTCGACTTCGACTCGGTTCTGGCGCACGTGTTCCTGCCGGGCGAGCGGTCGTACTACGACCTCGAGAGCCTGTGGGCGCCGGCGGCGAAGCGACGCCGGAGGGCGGCGAGTGCCTGACCACGGGCCCCAGTGGCCGGCTGCGCCGGCCACTTCCCCGCATTCGGCGAAGAGCCTTCTCTAGATCAGTTGTGAGTACCGGTCAAAAATTTCCCGTAAGTCGGCGGGGGGTTCGACACGGTGCTTCTTCATCACGTCGAAAAGGCTCAGGATGTGCCGGACCCCGGCAAGGGTCACGCCCTTCTCTCGCGTCAGGTGCTGGATGACCTGGACCTTGGCGATGTCGCGTGGCGAATACCTGCGGCGATTGGTCGTCGTCCGGTGCGGCTCGACCAGGTGTGCGTCCTCGTAGAGCATCAGTGTGCGCGGGTGAGTTTCTAGAATCTCGGCGGCGACGCTGATCGTATAGAGCGGTTTGTCGACATCGCTGAACGACTGGTGCGGGCGGGCCTTGGCCATCACTTTCATTTGAGCGAGCCGAGGACCTGGATGATGGCAGGGCCGAGCAGCACGATCCACAACACCGGGAAGATGCACCCAACCATCGGAAAGACCATCCTCGAGGAGGCCTGCGCGGCGCGCTCCTGGGCTCCCTGACGCTGACGGCGCCGCATCTCCGTCGCCTGCACGCGAAGCAGGCGCGCGATCGGCACACCCATCTGGTCCGACTGCACTATCGATTCGACGAGGTGGTGGAGGTCGGGCACGCCGGCAAGGTCCGCCATGTGCTCGAGGGCGGCCATCCGCGGCCTGCCGAGCCGGATCTCGCGAAGCACCTTGCCGATCTCGTCGCCGAGTGCGTTGTGGAATCGCTCCGTGATGCTCAGCAGCCCCTCGTCGAGACTCATCCCGGATTCGACGACGAGCGTCAACAGGTCGGTCGCCTCGGCCAGCGATCTCTGGATCTGGCGCCGGCGCTGGGCGATGAGCTGCTCGAGCCAGAGGCTCGGCGCGACGAACCCCGCCCCCGCAAATACGGCGCCCCACAGCAGCGCAGCCACCGCGTTGGGAAGGCTCAACGGAACCAGCAGCCCGAAGGCGAGCCCCGCGATCGCCATCAGGGCCGCCAGGCTGTAGCGGACCGCCTGGAAGCCCGCAGGCGTCAGGTTGCCGGGGTTGCCGGCCTGGCTCAGCTTCTGCCGCAGCTGGCCCGCTGTCTCCGCTGGCAGCTTCGCCACCGGTCGCAGCAACCCCTCGAGCTGTTTGAGCAAAGTCGGTCGCGGCCTTCCGGTGACCACGTGTCCGTTCGCGACCGACGCCCGGTACTGGTCGAGCGCGATGAAATAGGCGACCACGATGCCGCCACAGATGACGCCGGCGGCAACCGCGACCTGGAGCATGGCTTGACTAAGACTCGAGCGCGGTCAGGCGCTGGATGATCAGGTTGCCCATCAGGACCATGAAGCCGGCGAACGCCAGCATTGCGTAGCCCACCCATGTGCTCGTCATCGGCGCGTAGTAGCCCGGGACGAACACGTAGAGGCCCAGCGCGAGAAGGATCGGAAGGCCGGTGATGATGGTCGCGGACGCGCGCGACTGCGCGGTGAGCACGCTCATGTCGCGCTTGGTCTGCAGACGGTCACGCAACGTGTCGGAGATGTTGTCCAGGACCTCGGCTAGGTTGCCCCCGACCCGTATGTGCAGCAGGATCGCGGTCACGATGAACTCGAGGTCGGGGCTGTTGATGCGCATCAGCAGCGAGCTCAGCGCGTCCTCCACCGGGGTGCCGAGCGTGACCTCGGTCGTCACGCGTTCGAACTCGGTGGAAACCGGCGGCTGCGATTTCGCGGCCACCGTCTCGAGCGCGCGGTCGATCGCATAGCCGGTCTTCAGCGAGTTGGAGAGAAGCTGCAGCATGCTCGTCAGCTGATCGTTGAACTTCTGCTGGCGGCGCCGCTGGAGGTAGGCGATCACGAGCGGCGGGACGGCGAAGCCGACCGCGGCGAGGATCAGCGGACCAAGGCCGAAACCGAACCGAAACAGGCCCACCAGGGCGGCCAGCGCGACCGTGCCGATCCTGATCAGCAGGTATTCAGGCGGCGTTATGTTCAGCCCGGCGCGGGCGAGGTCTTCGCTCAGGGTCGGCTTGCCCTGCTCCTTGCGGCGGTGGCTGAGGTTCTCGGCCGCGGGCTTGAGGAGCCGGTCGACGAGCTCTCGCGGAGTGGCACGCGTGGGCGCGGGAACGGTTGGGCGGGGCACCCGTTCCCGGCGGACACGGTCCAGCGCCCAGAAGAAGACGAAGATGGCGGCGGCCATGGGCACGGCGACGATCGTCTCCTGCGGAAGGCCCATCAGAAGAGCCCGGGGTAGGAGGCCTGGATCGTCTTGAGGGTCACTCCCTGGGCGGCGCCGACGCTGGGGCACCTGGGGTCGGGCGACTGCTCGCCAGGTTGGTAGTCCTTGTAGGACTCGAGGGTGTACTTGAGCGCGGCGTAGGTCAGAAACCAGGTGATGATCTCGGCCTGGCATTGGGTGACGACGACGGTCAGGCTGGTCGCGCTCGCCCCGGAGGTGGAGGTCAGGGTGCCCACCTTGATCACGTGGAGCTGGATGAAGATCGTCTTCGCAGCCACCTTGCCCGCCGTGGAGACGGTGGCGATGACAGAGATGTAGTCACCGGGCTGGATGTAGTCGGCGACGCCCTGCTGCTCGCTGGTGGGGATCGTCAGTGCGACGTAGCCCGGGGGGATCGGCAGGTACTCGGACTGCGAGCCCACCACCTGGTTGGGCCTGGCGACCTCGTTGGAAGTGATCGCCTGGCCCTCCCCGATACTCACGAGGGGCACCATCCCCTGGACCGAGGAGACGGACGAGAAGTAGACCTTGGGGTACGTCTCGGGAACCGAGATCGCCTTGGTCGACAGGGCGTCGGCGGTGATTGGAACCCTGGGCTGCAGGGCCCTGGTCGCGAACACGACGGTTTGCTGGGGACTGCTGTTCGAGCTGCTGGCGTTGAGAGCGACGAGGACGAAAGCGACAATAACGAGCACCGCAAGCAACACGCCCAGGAGAGTGAACGGCCGGCGTGAGGTAATTGCGCTAAACGTCCGCAAGGCCGACCCATCATAGGCAAGATATCCCGGTGCCGACCCCCTCTAAGTTGATACCGAAGAGACCACTTTTCGCCCAGCGCGGACAGTCCCTGGTCGAGTTCGCGGTGTCTTCGACGGTGCTGCTTTTGCTCGTTGGCGGCCTGGTCGACATCGGCCGTTCGATCTTCGTTTCGGAGGCCCTCTCCAACGCGGCCCGGGAGGGGGCTCGACTCGGCGCCTCGTTTGATGCGCCCAGCCTTTCCCACCCTCACCTCTTCGACGCCGAGATCAAAGCCGCCGTGGACGCGGAGCTGGCGGCGATCTCGGTGCCGGCGTCGATCTTGAAGAACCCAGGAACGACCTGTCCCAGCGTCACCGACGGCAACGCCGTGCACAACCCGCCGTACGTTTCGTCGGCGTACCCCTCAGCCGCGAACCAGCCCTGGCTCTACATCTGCTACAACAACACGCCCGGGCTCGACTTCACGAGCCCCGCCACCAACCAGGCGCAGCTCGACCTGAACGTGATCGTGCTCTACACCTATGGACCGCTCACGCCAATCGTCAAAACGCAATTTGGGTTCTTCCGGCTCGCCGCCAACCAGCACATCACCGTCCAGGGAAGCTGATGGGTCCCTTCCGGGCGGCTTCGCCGGCCACCTCTCCACCAGCGCGGAGGGCTGGCCAGCGCTCGCAGGCGCTCATCGAGTTCGCGCTGGTGTCGCCGGTGCTGCTCCTCCTTTTGTTCGGCGTGATCGACCTCGGCCGCGCCATCTTCTACTACGACACCGTCAACCACGCAGCGCGCGAGGGCGCGCGCGTCGCGATTCGGGCTTCGAGTGCACTGCCCACCAACAACGACGTCCTCACGGTGGTAAGCGGTCAGATGCAGGGCGCGCCGGTGACCACTCCGTGCCCGCAGGGGCCCGTGTCTGCGGGCACCCCGCCGGCCAACGCGGCCTGGCTGTACATCACGGAGCCCAACCCGCCCGCGACGGTGGAGACGACGCCGCCTCCGAACGCCCCCGGGGGTGAATACCCCGACGTGGCGAGCGGCCCTTGCAGCGCCGTCAATCCCGCAATCGGCAACGACCAGCTGCAGGTGACCATCCGGTTCAACCTGGTGTTGATCACACCGATCGTCGCCCAGGCGACCGCGAACCACATCGTGCTGTCCGCCGCTGCGATCTTCAGGACTGAGTACTAGATGAGAAGAGATTCCCCGCGACCGGGGAAGCAGTCGGGCCAGGCGATCGTCCTCATCGCCTTGATGCTCACCGTGTTGATCGGGATGGTGGCAGTGGCCATCGACGGCTCGCGCGCCTACGCGCTGCGCCGGGAGATGCAGGACGCGACCGATGCCGCGGCGCTCGCCGCGGCGGACAAGCTGCAGCAGTCGGGCAGCTACGTCACGGCGGAGCAAGCCGCGACGACCGTCTTTGCCCGCAACCTCAGCCTTTACGGCAGCCCGTCGTGCACCGGGTACGGAACCCCTGGGGCAGCGCCCTGGACCGTCACCTGCACCTATTCCGACGGAACGGTGCTGGCTGATGTCGCGCGTGACCTTGGCCCGCAGGGAAGCCGGTTCCAGATGACCGCGACGCGCACCCTTCAGCTGCAGTTCGGCAGGGTGCTGACGAACGGCACGAACCCAAACCTCGGCACGACCTCGAGCGGCAGCGTGAACAACCTGCTGTATTCGCCCGCGCTGGCGGCGTTGAACCAGTCAGGCTGCGGCGGCAGCGCGGGCAACGCGATCGTGGTCAACGGGTCGGGGTCGCTGAGCGTCAACGGCGACGTAGTCGCCAACGGTTCGGTGTCGATGGTGGCCGGCAGCATGCGCGTCGTCGGTGACATCTACGCGCGCTGCCAGTCGCCTGTGCCGGGCCCGGTGGCGACCGTGTGCTATCCGAGCGGGGCGAATCCGGCGTGTACGTACCCGGACGTCGCCGGTGTCACGAGGGCCGGCAACCGGCTGGCCGACCCGATCTATCCAGTCCCCAGCCCGCTCGGCAGCAGCCAGAGCACGCCGGCCAACAACGTCGTTCTGATGCCGGGGACTTATGCCGCGCCGGTGGTCCTGCTCAACAGCCGATGCTGGTTCCTGGCCGGTGGCATCTACACGTTCTCGGCCGGCGCAGTGAACACGAGCGACTTCTTGAGCAATGAGCTCAAGCCGCCTGACGAGCCAGTCGCCGGCGACAACACGCAACGCGCCGCGACGCAGTTCTGGGACACGGACGGGATCAGGTGCGCGGGCGCGGCGCTGGTCACCATCGTGGGAGGACCTCGCGGCATCCCGGTCGGCAACTGGGCCTTTCTGCTGACGTCCGTGCGCTCGGACACCTACGGCGGCGTGACGTACGCGCGTGAGAGCGCGCCCTCGATGTGCTACGCGCAGAACGTGAACAACAGCGGCCAGAACGTGCAGATCTCGGTCAGCAACGTGCCGGGGGCGACGGCCTACAACATCTACGCCTCACCTCCGTCGGCGGGGGGCACCTGCACGGGCAACTTCGGTTTCGTGACGTCCATGCCGGTCACGGCCGCCGTCCAGAACAATGTCACGGCGCCATGTCCCGTCCCCTTTGGCGGCGGATGCTCGCTTGGCAACGAGACCATCCGCCTTGACTCCAATCAGATTGGCGCACCGTTCGCCCCCAACGCCACCGCCCTTCCGGGGACCTCAGGCGCCTACCCGCCCGATGGCGAGCGGGCGGCGCTCGCCGCCGGCCTTCCCAATCAGAACCCCTCGGAGGACTCCGGTGCGGCGGGCGACCGCGCCAACGAGAACGACTGCCGATCGATCGCCGGGTCGTTCATCTCCTGCCCGGGTCCGATCACGCCCGGCGCCGTGGAGCTCTATTTCCCTGCCGGAGGATGCCTGACGACGGGCAACGGGAGCGACAATTACCTCTTCAGCGGCTACCAGTACAACTGGATCAGCGTCCACGAGCCCGGCACCGGTTCGCCGCCGGCCAACACCTGCTCCAACACGCTGGGCGCGCAAGGCAACTCAGCGTGGATCGGCCTCGTCTACGCGCCGGCGGCCACCATCTCCGTGATCTCGCCCTACATCGCCGAGGCGGCGGGCGTCGGCGGGATGATGGCGGCCGCGATGAGCTTTACCGGGAACCTGCCGAGCATCACCTACAGCGCGATGTACGCGCCCATCCCTCCGGCGAGCAGGCTGACTAACTAGATCCTGAATTCTTGCGGCCGAATTCATTTCGGCCGCAACACGCGTTTCCTGACGACTCAGCTCGTTGCTCTGTCACCAGGCGCTGAATCTTCCTTGCCGAAGGGAGTTAGGGCGCGAATCCGGCCGTACTAGCTAGGGATTCCCACCTCGGCCGGCGCTTCGACCTCGGCCGGTCGCGCGCCGTTCGCGTCGTGTGACACGCCGCGCGATTCCAGGTGGGCGATCCGCCGGTGGAGCGCGCTCGCCGCCTTGGCGTCGCCGAGCTCTTCGTAGCGCTGGATGGCGCCCTTCCAGGCCGCCTTGGCGTCCTCGATCCGACCCAGGCCCCACAGCGCGTGGGCGCGCGTTGCGAGCGCCTCCGCCCGCTCGCGGGCCCTGTCCGCGGGCATGAGCTGAAGCTCCGAGTCGACCAGCCGCAAGACCTCCTCGAAGGCGCCCACCGCCAGGGCGTTGGCCGCCGCGTGGGCGAGGTGCTCCGCGGTGCGGAGCGGGTCGGCGGCGGTGCCCGCCTGGTAGAGGTGATACCCGATCTCGGCCGCGTGGTCGGGCGCCGACTTGCCGTACTTCCGTTCCAGGGTGTCGGCGACCGCGAGGTGATACGCCTGGAGTCGAGGCAGAGGCAGTGCCGCGAGCACCCGCTGGCGGATGAGGTCGTGGGCGAAGCGGTAGGTGTCGCCTCTCGAGGAGACCAGGAAGTGGCCTCGCGTCGCCTCGTCCAGGGCGTCGCGCAGCTCGTGGCCCGAAAGCTCGCCGAAAGCTTCGAGGAGGGCGACGTCGAAGTCGCGGCCGATGACGGCGGCGGCGACGAGCATGCGCTGGGCGGGCTCGCTCAGGCGCTCGATGCGCCGCCCGATGAGGCCGCGCACGCTCTGCGCGAGCTCGAGGTCTTCCTCCGTGTAGCTGGTCTGGGCGCGTGACGCCCCACCCAACAGCGCCTCCGACTCGTCGAGGTAGAGGAGCGAATGCTCGACGAACAGCGGGTTGCCCTCGGTCGCGGCCTGAATGCCGAGCAGCTGCACCGGGGTCAGAGGCGTCTCGGCCAACCCGGCGGCGATCCGCTCCACGTCGTGGTCGGTGAGCCTTCCCAGCGTGATGCGCTGCCCCCGCCGGCGCCGCAGCAGGCGGGAAAGCGCGGCCGTGAACGGACGCCCCGAGTCGAGCTCGGCGTCCCAGTAGGTGCCCAGGACGACCATCCGGCTGCCGTGGATGCGCTCGGCGATGTCGCGCAGGAGGAGCAGGGTCGCCTCGTCAGCCCAGTGCAGGTCATCGAGCAGGACCAACAGCGGCCGGTTGCCCTGGATGCCTGACAGCAGCGCGTGGACGGACTTGAAGAGCTGCTCACGCACCTTGTCGGCCGGCACCTCGTGCGCGCCGGACATGCCGCGAACCTTCTGCCGGAGCGCCGGCACGAGCGTCGCAAGCAGCGGCCCTTGCCGGCCGGCCGCCTCCTGCAGTGCCCTGGCCGTGGCGCCGGCAACCGCCGCCGACAGGACCTCGCGGAACGGGCCGTACGGCTCGCCGGTCTGCTCCAGGCAGCGGCCGCTCAGGACGAGCCATCCCCTGGAGGCTGCCTCGCGGGCGACCTCGGCAGCCAGCCTCGAGGCGCCGATGCCCGGCGCGCCTGCCAGGAACACGAGCGAACCGTTGCCGGTGGCGGCACGCTCGAGCACCATCCGGATGTCGAGACGTTCCTGCTCGCGGTCGACGAAACCGTCGGCGGACACAAGCATGCGCGGGGCTTCTTTGACCGTTCCCGGCACCACCTGGTGGAGCCGCCACCGATCGGGGAAGCCCTTGAGCTTGTAGCGACCCCGGTACTCGAATTTCATCTCGGCGATCGGACCCACCAGCTGACGCACGATCTCGGAGACGAGGATCTCGCCGCCCCTGGACTTGCCCGCGACGCGAGCGGCCACGTTGACCGCGGCGCCGAAGATGTCGCCCGCCTCCTCGACGACCTCGCCGGTGTTGAGACCGATGCGGATGCGAAGCTTGCGCTCGGGATTCTTCTTGCTGTACTCGGCGATCGCCTGCTGAATGTCCAACGCACATTCGACACCATGGCGCGCCGAGCCGAAGCTGATCATGAATCCATCGCCGAGGCCCTTGATCCGACGGCCCGCGTGCATCCCGACCTTCTCGTCGATGATCGTTTCGTACGCCTTCATGATCTCGTGCGACTCGGTGAAGCCGCGGGTCGACAGCAGGCGGGTCGACTCCACGACGTCGGTGAACATGATCGTGACGGTGCCCTCGGTCTGCCCGACGGCAAGGCTGCCGATGATGGTTTCCGCGGTCAGCGGCGCCGTCGCGTTGATCGGCTGGCCGAGTCCTTCCGCGATCTCCCGCAGCAGACCCTGCGAGGCGCGGAATCCAGCTTCGCCCTGGGGGTAGCGGAAAGCCTGGAGCAGGCCGGCCTCGGCGGCGAGCCGCAGCTCACGCCCGGCGGAGTCCTTGCTGATCTTGTTGCCGGCCGCGTAGTCGGTGGCCTTCAGCTCCGCGCCGTCGAACGCCTCGGTGAGCGATGGCGCCAGGCGAAGGTTGAGACCGCGGCGCGAGATGATGCTCTCGATCACCGCCTGGATCCGGCGCGACGCGCCCGCGGGGCCGGGCACGCCGTCCTCCGTCGCGCGCACCGTCGGCAGCATGCCGGTGAAACCGCTTGAGGCGGCCGCCAGCTGGCCGAGGGCGGAGGTCGCCCGGGCCATCGCGGTGGCAGCTTCGAGCGCCTGGCCGGCCTGGGCCTCGGCAAGGCCGGGGGTGATAACCGTGGGGGGCGCGACCGAGATGGGCGCCGCGGGAGCGATCGCGGCCGGGTAGACGGCGGGGGGGAGTACGGGCGAGGCCAGGACAGGGCTCTGCGAGGGCGCACTCGGAACAGGAGTCGCCGCCTGCATGTCCGCGACCGCCGCGCGCGCAGCGTCGATCAGCTTGCGCATCTCCTCCTGCATCTCAGGGGTCTGCGCGGGAGCCGGCGGGGCGGGGGCTGCGGGAGCGGCAGCCGCGGGCCGGTCGGAGCTGAACGGGACGAGCACGACCTGGCGCAGGACGTTGGCGGTCGTGTCCACGCCCGGGCTCACGATCAGGGGATCCTTGACGACCGGCATCATGCTGTCCGAGCCGGCGGGGATGTAGCGCGACTTGGCCGGGTCGAAGAGGTCCTGGTTGACCTGCACTCCGTAGAACGCGGCCTTGTCGAGCGCGGTCGGCACGTAGCCGGTGGCGTTGTATTCGAGGCGCAAGTCGGGCCCCATCCCGAGCAGGAAGATGTCGCGGAGGATCGCGCCGTTCGAGTCGTAGCCGACAACCTCGGCGATCTGGGCGACCTTCCGCCGTCCGTCCGGCATGCGCGCCTGGTGGACGATCAGGTTCACCGCGGAGGCGATCTGCGCGCGCACGGCCTCGAAGGGAATGTCGATGGAGGCCATCATCACCATCGTCTCGAGGCGGGACAGCGCGTCGCGGGCCGAGTTAGAGTGGATGGTCGACATCGAGCCGTCGTGGCCGGTGTTCATCGCCTGGAGCATGTCCAGGGCCTCGGCGCCGCGCACCTCGCCGACCAGGATTCGGTCAGGGCGCATGCGTAGGCTGTTGCGAAGCAGCTGGCGGATCGTGAGCTCGCCCTTGCCTTCGACGTTGGGCGGACGGTGCTCCAACGCAATGACGTGCGGGTGGTCGATCTGCAGCTCGGCTGCGTCTTCGATGGTGATCACGCGCTGGTTGTGCGGAATGAACCGCGCGACCACGTTGAGGGTCGTGGTCTTGCCGGAGCCCGTGCCGCCGGAGACCAGGATGTTCATGCGGCCCAGCACCGCGGCCTGCAGGAACTCGGCCATCGCGGGGCTCAGGCTGCCCTCGTGCTTGAGGTCTTCGATGCCCAGCACCGCGTCCTTGAACTTGCGGATGGTCAGCGCGGGCCCATGGATCGCGGCGGGTCGGATGATGGCGTTGACGCGGCTGCCGTCGGGGAGCCGCGCGTCGACCATCGGGTTCAGGCCGTCGATGTGCCGCCCCGTGGTGGCGACCATGCGGCGGATCGTCTCCAGGAGCTGGTTCTCGTCCTCGAACCGGATATCGGCCTTGGTCAGGACGCCGCGTCGCTCGATGAAGATCTGGTCCGGACCGTTGACCATGATCTCGCTCACCGAGCGGTCGTGAAGCAGGCTGTCCAGGGGTCCATAGCCGACCGCGGCGCGAAGGATGATGTCCGCGAGGGCTGACTTCTCCTGCGGATTGAGCGTGATGTTGTCCTCGAGCAGGAAGCTGTCGAGGTGGGTGCGGACCGCGCGAGAGAAGGCGAGCGTGTCGCCGGTGGTCAGGCCGACGTCGCGGATGAGCGCGAGCCGGTCGCGGAAGTCGTTGGCGAGCTTGTTCAGATCGCGACCCTGGCTGGCCGCGGCTTCCAGGATGTCGGAGCGCCGGCGGCGTGGTGTACCCGGCGGCGGGGAGCTGACCGGCCCGGGCGCGGTCCACATCTCCACGTACTGCGTCTCCAGGACTGAGGGCAGGGCCGCGACCGCGGGGATCACGCGCTGCAGCTCGGTCAGCCGGATCTTGATGGCGAGCCCGTCGCCATCCGGTTTCTCGCCCTGCTCGATGTAGGCCGCGATCCACTCGCCGTCGCGGAATCGCAGGACGGCCTTGCGAGCCGAGCTCCGATCGCCCGGGTCGGGCTCGAGCGACGGGTCATCGACCGCGCCGAACACGACGTACTTGATGTCGCGCGTCGGCACGACCCGAGGACGGGTTGGGTCCGAGCTCGAATAGATCGGGAACCCGCCGTCGGCGATCCTCCTCGAGTCCGATTCGCCTTCCTCGAGGCCGCCGTCCAGCCGATGCACGACGACCTGGACGCGGCCGTCGGCGACAAGACCGGAGGGGGTGGCGGCCCTGACCTCGCTCATGGGACTCGAGACGGGCTGGATGCTAGCACCGGGTTCCGCGGCTTCGTCCTGTCTGGAGAAGAGGCGCATCAGCTGAACCGCTCCGGGGCCCGGCGCCGGTCGAGCACCCACTTCGAGCCGGGCATTCTCTTGGCTACGCCTTTCACCTCGGACGCGCGAGCGGCGACCGCCGCCGCGCTGCCGTAGCTGCCGGGCTCCGCGATGACGATTCCGATCGACACCGAGACGAGCGGCGTCCGGAGCACGCTGCCGTTGCGCTCCTCGGACTCGATCCAGCCGCGATCGCGGTCGATAGGGTCGTACAGCGCGGGGATCGCTTCGTCGAATCGCTTCGTGATCTCGGTCGCCACGGTCTCCGCGAGACTCGGCTCGGTCAGGATCACGAAGTCGTCGCCGCCAACGTGGCCCGCGAAGTGGTGAGGCGAGTGATTTTCCTCGAGGACCTCCAGGATGATCGTGGCAAGCGTCTTGATCACGTCGTCCCCGCGCAGGAAGCCGTAGTGGTCGTTGAAGCTCTTGAAGGAGTCGATGTCGGGGTACAGGACCGCAAAGCGCTCGTTCTGCACCAGGCGGCGGCTGATCTCGCGGAGGATGTCGGCGTTGCCGCTCATGCCTGTCAGAGGGCTCAACCCGCGCGCGGTCGTGGCGCGGGACATCACCGCCCGGAGTCGCGCGACGAGCTCTTCCGGGATGAAGGGCTTGGTCACGTAGTCGTCGGCGCCCGACAGCAGGTGCTCGACCTTGTCCTTGAGCGAGTCACGCACGGTGAGGAAGACCACCGGGATGAGGCGCGTCCTGAAGTCGGCGCGCAGCTCTTTCATGATCTCGTCGCCGGTTGTCTCGCCGAGCATCAGGTCGAGCAGGACGATGTCGGGCCGCCATTCGATGGCGGCGCTGTGCGCGACGCGGCCGTCGCTGATCGCGACGCACTCGAAACCCGCCCGCTCGAGCACACGCTTGACAAGCCGCAGCACCTGCTCGTCGTCGTCGACGATGAGGGCGATGTCGCGATGCATCAGCGCCGAGAGAGGCCGGTCGGACGTCATGCCTGGCCGCCGGGCGACCGTCATGTCGCCCTGTGCTCTGGCCGCGGCAGCCTGTCCGTCAGAGCGATCGCCCGCTCCGCAGCGACGCGCACCTCATTGATGTCGGCCTTGACCGCTTTCGGGTCGTTGGCCTCCTCGGCGATCAGCTCGCTGTAGTTGACGATGACGGCAAGCAGGTTGCGGAATTCATGGATCAACGCGCGTCCGGGATCTTCGGTGCTCACAGCCGCTTCACCAGCCGCCACCGGTTGACGTTGCCGTCGCGCTCGTAACCGAGCTCGTCGAGGAGCGAGCGCGCCATGGCGAGGCCGCGCGACGGGCATCTCGGCGCCTGGCGGTCGACCATGAGTCAGCACGTTGCCGCCGATCTCGCCCAGCGCCGTCTCGAAGAGCGTGATCGCGCGGTCGTCACCGGCGCGGCCCATCGCATTGCGGAGGCGCTCAACGGACTCGTGGAGGACGTCCAATCCCTCATCGAGCTGGGAGAGCGAAGCCCGGAACTCAAAATGATGGTCACCTGCACTCACTGGCCTAGAAGCCGGTGAGGGCGTCCTCGACCGTCGCGTAATACGGGAACACCCGGTCGAGCGTGGTCAGCTCGAGGACCACGCGAGCCTGCTGGTTGGGCGCCGCAAGCCGCAGCTCGCCCTGGCTGCCGCGGACCTGCTTGAGAGCGGAGATCACCGAGCCGAGACCCGTCGAGTCGACGAAGCTGACGCCTTCCATGTCGATGACGATCCGTGGCGGCCCGTTCTTGACCACCTTTTCGATCGCTTCTTTGAGCGCGGGGGCGCCCGCGATGTCGAGCCGCCCTGTCGGCGCCACCACGGTGACGCCGTTGTCGGCCTGTCGGGTCTCCACTTCGAGCGCCATGGCCGGAAAAGAATACGGCCGAGGAAGCCGACTTCAGCCCCTCTAGACTGCATGGCCGTGGGAGGATCCGAATTAGCCCAGCACGTGCTGGTGGTCGATGACGACGAGCCCCTGGCGAGGGTCATGGCCCGCATCCTGCGCGGCCGCGGATTCGAGTGCGACGTCGCTCTCAGCGGCGCCGAGGCGCGAGCCCTCTTGCAGACGAAGGAGTACGCCGTCGCGCTGCTCGACGTCCGGCTCCCTGACGAGTCCGGCTACGGGCTGCTCGAGGACATTCGCGCGATGCGCCCGGACACCGCGGTGGTGATGATCTCCGGCGTCGACGACGCCGAGCTTGGCAAGGCGGCGCTCGAGCACGGCGCCTACGCCTACCACGTCAAGCCCGTCGGCGCGACCCAGCTCTACCTGCTGGTCGTCAACAACCTCCGGCGCCGCGGCCTCGAGCTGGACCATCGGGCCAGCCTGGACCGCCTGGAGGGCATGGTCGAGGAGGGCTCGCAGCAGATGCGCAGCGCGGCCGAGCTCCAGGCGGGCATGCTGCCGGTTTCACCTCTGCGCGAGGACGGCTTTGAGCTCGCCGCCCACTTCAGCGCGGCTCGCGAGATCAGTGGCGACTTCTACGACTGGTACCGCGCCGCCAACGGACTCGTGGCGGCCTCGCTGGGGGATGTGATGGGCAAGGGTCTTCAGGCCGCCCTGATGATGGCCACCGCCAGGGCGGCGCTCCGCGGCATCGCCGGCGTCAAGCCGCTGGCCGCCGGCATCAAGCAGGCCGCCGCGGTCATGTCGCCGGCCCTGGAGGTCAACAGGGCGTATGTGACCGTCTTTCACTGCACGTACGACCCGGCCTCGGGCGAGCTCGAGTACGTGGACGCCGGTCACGGACACGCCCGGCTCTTGCGCGGGGCGACCGGGCAGGAGCTGCTCGCCGAACGGAGCGCTCCGATCGGGATGTTTGCGGACGCTGCCTTCATCGCCGGCAGGGTCACGTTGGAGCCCGGCGATTCGCTCGTCGTGTTCTCGGACGGCCTGCTCGAGCTCCGGCCGGACCTGGCGATCAAGGATGTCCAGCTGCCTCACGAAGCCAGGCGGGCCGCGACCGCCCAGGAGATGGTCGACTTCCTGGCCCAGGGGGCGGGGGAAAAACACCTGTTCGACGACGTGACCGTGCTGGCGCTGAAGCGCCTTTAGGCGCCGGCGGGAAGGGTCGCAAGTTAGTTTTCTTAAGACTGCTGAAGCGGAAAAGGCCGCCGATACACTTTGCCTCCTGCGTACCTTCGATCCCGCCAGGGGGGGTGAGGAATCTGGGGTAATGCCAGGGAGTGGGACCGGGTCTTCGACATGGGCCCCCATCCTGGTGCGTCGCGCCGCGCCGTATGTCGCCCTGGCCGCCATCCTCGCGATCCAGGCCGTCGCCAAGGCGGAGCCGGTGGTCGCCTTCCCGCTCTACCTCACCGTCGTCCTCCTGGTGGCGCTGCACGAGGACCGCGCCGACGCGTTGGCCGTCGCCGCCGTGGCGGCCGTGGCCGTCGTCATCCCTCCGGTTGCCGGCGGCGGCGGCGCGTCCGCGGTGGCGGCGGCGGTCCTCCTCGCGGGCGCCATGCTGGCGGTCGCGCTCACCGTCGGCGAGCTGATGCGGGACTCCCGTGCCGGGGCGGCCGCGGCACAGCGTCACGTCGAGGAACTGGCCGCGAGCGACCGCCGGCTCACCGCCGCGCTGGAGTCGGCCCAGGTCGGGCTCGGCCTGGCCGGCCTGGACGGCCGGCTGTCCCAGGCCAACGAACGGCTGGCGACGATCCTCGGGCGTGGTCGTGGCGAGCTGCTCGGCACGGCGCTGACCGAGCTGGTGGGCAGCGGTGACCGCAAGGCCGTCGAGGAGGGTCTCGCACTGCTGCGCAACGGCGACGTCACGAAGTGGGAGGCCGAGATCGAAGAGGTGCGCGCGGACGGCGCGACCGTGCCGGTGCTGCTCTTCCTGGCCAGGCTGCCCAACCAGGTCACCGGGGAGGCGGCGCTCCTCGTCCAGGAGACCGACATCACCGCGAGAAGGCGCGCCGACGCCATCCAGGAATGCATCGCGGCCGTGCGCCAGGTCCTCGTCAACTCGGTCAGCGCGGAAATTGCGATGACCGCGGTCCTGAGCGAGCTCTGCGCGCATCTCGGCTGGACCGCCGCGCAGTACTGGGCGCCGGACGCCGAGCGAGGGACGCTGCGGGTTCGCGGGGCCTGGAACGCGTCGGGCCCTCTCCTCGAAGGCTTCCTGCACGCCGGCCGCGTCGCCTCGGTTGTGGAAGGCGACGGGGTCGTCGGCAGGGCCTGGCAGGCCGGCACGGTCACGGCCGAGGAAGACCTCGGTGGCGCGGCCGCCTATCCCCTGCAGACCGCGGCGCGTCTGGCGGGGCTCCGCTCCGCGCTCGCCTTCCCCATCGTCGACGGCGGCGAGGTGGTCGGCGTGGTCGAGCTCGTCTCGGACCGGCGACAGGCCCCGCAGGACGGTCTCGTCACCATGCTGGCGACCGCCGGGGTCGAGCTTGGCCAGTTCATCCGCCGCGCTGAGACGGCGCAGGCGTTGCGCCGGAGTGAGGCCGACCATCGCGCCATCTTCGAGCGCTCGCCGATCGGCATCGCGCGCATTGGGAGCGGCGGCGAGCTTCTCGAGGCCAACCCCGCGCTGCTGCACATGCTCGAGCAGGACGAGGAGGCGATGCGCACGACCGCGTGGCCGGACCTGCTTCGCGCGTATGACCAGGCCGCCGCCCGGCTGCAGAAGGCGCCGTTCCTGGCCGGCATCACCGACGGCAGCAGCGTCCAGCTTCGGGCGGGGACCGGCGCCGGCAACTGGCTGTGGCTCCAGCTGACCGCGACCTCGATCCCGGACCCGAGCGGCGCCCCCGAGCACGTGCTCGTGATGGTCGAGGACGTCACCGCCGTGCGTGAGACGTCGGACCGCCTCAACGAGGCGCTGGACGCCCAGCGCGAGGCCAACGCCAACCTGGAGAAGCTCGACGCCACAAAGAGCGAGTTCCTCAGCATCGTCAGCCACGAGTTCAGGACGGCGCTGACCGGCATCCAGGGGTTCAGCGAGCTGATCCGCGACGGCGGCGTCGAACCGGACGAGGTGCGCGCGTACGGGGGCTACATCTTCAACGACGCCGACCGGGTGAACCGCCTGATCGGAGACATGCTCGACCTCGACCGCATGGAGTCAGGCCGCATGTCGATGCGGACCGCTCAGGTCGACGTCAACGACGTGCTCATGGAAGCGATCTCGCGGGCGGCACCTGGCGCCGTCACCGTGGAATTCAAGTCCGACCTCGACCCGCGGCTGCCGATCGTGGTCGCCGACCGCGACCGCCTGATCCAGGTCGTCAGCAACATCGTCAACAATGCGGTCAAGTACTCGCCCGAGGGCGGCACCGTCACCCTCGCGAGCCGGGTCGAGGGCCGCTTTGCGCTCGTGAGCATCAGCGACACCGGCATCGGCATCCCGCAGGACGAGATCGGGCACGTCTTCGAGCGGTTCCGCCGGGTGCGCAGCGGCGCGGGGCAGTCGATCCCGGGGACTGGCCTCGGGCTCACGATCGTTAAGCAGATCGTCGAGATGCACGGAGGCAAGATCTGGGTGGAAAGCGCCGTCGGCCATGGCTCGTCATTCCACTTCACCATCCCGCAGTCGCCCGAGAGCGCGGACGCGCTGCAGCTCCGGCATGCCTGAGACCACCTCCACCAATGGCGCGGGTCCGCAGCCGTTCACGGTGCTCGTCGCAGACGACAACGAGGTCGCGCAGCGGCTGTGCAGGCGTGTGCTCGAGAAAGCGGGGTATGGGGTCTTGATCGCCGCCGACGGCCTGCAGGCTGTGGACATCGCCCTCAATCAGGGGCCGGCCATGATTCTCATGGACGTGGCGATGCCGGGCATCGACGGGTTGGAGGCGATGCGCCGGATCAAGGCCGAGCTCCCCGCCATGCCCATCGTCATCGCCAGCGCGCACTCGATGGTGAGCGACCGCGACAGGTTCCTCGCCGCGGGCGCCGACGACGTGCTGAGCAAACCGTTCCGGCTGTCCGATCTCATCTCGATCGTCCAGTCGCTGGCGGCGGCGAAGTGAAGGACCTGACCGGGACCCGGCTCGCCCAGTACGAGATCGTGGAACGCCTGGGCGGCGGCGGGATGGCGGTCGTCTACCGTGCCATCCAGCAGCCGCTGGGCCGCGAGGTCGCGCTGAAGGCGCTGTCGTCAGAGCTCTTCCAGGACGAAGGCTTCGTCAAGCGCTTCGAGACCGAGGCGAAGACGCTCGCCAAGCTCGACCACCCCAACATCCTGCCGATCTACGACTTCGAGGTCATCGACGGCAACGCGTTTCTCACCATGCCGCTGATCCGCGGCGGCACGCTGCGCGACATCCTCAATCGCGGACCAATGGACGCGCTGGCGGCCTGGCGGTACCTGCGCGAGATCGGGGATGGCCTGCAGCACGCGCATGACGCGGGCATCGTGCACCGCGACCTGAAGCCGACCAACGTCCTGATTCACACCGACGGCCGCGCCATGCTCGCGGACTTCGGCCTTGCGCGGGGCGCCGGCCAGCCCACGCACCTGACGACCATCGGCCTGGCCATCGGCACGCCCGGTTACATGGCGCCGGAGCAGGTGATGGGGCATGACGTCGACAAGCGCGCCGACATCTACGCCATGGGCGTGCTGACCTTCGAGATGCTGACCGGCAAGCTTCCTTACGCCGGCACCAACCGCATGGAGGTCGCGTACGCGACGGTCAACTCGCCGATCCCTTCGGCGGTGAAGCTAAACGCCAACCTCCCGGACGAGCTGGATCAGCTCCTGCAGAGGGTGCTGGCCAAGGATCCGGCACAGCGCCCGCAGTCAGTGCGCGAGCTGCTGGCCCAGATGGCGCGCCTGCCTCAGCGGCGGACGTCGGCCTCCGGCGTCGCCACCACCCCCGCGCCGGTCGCCGCGGCCACGCCAGCGGGTGGAGTCGCCGTGCTGCCCCGTCCGGCGATCGCGTCGAACGGCCCGGACACGACCTCGATGCGAGTCATAACGCCGCCGTCCGCGCCGCCACCCCCGATCTTTCACGGCTCGCCACTGCCGACGCCCACGGCGGCGGGCGCCTCGACGATCCGGACTCTCGAGCTCATGGGCGTGCGACCCGCGCGTGCTCGGGGCCGCTTCATCCTCAACTCGCACTTCAGCAACCACGTGCACGTCGCGCGCACCGTCGCCGGCGACCGGTGGCCGGAGGTGGCCTACGCCGCCGGCCTGGTGCAGTACATCGAGCAGGACGCGCCCAACGACGATCAGCTCTCATCGCCGGTCGAGTCGTTGAGCCGGCTCAACGAGGCGTTCGAGACCATCTATGGGCCTGAGGCGGAGGACATGGTCCGCGCCTGGGGGCGGCGCGCCACCGAGCGTTGGCTTGCCGAGGGGAGGCACGGCCTCGGCAGCACGAGGCGGTTTGTCCCGGGGCGTCAGCGCAAGCTGGCCGGCGTGGTCAAGCACTTCACGGAAGCGATGGACAACGTGCGCGGCGAGCACACGCATGCCTGGCTGCAGGTGGACGAGCACCAGTTCTGGCTCGTCAACTTCTCGAACATGTTCGCCCTGGGCCGGATCAAGACGGTCAAGTCCTGCTACGTGTGGACGTCGGCGATCGAGACGATCCTGCGCTGGGCGGGGCTGGCCAACGACTGGTACGTCGAGGAGGTCGAGTGCGGCTCGGTCACCGGCACCTTCGACTGCGCCTTCGCCATCCGGTCGGCCGAAAGCATCTGACCAGACACATCGGACAGGTCGCACTCTCCGAAAGATTCAGCCTCGAGGCCGTCGGTCTGTCGGCAATATCCAGGCCTCGGCCGATTGCAGCGTCAAAAAATTCGTCTAACCGCGGCTCCCTGGGGGCGGTAAGATGGATTTGACGGCTGAAGTCACCCTCCCTCCTTTCTGAAGGTCCTCTGCCCCCCGGTGGAGGGCCTTCGCCTTGTCCTCTACATTCTTCCAGTGAGCCGGTTTGCCGTCGACGTGACCGCGTGCTGGCGCCCGCAGCGCGTCGGCATGCTGACCGTCGCGGTCGAGCTTTCCCGGGCGTTGATCGCCGGGCGGGGCGGGGATGAGATCGTCCTCCTGTGCAGCCGGGAGCGACCGCCATCGCTCGCCGGGCTGGACTGTGAGGCCGTCCTCGCGCCATACCGTCACGAGCTGGTCTTGAAAGCGCGCTGGCTTCCCGCGATCGAGCCTGAGCTCGAGGCCGACGCCATCCTCTATCCCTACTGGCCGAGCCCGCCCTTCCGGCGGGCAGGTGCCCCCCCGGCGGCGATCTTCGTCCATGACCTCGCGTTTCGGATCCGGCCCGCCGAGGTCCCCTGGCAGCAGCGCCTGTACCTCGGGGCGGTCCTGCCGAGGGCGCTGCGCGGCGCGGCCGCCGTTATCGTCCCTTCCGAGGCCACCCGGCGCGACCTGCTGCGGTTCTATCCGATCGAACGTCTGGACGAGAGGCTCCACGTGATCCCCGAAGGCCTGACGCCGGCTCCCCCGCCGGGACCTCTTCCCGCGGGCGTCGAACCGGGATTCTTGCTGGCGGTCGGCACCGTCGAGCCGCGCAAGAACTACCCACGCCTGCTGGCCGCGTACCGGCAGCTGCGCGGGCGGGGTTCGCTGCCCATCATCATCAACGGCCGGCCCGGGGTGCCCCAGCTCGTCATCGCCGGACGCGCGGGTTGGGCCTTTGGCGACACGCTGCGGCGGATCGCCGCCGAGCCCGGCGTGCGCTACGTCGGCCACGTCGATGAACCGACCCTGGAGGCGCTGTACCGATCGGCCTCGGTGCTCGCGTTCCCGAGCCTGTACGAGGGATTCGGGCTGCCGCTGCTGGAGGCGATGGCGCACGGGCTGCCGGCGGTGGTTGGCGCCACGGGCGCGCTGCCCGAGCTGGCGCTCGGAGCCGCGCTCTCCGTCGACGGCCAGGACGTGAGCGGGATCGCGGCCGGGTTGGAGCGGCTCCTGGCGGACGAGGGCCTGCGCCACAAGCTGGGCGAGGAGGGCCGACGGCGCGCTCGCGACTACACCTGGGCGACCGCCGCCGGCCTGGCGCTGGATGTGCTGCGCCGGATCTCCGAACGCTCGCGGCAGAAGGTGGCCTAGCCATCGGCGCCGGCCGGCAGGTGGGGTGGGGCGTTCTCGGCGCGGCGCAGATCGCCCGCCGGGCCTGGCTCGAGGCGATCGCCGCATCGCACAACAGCCGCCTCGTCGGCATGGCGAGCCGCGACCCGGAGCGCGCGCGCGAGCTGCTGACCCCCTACCCCGAGGCTCGCGTTTTCGCCTCGTACGAATCCATGCTCGCCGACCCCGGCGTCGAGGCCGTCTACAACCCGCTTCCCAACAGCCTCCATCGTGAGTGGACGATCCGCGCCCTGGAGGCCGGCAAGCACGTGCTGTGCGAGAAGCCGCTCGCCGTCAACGCTCGCGAGGCAGAGGAGATGGCCGCCGCCGCCGGTGCGGCGGGCAGGCATCTGATGGAGGCGTTCATGTACCGCTTTCATCCGGCGATGCGCGAGCTGGTTGCCACAGCGAGGGAGCCGATGCATGTGCAGGCCAGCTTCGGCTTTCGGGTCCGCAGCGAAGGGGACATCCGCGTCCAGGCGGCGCTCGGCGGCGGCGCGCTGCTCGATGTCGGCTGCTACACGGTGAGCGTGGCGCGATGGATCCTGGGCGAGCCGGACGCGATATTCGCTCGCTCCACGTTTCGCAACGGGATCGACCTGACCACCAGCGCACTGCTGCTCTTCCCCGGCGGGACCACGGCCGCCGCCTGGTGCAGCGTGGAATCACCCGAGATCCAGGAGCTCACCGTGATCACGGGCGACGGCGTGCTCCGCCGCCCGCGTGCGTTCAACTCGAGGCACGACCCCGACGATCCCTACCAGCTCATGGTCGAGTCGTTCGCCGACAGCGTGATCCACGACCGGCCGGTCGCGATCCCGCTTTCGGAATCGATCGCCAACATGCGGGTGCTCGACCGGATCAGGGCGGCGGCTACCTCGTCAGCAGCTCCTGAAACCGCGGATCCTCCTTAAGAGTTGCGAGGTCCGGGTCCGCGCCGGCAGAGGCCTTGAGGTCTGGCCGCATCGGGAGGGCCTCGCGCAGCAGCTCGATCGCCTCGTCTACGTGGGACGCGCGGGCGCCCGCGAGGTTGTAGAGGACCGCTCCCAGGACCAGCGGCGGCGCATTCGCCGCCCTCATGTCGGTCACCGCGTCTTCAAACAGCCGGATCGCCCGATCGGTGTCGCCGTTTTCGCGGTAGTACTCGAAAAGGTGGGTGCGGGGGTGCGTGTAGCTGTTGCGAAGCACGGCCTCGGTGACGTTTCTCGAGACGCTCCACTCGAAGGACCGCTCGCCCAGCTTCTCGGCCAGCTCGATGATCTCGCCGAGCAGGTGGTCCGCTCGCGACGCGGCATCGGCGAGCGGGATCCCGATCCCGTGCGCGAGCTCGGCATCGTTGAACTCATCCGTGTTGGCCGGCGGCCTCTGGTAGTCCCTGCCCTCGCTGACATCAGTCAGCGCGTTGCGCAGTCGCTCTCGCCACATCCCGATGTGGAACATGCACAGCGCGGCCGGCCAGCCTGCGGGTGCGGTCTCGGAACGGCGCGCCTCGTCGACGAACTCCTGCTCGACCCTCCGCTCCGCCTCCAGCGCCTCGGTCAATGTCACGTCGGTGCCAGCTCAGGACCCCGCCGTGGTCTTCGCAGCCTCCGCTGCCGCGCTCTCATGTGTGACCGTTTGCGGGGTGGTCGCCGCCGCCGGCACGATCTGGCGGAAGCGCCGCAGCGTGACCCCCCAGTCCGCCAGCATCTGGGCCGCCAGGGTGCTCCCGGTCCGCCGGTGGTGCTCCTCGACCAACGCCTTCAGCTCGTCGGCATCCTCCGACGGCACCTCGCGCGCGATCACGCTGTCGGGGTTGAGCTGCCCCCACTCCACGGCGTAGGCGACACCGCCGGTCATCCCGGCGCCGGCGTTCCAGCCGACCGGCCCCAGCGCCACCGCGACGCCGCCGGTCATGTACTCGCAGAAGTGATCGCCGGCGCCCTCGACCACGGCCACCGCGCCCGAGTTGCGCACGCAGAAACGCTCGCCGGCGCGGCCCGCGATGAACAGCCGGCCCCCGGTTGCGCCATAGGCGATCGTGTTGCCGGCCAGCACGGGCTCGGCCGCCGCGTCACGGGCGAAGGGCTTGATCGCGATCACGCCGCCACCCATGCCTTTGGCCACGTAATCCTGGGCCTGTCCCTCGAGGACCAGCTCGACGCCCTCGTCGAGGAAAGCGCCGAAGCTCTGGCCGGCGCTGCCGCGGAACTCACGGCGCTCGCCTGGTGCCAGAGCCGCACCGACCGTGCGCCGCGAGTTGTCGATGACGCCACTGGGCGGCGCTGCCGAAGGCGCGTCGCCGTTGCGCGCCCATTGGCGCCGGCGAGGCAGCGAGCGGTCGGTCGTGGTCAAGACGAAGCTGAGGTCAAGGGTCGTGGCGGCGACCGGCTCCAGGAGCTCGACGTGCCCCACGATCTCGTCCAGGCGGTTCGCTCCCAGCCGAGCCAGGTGCTCGCGCACCTCTTCGGCGATCAGGAACAGGTAGTTGACCACGTGCTCGGGACGGCCCTCGAACTTTGCGCGAAGGTCCTCGCGCTGCGTGGCGATGCCGGTGGGGCAGGTGTTGAGATGGCACTGGCGCGCCATATCGCAGCCCAGCGCGACCAGCACTCCGGTGCCGAAGCCGAACTCCTCGGCTCCGAGCAGCGCGGCGACCACGATGTCGCGCCCATTGCGCAAGCCACCGTCGGTGCGCAGCGTGACGCGCTCGCGAAGGCGGTTCGCGACCAGCACCTGCTGCGTCTCCGCCAGGCCGAGCTCCCACGGAGAACCGGCGTTCTTGATCGAGGAGAGGGGCGACGCGCCGGTGCCGCCGTCGTGTCCCGAGATGAGGATGTAGTCGGCGTGCGCCTTGGCGACGCCGGCGGCGATCGTGCCCACGCCGGCCTCCGACACCAGCTTCACGCCGACGCGGGCGTGCGGGTTGACCGTCTTCAGGTCGTGGATCAGCTGGGCCAGGTCTTCGATCGAGTAGATGTCATGGTGTGGAGGAGGTGAGATGAGCTGCATCCCCGGCTGGGCGTGGCGCAGCCGCGCGATCAGGCTCGTGACCTTGAGACCGGGAAGCTGCCCGCCCTCGCCTGGCTTGGAGCCCTGGGCGATCTTGATCTCCAGCTCGTCGGCGCGCTTGAGGTAGCGCGGCGTGACCCCGAAGCGCGCAGAGGCGACCTGCTTGACCCGGTTGTCGCGTCGTGTGCCACCGCCCGGGTCGTCGTACGTATCGGGATCCTCGCCACCCTCCCCGGAGTTGGAGCGCGCTCCCACCTGGTTCATCGCGATGGCCAGGGCTTGGTGCGCCTCCGGTGACAGCGCGCCCAGCGACATCGCGGTGCTGACGAACCTCCTGACGATATCGGCCGCCGGTTCCACCTCGTCGAGGGGAACCGGCTCGGGACATTCCTTGAGCTGCAGCAGCTCGCGCAGCGACTGCGGGTGGCTCGAGCCGAGGCTCGACAGCCGCCGCCACTCGCGATAGGCCTCCGCGTCTCCCGTCTGTGCCGCCTTCTGCGCGGCGCGCACGGCGAGCGGGTTGTAGGCGTGGTGCTCGCCTGCCTTGCGAAAGCGCACACGGCCGTGATCGGCGATCGCCGGCGGGTGGACACGAGTCCCTCGCTCGATGTCGTCGAGGTTCACCCCGCCCACCTTCGACGGGACGGCGGGAAAGCACAGCTGCATGACCTCCGCGCCAAGGCCGAGTGCCTCGAGCACCTCGGCGCCCCGGTAGCTGGTGGCGCAGGAGATGCCCATCTTGGCCATGACCTTGAGCAGGCCGGCCTCGATCGCCTTGCGATACCGCGGCGCGGCTTCGTCACCGGCGGTGGCAAAGGCCAGGTATGGGTGCACGGCCGTGGCGCCGATGGTGACCAGGCACGCGACGTCGTGCACGTCCACCACGTCGCCTGCGATGGCGACGATGTCGGTCGACATGCGCCGGCCTGTCGCGAGCAGGTGCGAATGCACCGCACCCACCGCGAGCGCCATCGGCACGGGCAGCCGATGCAGCGCGGAGCGCCGGTCGCTCAGGGCGATGACGCCCTCCACCTCGCCGGCTTCATGGCAGAGGCGAAGCAACGCGTCGCGCAGCGTCTCGTCCGTCGCGAACGTCGCGTCGAGAACGGTTGCCTCTTCGAGCACGCGCGCGAGCTCTGCCGCGCCAAGCACGGGCGACTCCAGCTCCAGCAACTTGCCTTCGGTCGGGACGGCCGGGTGATGCAGGCGCAGGAGCTCGCGGTCGGCGCCGCCCTCCGGCTCGAGCGTGCCGTGGCGCGAACCCAGCAGGACGCGCAGCGACATCACCGCCTTCTCGCGCAGCGGGTCGATGGCGGGGTTCGTCACCTGCGCGAAACGCTGGCGCAGGTAGCCGTAGACCCGCCGCGGGGTGCGGCCGAGCGGCGCGATCGGGATGTCGTCGCCCATGGAGTAGACGGGTTCGGCGCCGGTCTCGGCCATGACGTCGACGACGAACTTCACATCCTCGAAGCCCCAGCCGTGGAGGGCGTGTTGAGCGGCGACGTCCTCGAGTGGCTCGAGGTCGATGTGGTGCCTTTCGACCGGGATGAGGATGCGGTCGGCGAGCATGCCGTAGTCGTGTCGCGCCGCCGCTCGCCGCTTGGCGTCCTCATCGCGCAGCAGAGTGCCGTCTCGAGTGTCGACCAGCAGCATCTGGCCGGGGCCGAGCCTTCCGCGTTCGACGACGTCTTCGGGCGCCATCTCGACGACGCCGGCCTCCGACGCGGCGGCGACGACGCCCTGTCGCGTGCGCTGCCAGCGCAGCGGGCGAAGGCCGTTGCGGTCGAGCGCGGCGCCGACGACGAGTCCGTCGCTGAAGGCGAGCGCCGCGGGACCGTCCCACGGTTCGAACCGGATGGACTGGTAGCGGTAGAAATCGCGCACCCCGGCCGCCATGTCACCACGACCCTCCCATGCGTCGGGGACCAGGCTCATCAGCGCCTCGCTGACCTCCCATCCCCGCCGCACGAGGAGCTCCAGCGCGTTGTCCAGCGATGCCGAGTCCGAGCCTTCCGGCCAGATCGCGCCGCGAAGGTCTACATCGAGCTCGGTCTCGCGTGCGCGCATCCAGGCGCGGTTGCCGGTGATGGTGTTGATCTCGCCGTTGTGGGCCAGCATCCGAAAGGGCTGGGCCAGGCGCCAGTCGGGCATGGTGTTCGTCGAGTAACGCTGGTGGAACACTGCCAGGCTGCTCTCGCAGCGCTCGTCGCGAAGGTCCAGGTAGAAGTCGGCGAGCCGCGTGCCCGCCATGAGGCCCTTGTAGACGACCGTGCGGCTCGAGCACGACGCGACGTACATGCGGACCTGCTCCCCATCGGCGCGCATCTCCGCGCGGCGCCGCGCCAGGTAGAGACGCTGCTCCCATTCGTCAGCGTCGAGGTCGGGATTCTCGATCAGGCCGTGCCAGATCGCCGGCATCGTCTCCCGGGCGCGCTCGCCGAGACTCTCGGCGTCGACCGGCACGCGGCGCCACCCTGCGACCTGCATGCCGCCCTCGGCGATCGACTGCTCGATGAAAGAGCGACCGCGCGCATCCCACTCGAACACGACGGCCACCGCGTAGCGGCCTCCGAGGAGCCGGTCGGGAACCTGGATCAGCAGCCCGGCGCCGTCGCCGCTCTTGCCGTCGGCGTCGAGCCCGCCGCGGTGGGCGAGGCGCGCCAGGGCGCGCACGCCGAGGGCGACGGCGTCATGCCCCAGATGCGGCGTGGCGACAAATCCCATGCCGCAGGCAGCGCGGTCCGCCGGGAGATCCCCCGGCCACGCAAGGCGCGTCGGATTCAGCGCTGGGGGCACTGGCGCCAAGGCTACCCGCCGTTGCCGCGGCGGTCTAGTTGCCGGCTACCAAAAGAATGACGGTTTGATTGGCTAGACGCTACATGCCGAGAAGGGCCTGGACGCGAAGGGCGACCGCGAGGTTGAGGCGGGTTTCCGGATCCTCGAGGTCCAGGCCGGTGATCTCGCGGATGCGCTCGAGCCGGTACCGCAGGGTGTTCGGATGCACCCGCAACCTGTGCGCCGCCTGCTGCTGCTCCCCCGTCTCCAGGTAGGCGCGCAGCGTCGCGACCAGCGCTCCCTTGCGCGCGCTGTCGTGCTCGATGAGAGGTCCGAGGTGGCGCCGGCTGTAGTCGACCAGCCGCTCGTCGCTGACCGCGGCGAGCAGCCCGGTCAGGCCGAGCTCGGGGACGGCGATGACCTGCGCCCAGCGCTTGAAGCGCGCCAGCGACTCCATGACCGAGGTCACCTCGCGCAGCGCCCCTTCGACGCCGGCCGGCGCCTCGACCGGGGCGCTGAAACCGACCGACACCGTGAAGCCGGGCTTCCACTCGGTGATCGCGTGCTGCACCTGCAGCCCCAGCGCGTGGCTGCGCGCCTGGTGGTCGCCTGCCTCGGTGCCCAGGGGCAGCAGAGCCACGACCTGGTCGGATCGCCCCTGGACGAGGGCGCGCTGGTAGCTCGCCCGGACCACGGCCGTGACCCGGCGCAGGAACTCGCGCTTGACGGCCTGGATGGCGTCCTCGGAGATCTGGCGGGCGCGGTTGAAGCCACGGAAATCGTCGATGTCGACCAGCACGATGACGTGCGAACCGTGCATCGGATACCCCACGTGGCGTGCCCGGCGCTGGGCCGCCGCCTCGTCGCCGTACGTCCCGTGCAGCAGGTCCTCGAGGAACTCGCCGCGGACTCGGCCCTCGACCTCGGACAGCTCGCGCTCCTTGGTGATCGAGAACGCGAGCACCAGGGCCGCCTGCTCGATGGCCATGAAGGCCAATTCCTCGTTGTGGGGCGGATGGTCCAGGATCGAGATGTAGCCGAGGACCTGGTTGGCGGCGAAGATCGGCGCGATCAGGCGCTCGCGCGACATGCCGAGGTGCGGAAACGCCGGCACCTTGACCGGGCCGCGCCTGGCCTCGACGTCGCGCAGCACGCGCTGGATCTGGGGGTCGAACAGGACGCGGTGCGGGGTGCCCTGGCGAAGGATGGTCTCCTTGCGGTGCGCGTCCGCGCTGCCGCCGGCGTGGGCGAGCAGGTGGAAGCTCGCGTCCTCGACGACCACGGCGCTCTCGAGCAGGTCGGCCAGGGTGCGGCAGATCTCGTTCACGCCCTTGCCGTCGAGCACCAGTTCGGTGAAGCGACGGTGGATGTCCATCGACCGCTTGAGGCGCCAGTGCTCGGCGTTGATGATCCGCTCGAGCAGCGGCGACATCAGGTCGACGAACTGGACGTCGGACGGGATCGTGAACAGCGGGACCTTGAGGCGGTCGGCCTCCGAGAGCATCTCGGGCGGGATCTTGCGGAGGTAGGGCAGGGGCCGCACCACCAGTCCTGCGCCTCCTTTGTCGGCGATCCTGCCGACCAGTCGGATCTGGGCGTCGACGTCGTCTTTGATGGGAAAGCCGCTGGTGAACATGAGGTCGCCGGCACGCGGCTGGATCTCGGGAGTCTCCATCAGGCGCACCCATTCCACCTGCCGGTCGAGGCCTTCCGCACCGGCCACGAGCTTGGCCGGGGCGAGCACTGTGCGCATGACTTCGCGCACCGTGGGGCGGGGCTCGCCGGGCTCCGTTTCGACTCTCCTGGAAGCCATGATGGGCAAGCTTAGGATGTGCGCGAGGGACAAGCAATGTCCGGTCCGGCTTGTCGGGCGGCCACTAGGCGGGCCTCGACGCAGCGCGTTAACGTCGCGCCATGACCTACGAAGAGGCCCCGCTCTGCGAACGGCACGACGCCGGCGTGCCCATGCAGCTGCGCACCATGCACTCCGACTCTGCACGGCCTGATGAGGTGGTTGGGTTGTTCGAGTGTCCGGAGTGCGGCCACGAGCGACGGACCCCGATCCGCACTGGCGATACCGCGGAGACCGCGGCCTAGCTGCGACTACCCGCGACTGCCGGCGCTCGCGCGTTTCGAGGCAGCCTGGAGCCCGCGACTGCCGGCGCTCGCGGGTTTAGGTCCGGGCGATCAGCTGACGCAGCACCAGCGGAAGAATGCCGCCGTGGTGTACGTACTCGATCTCGGTCTCGTTGTCGACCCTCGCCCGGCTCGTGAAATCCGTGATCTTGCCGTCGTCGCTGATGGCCTTAACCGCCACCTCCTGACCCGGCTTGATGTCGTCGAGGCCGGTGATCGTGAACCTCTCCTCGCCCGTCAGCCCCAGCCCCTGCGCGCTCTCGCCAGGCGCGTACTGCAGCGGGAGGATGCCCATGCCGACCAGGTTCGAGCGGTGGATCCGCTCGTAGCTTTCCGCGATCACCGCTCGCACGCCGAGCAAAAGCGGCCCCTTGGCGGCCCAGTCGCGCGAGGAACCTGTTCCGTATTCCTTGCCGGCGAGGACGATCAGCGGCGCACCCTCCTGCGCATACGCCTGGGCGGCATCGAAGATCGTCATCTCCTTCCTGTCAGGAAGGTGACGCGTCCAGTAGCCCTCGCGCGACGCGAGGGCGTTGCGCAGCCGGATGTTTCCGAACGTGCCGCGCATCATCACCTCGTGGTTGCCCCGCCGCGCGCCGAAGCTGTTGAAGTCGAATCGGTCCACGCCCGTCTCGATCAGATATCGGCCGGCCGGGCTGTCGACCGGGATCGAGCCCGCGGGTGAGATGTGGTCGGTCGTCACGGAATCGCCCAGCACCGCGAGCGCCCTCGCGCCCTCGACGTCGGTGAGGGCCTTCGGCTCGGGCCCGAAACCTTCGAAGTACGGCGGCTCCTTGATGTAGGTCGACGCCGGGTCCCAGGCGAAGATCGGCCCGGTCGGCGCGGCCATCGACTTCCAGTGCTCGTCGCCTTCGAAGATGCGTGCGTACTCCCGCTTGAACATCTCCTGCTGCACGCACCGCTGGACGACGGCGTTGACTTCGTCCTGCGACGGCCAGAGCTCCGAAAGCATCACCGGCTTCCCATCGGGTGTTTCAGCAACCGGTTCGGTGGCCAGGTTCTTGTGCACCGTGCCGGCCAGCGCGAAGGCGACGACCAGCGGAGGCGACGCGAGGTAGCTGGCCTTGACCAGCGGGTGGATGCGCGCCTCGAAGTTGCGGTTGCCGGAGAGCACCGCGACCACGCTCAGGTCGTCTTTGGTCACGGCGGCCTCGATCTCGGGGCTTGCGAGCGGGCCCGAGTTGCCGGACCACGCGGGATCCAGGCGCGAGGCTCGTCTTCACGTAGGGGTTGACGGTGAGCCCGAGCTCAACCGCCTTCCTGGCCAGCAGGCCCGCGGCGACCATCACCGACGGGTTCGACGTATTCGTGCAGCTGGTGATCGCGGCGATCACGACGCAGCCGTCCTCGAGCTTTGCCTCATGCCTGGCGTGCACCGCCACAGTGGCGCGGCCGTTGACCGGGCCGCCTTCCTCGGTCAGCCGCGAGATCGCGTCGGGCTCGGGCTTCGGTCCCGCCGTGAAAACAGTCGAGAAGCTCTTCCACACGTCCGGCAGCGGCACGCGGTCCTGGGGACGCTTGGGGCCCGCGACACTCGACTCGACCTTGCTGAGGTCGAGCTCGAGGAGCTCGCTGAACTTCGGCGTCGGGGCGCCGTCGACGCGGAACAGCCCTTGCTCCTTGGTGTAGCGCTCGACGAGCTCGATCTGCTCGCGGTCGCGCCCTGTCACCTCCAGGTAGCGCAGGGTCTGGTGGTCGACGGGGAACAGAGCCGATGTGGCCCCGTACTCGGGACACATGTTGCTGAGCGTTGCGCGATCGGGCACCGAAAGGCTGGAGAGTCCATCGCCGCAGAACTCGACGAACTTGTCGACGACTCCGTGCTTGCGGAGCATCTCGGTCAGCGTCAGCACGAGGTCGGTGGCCGTCGAGCCCGCGGGCAGCGCGCCCGTGAAGCGCACCCCGACGACGATCGGCGGCGGCAGGTACGCCGGCTGACCGAGGATCGCGGCCTCGGCCTCGATCCCCCCGGTGCCCCATCCCAACACCCCCAGCCCGTTGACCATCGTGGTGTGCGAGTCGGTGCCCATCAGCGTGTCGGGGATCGCGATCTTGCGGCCGTCGACATCGTCGCGAACCTGGACGACCTTGGCGAGGTGCTCGAGGTTGACCTGGTGGCAGATGCCCATGCCCGGCGGGACGAGCGAGAAGTTGTGGAAGGCCTGCTGCGCCCAGCGCAGGAGCGCATACCGTTCGCGGTTGCGCTCGATCTCCTTCTCGATGTTGCGGGTGTAGGAGTCGCGGAAGCCGAAGGAGTCGACCTGCACGGAGTGGTCGATGACCAGGTCGACCGGGACGAGGGGGTCGACCCGCCCCGCGTCCTTGCCCGCGCGCTGCATCGCCGAGCGCATCGCGGCCAGGTCGACGACCGCGGGCACGCCGGTGAAGTCCTGCATGAGGACCCGGGCGGGCAGGAACGGAAGCTCCGAGCCGGGTGGCGGCGCGGCCGGCCAGCGCGCCAGGCTCGCGACGTTCGACTCCTCGGTGACGCCGCGGTCCACGAGCCGCAGCAATCCTTCGAGGAGGACCTTGACGGTCATCGGAAGCGCCGTCGGGTCTTCGACCCCCGAGCTCGCCAGCTCCCGCAGCGGGTAGAAGTCGAAGTCGGTCCCGCCCAGCTTCGACCTCCCGATCATGTCGAAATCCTACGACCCGGCCAATGTGGGCCGAGCGGGCGCCCAACCCGCTTCCGCCGTTCTGTCAAAAAACACGCCATAATCGCGGCGCATCAGGCCAGGTGGTACCAGGAAGGACAGGAGAACGAATGATATTGAAAGCACCCATGGGAAGGCTCCTTGCGCTCGGAGTCTTCGCCCTAGCGCTCGTGGCGTCGGCGTGCGGAGGCACGACCTCAGGCGGCGGCGGCGAGCCCAAAGCCGACATCCAGATCTACAGCCAGAAGGACCCTGGCCTCGAGGACCTGCTGAAGCAGCAGATCACCGAGTTCCAGGGGCTCCACAAGACGATCACGGTGAAAATCGTCCACTACGAGACCGAGCAACTGCGGACGAACTTCCAGACGGCCGCCATCGCTCATGCCGGTCCTGAGCTGGTCTACGGGCCGAACGACAACATCGGGCCGTGGGTCACCCTGAAGATCCTGCAGCCGATCGACACCGTGATGGGCCAGGACTTCGTCAAGCAGTTCTCGGACAACGCCGTCGGCGCGGTCAGCTTCAAGGGCCACGTCTACGCGGCGCCGGACATCAACGGCAACCACCTGATGCTCCTCTACAACAAGAAGCTGGTCACCGGCACCCCGCCCGCGAACACCGACGACCTGATCAGCATGGCGAAGAGCCTCACCGACAAGTCCAAGAACAAGTACGGGCTCGTTTTCAACGAGAACGAGGCGTTCTGGCTGATGCCCTGGATCGGCGGGTTTGGCGGAGCCGTGTTCGACTCCAACACCAAACCGACCCTCAACACCCAGGCCATGATCGATGCGCTGACATTCGAGCGGGGGCTCAAGACCGACGGCGTCATCCCGGCCACGGCCGACTACGCCAAGGCGGACAGCATGTTCAAAGCCGGCCAGGCCGCGTTCCTGATCAACGGCGACTGGTCACTGGCCGGGTACAAGACGCAGTTTGGCGCAGACTTCGGGATCGCTCCGCTGCCGATCGTCAGCAAGACCGGCAAGTACGCGGCGCCTTACACGGCCTCGCGCGGCTACTCGATCAACGCGGCGGCAAGCGGTGACAAGCTGAAGGCCGCCAAGCTGTTCCTCGAGTTCATCTCCCAGGCGGCCCAGAACGTCAAGGTGGCCAAGCTCGGCAACATCCCCGCCAACGCGACGGCCGCCAACGACCCCACCGTCAAGAGTGACCCGATTCTGAGTGCGTCAGCCGCCGCCCTTGTGCACGGCGTGCCGCAGCCGATCGTCCCCGAGATGCGCGCCGTCTACGACGCCATCAAGACCCCACTGGCCGACGTCATGAACGGCAAGCAGGACCCAACCGCCGCCGCGGCGGCGATCCAGAAAGATGCGGAGACCCGCATCGCGCAGCTTCAGCAGTAACCCAGGCTGATTGACAGGGGTGGGCCGCGGCCCACCCCTCACACCTACGTGGAGAAGACCGAGTGGCAGATGCGCTGAGCGCCTCCGCTTTCGAGATCGGCGTCCTGATCCTGATCCTGACCGCGGCCGTGACGGCGGTCGAGTTCGTCGCCTACCTGGTCCTCGTCAGGCTTCTTCATAGCCGGCACACGATGGCCTTTCTGCTGCTCATGCCCGGCATCCTCGCGGTGACGTTTTTCGTCGTGTTCCCGATCGGCTGGGACGTGGTCATCAGCTTCACGAACATGAACCTCTACCACAGCACCGACTACTGGTTCATCGGCTTCCGCAACTACGCCAACGTCTTCCAGGGCGCGATTCTCCACAAGTACGGTTTCTGGGAGATCTTCTTGAGGACGATCGAGTGGACCGCCATCAACGTCGCGGTCAGCGTGACGCTCGGTCTCGGCCTGGCCCTGCTCCTCAACCGCAAGATGCGGCTTGGTCCGCTCTACCGCGCCCTGCTCATCGTCCCATGGGCGCTGCCGCAGGTCATCGCCGTGCTCGCCATCCGCGGGGCCGACTTCGACGAGCAGTTCGGCCTGGTCAACATCGTGTTCGGCTTCATGCACGCCGGCCCCTTCCCCTGGCGGACGGATGGCAGCTGGCTGTTCGCCAGCGCGATCATCACCAACATCTGGCTCGGCATCCCCTTCATGATGTTCATCCTCCTCGGCGCGCTGCAGAGCATCAGCGACGAGTACTACGAAGCGGCGGCCATCGACGGCGCCAGCTGGTGGCAGCAGTTCCGTAGCGTGACGCTGCCCATGATCCAGCCCGTGATGACGCCGGCGATCGTGCTGAGCGTGATCTGGACCTTCAACAACGTCAACGTCATCTACCTGATGTCGAACTCACAGATCCCGGAGGAGGCGCACATCCTGGTGACCGCGATCTACAGCGCGGGCTTCCAGTTCTACCGCTTCGGCTTTGGCGCGGCATTTGCCGTGATCGTCTTCCTCATCCTCTTCTTCTTCTCGGTCGTGTACATCCGCGTCAACCGCGCGTCGCAGGCCCTGTACGAATGATCGACAAGGCGGTCGACGTCCAGGCTCCGGCGCAGGTGGCGACCGACGCCATCCAGTACCGGCCCGCGGTCGCCGTCAGCCGCGGCTGGTGGCGACGCGGTCGCGACGACGGGCCGATCAAGCGGCTGGTCATCCACCTGGTTCTGATCGCCTCCTGCGTGGTCGCGATCTACCCGCTGCTGCAGGTGATCACGATCTCGCTGCGACCTGGCGACAGGTTGTTCTCGACCGACCTCGGGTTGATCCCCGAGGGGGCCACGCTGCAGAGCTACACCGACGTGCTGTTCAACTCCGATTTCTTCATCTGGATCTACAACAGCCTGGCGATCTCCACGGTGGCCGCGATCCTGGGCGTGTGCTTCGCGGTCCCCGCCGGCTACGCGTTCTCGCGCTTCAAGTTCCCGGGCCGCCGCACCGGCCTGCTGTTCCTGCTGTCGACGCAGATGATCCCGGCCGGCATGCTGCTCATCCCGATTTTCCTACTGCTGTACAAGCTCAACCTGATCGACCACTACCTGGGCATGATCATGGCCTACCTCACCACGATCTGCCCCTTTTCGATCTGGATCCTCAAGGGCTACTTCGACACCATCCCGCCCGACCTCGAGGAGGCGGCGCAGGTGGACGGCACCAGCCGCCTGGGTGCCTTCTGGCGGATCATCATCCCGCTCTCCACGCCACCGATCGCGCTCACGTTCCTTTTCGGCTTCACGAGCGCGTGGAGCGAGTACCTGCTCGCGCGGACGGTGATCAACAGCGCCCAGCTCTTCACGTGGCCTCTAGGTATCTACACCTTCCAGGGCCAGTTCCAGACCCAGTGGGGTGACTTCGCGGCCGCGAGCTTCCTCATCTCGATCCCGGTCCTGCTGCTCTTTACCTTCATGGGCCGCTACATGATCTCGGGCCTCACCCTCGGAGGTGTCAAGGGATAAGGCGACACCTCGTCGCCATCGGCGTTGCGCTCGTGCTTCTGGTCGTCGCGGTCATCGCGACGTGGCGCGGTCTGCCGTTCACACCGGCTGACTTCGGGCCCGCGCCGGGGCCATCGGCGGCCACCGACCAGTGGACGACCGGCAACAAGGACGCGATCGGGACCGCGTACGAGCGCACCTCGCCGATCTGGTTCACGGCGGTGCACGGTGCGATCGCCGACGTGCTCTATCCGACTGTCGACCAGGACAACGTGCGCCAGTTCGGCTACCTCGTCACCGACGGCTCGAAGTTCCTTTTCGACGAGACGGCAGAGGGAGTCGTGACTTCAGCCGTGACCGACCACCGCGTCCTCACCTACGAGACACAGGTCACCGACCCCAAGCATCGATTCACGCTCGTCCACGAGTTCGCGACCGACCCGGACCGCCCGGTGCTGCTCGTGAGGACGCGCCTGATCGGCGGCTCGGGGCTGCACGTCTACGCCTACCTCGTGCCCCATCTCCGCGACTCGGGGATCGGCCAGAGCGCGGGCTTCGACGGCAAGATCGCCTGGGCCACGCGCGCCGGACGCTGGCTGGCGGCGGGCGGCGCCGCGTCGGGCGCCCACGTCGCGGGCCTTCTGCGCCGCGACGACGGGTTCGATCAGCTGCAGGGTTTTCGTTTTA
>WNGE01001999.1_pt1 | contig 37077 bp, 34 predicted proteins | sample 5400651 | NCBI WGS metagenome assembly WNGE01 (sample SAMN13153370, study PRJNA577476) | soil metagenome | isolation source: 60 cm soil or saprolite under grassland replicate 2 | place: USA:California | collected 2016-06-15
GCCCCCGCCAGCCCAGCCAACGGCAACGGCAAGCTGCCACGCGCCGCGTCCGGCAAAGGAGGACAACAGTGACCGGAACCGCTCTCGCCCCCATCCCGCCGCCGATCCCCGACGACCTCGACGCCGTGCTGCGCCGGATGCGCTTCCCCTACCTGCGCAAGGCCGCGCCCGGGATCCTCGCCACCGCCCGCGCCCAGCGGTGGGACCCCGCCGAGGTCGTCCGCATCCTGCTCGAAGAAGAAATCCGCGGCCGCGACGAAGCCGGGCGGCGCAACCGCCGCAAGACCGCCGGGCTGCCCGCAGGCAAGACCTTCGCGTCCTGGCGCGAGGCCGACTCCTCCATCCCGCTGCCCGCCCAGCACGCCCTGGCTACCCTGGAATGGGTCACCCGTGCGGAGAATCTTTGTATCGCCGGGCCCTCCGGGACCGGGAAATCACACTTCGCCGAGGCGCTCGCGCACAAGGCCATCGACGCCGGGATGCGGGTGTTGAGCGGCACTGGGGATTCCGACGGAAGTGGGCTTTAGCGGCACTGGGGATTCCGACGGGCGGGGGGCCGGGTGCGTGCGGGGTGGTTGTTCGTTGGCGGCGGCACCGTGCCGACGGGGTGTGCGTGCGGCCGCCGGGTTGGCGGGCGTGGCGGGCGGGGTGAGGGAGTTTCCCGTGTTGCTCTTTTCCGTGTGCGGCGGGACGGTGTCGGCGCAGGCATGGGCGCGGCCCTCCCGTTTCTTCGTTTAGGACCGGAGACGGGAGGGCCGCTGGGTTGACGCTTGGAGGCGTCGTGCTCACGGTAAACGGCGATCAGGGTTTGGTCGAACGGCAGCTGGCGGGCGGGGAGCTGGCGTGCCCGGCGTGCGAGGGGGCGCTGGGCGGGTGGGGGTATGCGCGGGCGCGGCGGGTGCGGGTCGCGGACGGGCCGGATGCGGAGCTGGTGCCGCGGCGGTCGCGGTGCGGGGGGTGCCGGGCGACGCATGTGCTGCTGCCGGCGTGGTGCCTGCTGCGGCGGGCGGATGCGGGTGAGGTGATCGGGGCGGCGCTGCAGCTGGCGGCTGCTGGCGGAGGGCACCGGAAGGTCGCCGGGCTGGTGGGCCGTCCGCCCTCGACGGTGCGTGGGTGGCTGCGGCGGTTCGCGGGGCGGGCGGAGCCGGTGCGGGTGTTCTTCACGGTGCTGCTGGCGCGGACCGCCCCGGATCCGGTGATGCCGGCCGGGGCTGCCGGCCTGGTTGCCGCGGCGGTGTCGGCGATCGCGGGCGCGGCCGCGGCGGTGGCGCAGCGGTGGCCGCTGCTGGGTGAGGTGCCGGTGTGGGCGGCCGCGTCGGCGGCCAGCGGCGGGCTGCTGCTGGCGCCGGGCTGGCCGGCGGCGGGCGGCAACACGAACTGACCCGTTACGCGGCAGGCGTGGTTCCTGGGACCGTTTCCCGGTCATTTCCGGTGATCGGGAAGGGGTGCCGTCAGGGCATGGGAAGCAGCGAAGAGGAAGAACGGCAGGCGCGGCTGGAACGGGCCCGGGCGATCGGGCTGTTCCGGTACATGCTGATCCGGGAGGCCGCCGACCCGGCGCTGACCTCGCGGCAGCGGGGGGCGATGGTCCGCGAGCTGGCCGGCCGTGAGCATGAGGGCCCGTCGGGGCAGCCGGTGCGGGTGACCCGCTGGACGCTGGACGTCTGGATCAAGCGGTGGCGCGAGGGCGGGTTCGACGCGCTGGTGCCGTCGCCGCGGCAGTCCCAGCCGCGGACCCCGCCGGAGGTGCGGGAGCTGGCGGCGGCGCTGAAGAAGGAGAACCCGGCCCGGACCGCGGCGCAGGTGCAGCGGATCCTCAAGGCGCAGGCCGGGTGGGCACCCGATGAGCGGACGATCCAGCGGATGTTCAACCGGACCGGGCTGAGCTCGCTGACGCCCGCCGAGGCCGCGCCGGCGTTCGGCCGGTTCGAGGCGTCGCGGCCGAACGAGATCTGGACCGGCGACGCGCTGCACGCGATCCGGGTGGACGGCCGCAAAACCTACCTTTTCGCGTTCCTGGATGACCATTCCCGGGCGGTGATGGCCGCCCGGTTCGGGTTCGCCGAGGACGCTGTGCGGCTGGCCGCGGCGCTGCGTCCCGCGCTGGCCTCCCGCGGTGTCCCCGAGCACGTCTACGTCGACAACGGCTCGGCGTTCGTCGACGCGTGGCTGCTGCGGGCGTGCGCGTCGCTGGGCATCAAGCTGGTGCACAGCCAGCCGGGCCGGCCCCAGGGCCGGGGGAAGATCGAGCGGTTCTTCCGCACTGTCCGCGGCCAGTTCCTCGCCGAGCTCACCGAGGACCGCGCCGCCCGGCTGACGGGCCTGGCGGAACTGAACCGGCTGTTCACCGCCTGGACCGAGACGGTCTACCACGTCCGGGAGCATTCGGAGACCGGGCAGCCGCCGCTGGCCCGGTGGGAAGCCGGCGGCCCGTTCCCGCTCCCCGCGCCCGCCGCGCTGGCTGACGCGTTCCGCTGGTCGGAGTGGCGGACCGTCACCAAGACCGCCACCGTGTCCCTGCACGGCAACAGCTACCAGGTCAACCCGGGCCTGACCGGCAAGCGGGTGGAGCTGGTCTTCGACCCGTTCGACCTGACCGTGCTGTGGGTGCGGTGCGGCAGCCGCGACGCCGGCACCGCCACCCCGCACCACATCACCCGGCACGCCCACCCCAAGGCCCGTCCCGAGCCGCTGCCCGGCGACGACGCGCCCCGCGCCACCGGCATCGACTACCTCGCCCTGCTCGATGACCAGCACACCAAGCAGGACGGCGAGCGAGTCAACTACACCGCCCTCATCAACCCCGAAACCGGCACCAGCGACAACGACAACGACGGTCAGGAGGACTCCCGTGGATGACTTCCGGCAGATGATCAACTACGACGAGCTGACCAGCGCCGACACCGTCGCCCTGGCCCGCACCGCGGCCGAGGCGATCCGCGGCCTGAACTGGACCACCCGCTGCGGCGCCGGGCTGGACCAGCCCGCCGTCGCCTACGACATCATCGGCGCGCTGTCGCTTGCCGCCAGCCGCCTGCCGCAGCTGATCACCCAGATCACCGGCTACCTCGACCGGTCCCTGGCCGCCGGGCGCCTCGGCCACGACTGCGGGGAGGACCCCTCCCACGACGTGCACGGCGCCGGGATCTTCCTCCACGACGCCGGCACCTCCGCCGGCGCCCTGGCCGGCGACCTCAGCCACGCCCAGCAGCTGCTCGCCGCCGTCAACGGCGACCCCCGCCGCAGCAAGGAGCGGTCATGATCGACAAACTGCAAGCCCACTACGGATTCACCCGCATGCCGTTCGGCCGCGACCTGGCCCCCGGCATGCTGCACCGGCACGCCGCCCACAACGAAGCGGTCGCCCGCATCACCTGGTGCATCGCCGAACGCGCCATCGGCGTCATCACCGGGGAAGTCGGCGCCGGCAAGACCGTCGCCGTCCGCACCGTCCTGGCCGGCCTGGACGCCTCCCGGCACACCATCATCTACCTGCCCAACCCGATGATCGGCGTCCGCGGCCTGCACGAGGCTATCGTCGCCACCTTCGGCGAGACCCCGCACCGCGGCAGCTCGCTGCTGGCCGCCCAGGCCACCGCCATCCTCGCCGCCCAGCACGAAGAACGCAGCGGCGTCACCCCCGTCCTGGTCGTCGACGAGGCGCACCTGCTGCGCTACGAGCAGCTGGAGACCATCAGGATGATGACCAACCACAACCTCGACGCCAGCTCCCCGCTCGCCTGCCTGCTCGTCGGCCAGCCCACCCTGCGGCGCACCATGAAACTCGCCGTCCTGGCCGCCCTCGAGCAGCGCCTCGCCCTCCGCTACACCATGCCCCCCATGACCAGCACCGAGACCGCCAGCTACATCACCCACCACCTCAAGCTCGCCGGCCGGTCCGACACCCTGTTCAGTGACGACGCCGCCAGCCTCATCCACACCACCGCCCGCGGCTACCCGCGCGCCGTCAACAACCTCGCCATCCAGGCCCTCGTCGCCACCTACGCCGCAGGCAAATCCATCGTCGACGAGCAAGCCGCCCGTGCCGCCGTCACCGAAATCACCGAAACCTGACCGGCACCACACCCACGACCACCGGCACCACGCCGACCAAAGCCCCGCAGCCCACCCGGGCAGCGGGGCTTTTCAGCACCCCCACATCGGGACCGCCAACGCCGCCTTCATCGGATTTTTCAGCGTCGGGCAACAGTCAGGAGTGCGCCTGGATGTAGGCGATCACGGTGCTGGCGTCGCTGCTGGCCGCGTACAGGTCGGAGTCGGGGTCGTCCTCGGCGACGCGCCAGACGCCGTCGCGCTTGTCCCAGAAGGCGGACCAGCGCGGCTGACCGGCCAGCACGCTGGTGAGGCGGGCGGCGTCCCCCGGCCGCGGCAGCCTGGTCACCGGACCGGCCCTGCGGTATCCGGGCCGGGCGCGGGGTCCGGGATGCTGATCTGGCGGGCGATGGCGCCCAGGCTCGGCCCGGACAGCCACGGGGTGCCTTTCGGCAGCACGACGTAGGTGCCGCCGATGTGGTGCAGGTCGAAGCCCTGGAACAGGGCCCGGAACAGGCGGGACGTGAGGTCATCGCGGGCGGGCTGGCCGCCGGATGCGGGTGCGGGTCCTGTCATCAGGGCGTCCTCCTGGCCGGGCAGGTGGTGGCGGATGAGGCCGGGCGCGCGCCCCGGCGGGGGCGGCGCAGAGCCGGGCGCGCGGGCGTGGAATCCAGGCCGTTCGGTCCCAAGATCTGTCCCGGCCACGGCGGGATCCCGGTGCCGGACGGTGCGGGGTGCCGGGTACCGCATCTGCGCCTCCTGGATGACTGGGGCTTGTGGCGTGTCCGGGTGACAGCCGCCGCGGGGGCTGTCATGCTGTGCCCAGTATGTGCCATGGCACGTTGCGTTGGCAACATGCCACTGCAAAATGCGATCGGGAGGTACGGGATGACCGCAGGGTCGCCCACGATGCGCCGCCGGCGCCTGGCCCGGGAACTGGCCCGGCTGCGCGAGGACCGCGGCATGACCATCCGCGAGGCCGCCACCGCGCTGGAATGGGACCCCTCCAAGCTGTCCCGGGTCGAAGGCCTGCAGCGCGGCATCATCGTCCGCGACGTCCGCCGCCTGCTGAACCTGTACCAGGTCAGCGACGAGACCCAGCGCGAGGCGCTGTTCGAGCTGGCCCGCCAGGCCAAGCAGCGCGGCTGGTGGCAGGCCTACGCCGATGTCATGCCGAGCGAGTACGCCAACCTCATCGGCCTGGAGGCCGAGGCCGCCGAGATCCGCACCTACCAGCCCGAGTTGATCCACGGCCTGCTGCAGACCGAGGACTACGCCCGCGCCGTCATCCGCAGCGGCCGGCCCGGCGATACCGCCGACGAGGTGGACCGGCGGGTCGAGATCCGGATGACCCGCCAGCAGATCCTGGACCGCCAGGACCCGCCCCGGCTGCGCGTGGTGCTGAACGAGGCCGCCGTCCGCCGCATGGTCGGCGGCCCGGCCGTGATGCGCGCCCAGCTCGCGGCGCTCACCGCCGAACGGGACCGGTCCAACGTGACCATCCAGGTGCTCCCGTTCACCGCCGGGGAGCACCCCGCCATGGCCTCCGGCCCGTTCGTCCTGCTGGAGTTCCCCCAGGCCGCCGACCCCGGCGTGGTCACCGCCGAGAACCTGACCGGGTCGCTGTCGCTGGACGCCGCGGATGATTTCCGGCAGTACGCCCGGACGTTCGATTTCCTGCAGGCCGCTGCGCTCGGGCCGCGGGAAAGCAGGGATATGCTGATCACGCTAGCCGGGCAGATCTAGCCCAGATAGGGCGCCCCGGGCAGCAGCGAGAGGAGGCGCGCGATGACCACGGCGGCCTCATCACGCGCCGCATGGCGGAAAAGCAGCCACAGCGGGGCCAACGGCGACTGCGTCGAGGTCGCCCGCCCGGCCCCCGGCCGGATCGCCGTCCGCGACTCCAAAGACCCCGGCGGCCCCAGGCTCGCCTTCACCCCCGGCCAGTGGACGGCATTCACCACCGCTATGCGGGAAACCCCAGCAGCACGGCCGGCGTCCCGGTAGAAGCCAGAGGCGGCCGCGCCCGGGCGCCCTATCCAACCCCGGCCTGGTGGTGTTCACGCCTATGATCAAGATTGTCGGCGTGACAACTCTGGCCGGGTTAAGCACAGCACAAGACCCGCCGAAGGCTTTCCCGGGCGGCGCGGTCGCGTCCGCAGGCCAACGCGAAGTCCGGCGCGCTCTGCCCTCCCACGGTAGCCGTCACAGGTACCGTCTGCACCTCCGCGGTTACCAGGTACGCCGGGAACCTTGATGCCTTGCATTTTCACGGTCATATCGACGGCGAGGACCATGGCCGCTTGCATTTTCCACGGTCAGGTCGACGTCGGGAACCCTGGCCATTTGCACTTTCCACGGTCATGTCAACGGCGGGGACCGTCGTCGTGGGGGAGGCAGGAGGGGGTTTGGGGGAACCTGGAACCGGGGCCGTGGTCTTCCGGGGGCGGGGGCGGTTCCGGGTTCCCCCAAGGTTTTTCCAATGATCTCCCTCCTTCAGTTTGTGCGGAGTGGAGCTGTAGTGATCCCGACCTCACCCTCGGGGCCCCTCGGGGTGGGGGTGAGGTCGGGATCACGGAAGCGGAACGCAGCGACCCCGTCCTCCCTGGCAGGAGGGGGTACCGGGCCGGAATCGCGGTGCACAGTGCCCGCATGCGCCTTCACGGCACTGTGGAGCCAGTATGCGGGGTATGCCGGTGACATGTGCGAAGGCCGGGACAAACCCGGCACCGAGCAACGGGGTTTTGTGGCACTGCGGCTGGGTGCTGGCCGCCAACCTCGCCGCCGACCTGGCCGCCTGGTGTCGGCTGCTCGGCCTGTACGACTGTGACGACCTCAAAGACGCCGAGCCGGACACGCTGCCCGGCTGCTGAGCCTGCCCGCCCGACTGGTCCGCCCCGCCAGCGCCCGCGTCCTGAAGATCAGCCGCACCTGGCCCTGGAAGGAGGTGTTCCTGGCCTGCTGGCAGCGGCTGTGCGCCCTGCCTGCACCCGCCTGACCAGCCACTCCGCCCCTGCGACCCGGAAAGGAGGCCGCCCCGGCGCAGTCGGAGCCGGTGCCCCCGAGGACATCGGGCCCTCCGCCATCCGCCATCCGCCATCCGCCAGGAACACCTGAACCAGATACAACCGCTGAAAGTTGAGGCTAGCGCGAACTCGTACCGCGTGGGGAAGGTGGCCATCATCCTTGTTCACAGTGACGGTGATGTCATAGCGGCTTGGTGGTTCGGTCATGCTTGGCACGATAAGTCCGGTATATGACATTTCTAGCCCGGCAACACCCCCAACTGGGCACTGACGCTACCCGACTGCCTTGACACGCAAGGGTCAGGACCGCCATACGATGAGAGACGATACTGATGACGCTTAGCATTGCGACGGCACTTACGGTCGTGTAGAAGCAGCTGCTACGCATAGTGACGGACCTCGTACAGCGGAGCTGGGGTGGGTGCATGAGCGATTGCGAACAGGTTCCCCGACTGCCGTCCGCGATGCCAGACCAAGTCGGCCCATGCTCCCGCTGCTGTCAACACGACTACCACACGACTGCCGCTGGGACAGTGACCTACTTGGCTAGGGTGCGAGTCAGGACGACGCTCTAGCCAACGATCGCCTCATGTGGGAGGGAGTCATCTTGCATATTGTGTCAGAACCGAGCACAATCGTGACCCATATCAGATTCCTTGAGGCTTCCCTCACATCGCGGCAGGACGTACTAGGTTGGATAACAAAACCTGTTCCTCCTAAGCCGGAACAATCGAGCACCGATTGGGTGCCGTATTTTGTAGCGCTAGTCGCCGCGTGCGTAGGAAGCATATTGACAATAGCGGGCGAGCTGGCCTTTCGTATCCGAGATGAGAAAGCCATATTTGAGAATGGGAAACGGCAGTTGCTTACAGAGCTACGTACAATATTTCGCGAAAGCGGTAGACGCGCTAACGCACAATCTGCCGGATTTCCAAATGTGACTATTGATCCACCTTTGCCTCGAAGCGCCTGGACCACCCTTATCCTGTCTGGTCAGCTACGTCGCCTAAATGTGCCACAGATTGAAGCGCTTAACGATTTCTACCGCGAGGTTGAATCGGTCAACATCCGAGCCGCACAGGTCCCTATATTGCTACAGACGGTAGCGCTCTCGACGCAATCTGAAGTTCAAGTTGCGTTCATGGCCGAAGCAGAGCGTGTGTCGACAGCGCCATATGCAGACCTAATCGCCCGTCAGACAAACCTTGAACAAATTCTAGGGGAGACGCTGAAGTGAAACGGTCACCAGCTCACGTACTATGGTGGTCCCGTGTTGACCGGCAGGCCGTCATAGAAGCTGTACAGGCTCTCGTGCGCGAGCCCAAGTTGCTGGGCCTGATAGGTGACGACGCTTCCGGCCTCGCGGAAGCAGCCTCGCTTGCTCAAGAAGAACTTGAAAGACTTGGCCGAAAATGCCTTCGAGTCAGCGACCTCGACGTACGCCTGCCAACTTTGAAATATAGAATGCTTGAGCTGCTCAATGAATTGGTACCCCTGCGGCAACCGAGCGCCGTTCCCCCGACCCTCCTGTTGGCTTCTTCTGCGCTCAGTAACGTCCGGGCAAGCCTTTCGAATGTCCTATCTTCACTGAGTAATCCCGTTAGCTTGATCTTTGATCGGCTAGACTCGCAGGAGTGCCCCCGACGCAACGAGGTTTTCGAGTTGCAAGAACTTGCTCGGGTATCCAATACCCCGATACTTTTTACTGGCGAAAGCAGGTGTGAATGGCATTCACTGGCCCATGGGGCTTCGCTGGTGCAGCTACAAAGCTTCGACCGCGCTGATGTCCGGGCTTGCATGCTCTCCGCTCCACCACTGGCGGCATGGAATAATGCACGAATCGACGGTGTGCTCGATAGGATCTTTGGTAACTCAACGCGGGTATCTCCTTTGGAGGTATTCACACACCTTAAGGTTCTGACAACATAGATAATTCGCATGATGACACAGGTGCTTAAGATATGCTACAATACGAGATGATTAAAAGCATGCGGGAGCAGGCATGACTACGGTTACCAATGAAGCTAGCAACCCCTTTGAGATGGCGGCTGAGATTTTCTTGTCTCAATCGAGCGCTATCGTTCGAGGAGGGTTGGCACTATCATTGAGCGTGACAATTGAGCCTGACCAGCTCCAGGCCTTGGTGCGTCGACTTTGGCCAGACACAGCCCTAACAGAGGTCGAGTTGAGCGAGCTAATTGATTGGCCATTTGTCATCGCTGGGCAGTCGGGCTGGTCAATGCTTCAGCCAATGGCGAGGGTATTGAGCACCTATTTTAGGGATGCGGACCAGGTGCTATTTACGAGCGCTCATGAACTCCTTGCTTCGATGGAAAAGAGCAGGACTCCTTCAGATGAGTTGGATGATTGGTTCATTAGCGGGAGAACGGCCTATTACTTGGCGGGCGTCGATCCGACTGTGTCTGCCGGCCAGTTTGGCGAGGTATTCGAACATGCGCCTGTAGTAGATCGAACTTCCTGCCGAGTGTGGCTGGCAGGCCTAGTCGACCGTCAGTCTCATCTTCTGGGAGACACGAGCCGTACTGTTTCGTTCTTTAGAGGCTTCCGTCATTATGTCTCAGGAAATCGGCGAGCGGCGGCGAGGGAATTCACTCGTGTGCTTGCCGGTGAGGACGCAGACATATATAGAGCAATTTCACTTCATCTCGGTGCTCTGTCCATACGGAGTCAGATGGCAGAGAACGTAGTGGATATGATACGCCAAAGTGTAGAGCTAAGCGAGAAACTCAGGCTCGGCGTAAATGAGGTAATGGCTCGACAATCTCTAATATGGCTACTACTGAGACATGGTACTCCGAAGACTGATCTCATCAGTCTAGCAGAATATAACGTTGAGCGAAGCAAGTCGCTTGCAGATCGGAATCTGCTCGGCTGGACTCGGCGCACGTACGCCGTAATGCAATGGCTAAATTTGGTAGGAGATACTAGAGACCATGTCACTGAGGAGGCTCGGTCCGAGGCACCGAGTCTTTTGGGTGATCTTTCTGAGGCGCTCGCGCTGGCAGAGGCCACTGACGATCCTGAAACGGTGCTGTTCATTCTAAACGACCGAGCTTCGATCTTTTGTGATCTTGCGGAGCTAGAGGACGCAGAGATCGAGCTCGAGGCAGCTCTAGATCGGGCTGGCGGACTAGGCTATGCCTCGCGTGTACTGGCAAGTCTCGGTAAAACCTGTGGTCGTGCAGCGATACTTGCACGGAGCGCGGGCAAAAATAATCTCGCAACGCAATTCCGCCGTTTGAGTAGCGGATTTCGTCGCCTCGAAGATCGATATGTGTCTTAGTGCTGCAACGGCCGTGAGACTGACGGCCGATACGCGAGGAGTGCAGCAACCGCGCTGTACGGCATCGATCTCATGCGACCGTCAAACTCTTCTTACCTGCGCCAACGACCCTCATCAACCGCTTTGCCCCTAGACGGCAAGGAGATGGTCGACAGTTTGCTTCCACTACGTACGTCGGGGGTTGCCGAGCTTAGTGGTATTAGGTCAAGGCGGCGGGATGCGCGGCGCCGCTGGCCCGGCCACTGCGGCGGGTTATGGCTTGCGAGCCTCGACCGGGCATGATCAGTAGTAGTCTGTCGCTGCATCGCTGAGGTAGAGAGCCTCCGCATCGTCAGCCTCGTTAATTGCTTGGCGAACCTTGAGGGACTTAATGTCTAGGACTCGAAGTTTCTTGTCCCTCATCTCCGCGACAGCCTCAATGCGGTGGAACTCGCCACCGAATTTGGCAGTGTAGTCAGCCAGGCCTCGGAGCTTCGGAAGGGCATCGCCCAGGTGGAAGCCGTGAGGATCAACGATCGACACCTTCACGTCGTCGCCGGAGCTGCTGAAGAAGACGAAGTCCGGGCACATGCGGCGCCAGTTGCCCTTGCCGTCCTTGTAAGCGATCGCGAGCGAGTCGGCGGAGGCGCGGGCGGGGTTGCGGTACCAAGCGAGAAAGCCCGACTGCTTTATCTCCGATTCGAGTACGCTAGTTTCCCACGCATTGAGCGTCCCGATGGGGAAATTCCCATCGACGTCCGACATCAAGTGCCCAAGTTTCACCGGAACCTTGTTGCCATCAGAGTCCTCGGTCTCTTCCGTGCGAACACGTGGTCGCAGAATGTCGATCCGCTGGGGCTCGGTCGACAGGGCGATGATGTCATCGTACACGGCGCGGCGTTCGTCGGAGAGTCCCTTGACCGTGACGCGGTATTCAGCAAGCCACTTCTGCGTCAGAGTATTGGCCTCGCGATCGAGATCGCCCTGTACACCTTCAATTTTCGCCAGAGCAGCGACCTTTACGTGCGCGTCGAAGAGACCGTCATCGTCACCATCGGGAACGGCGACGTGCTCCGCGTACTTACGCGCGACATCTGGTGAAAGAACACGACCAGCAGCCTTGAACTCGGCCTCAACGGAGCGCTCGTCGGCTATCTCTGAGAAGCCCTCGCCTACCTTTACCTTGCCCTCGCGGACGCTCGCGACAATCGTCTCGCCCTGGACCTCCAAGATCCGATAGATGGCCTCATCCATCCTGTCCTTGTGCCGCGCCATAAAGCCATCAAGGACGCCGAACATTTCCGAGTAGGCGTACTTACGCGCGTTCGGCCGGATGTCATCACGGGAAAGCGCTTGTGCTAGCGCAGCTAGCCTCTTGGTTGGCTTAGCTGCCTTACGCGGCAATGTCTCGGATGGCAGACGGTCGAATGCGTCCCAAACGCTTTGCGGGAGCGCCGGGTTAATCTGCATATCAACTGGTGCGAAGAGCACCCGTCGGCCATCCCCGCCACCGGTGTCACCACTCCCGTCAGCGCCCTCGGCCCTCTTGCCGAGCAACATTTCCGCGATCGTCGTAGCGGGCCATAGCGTCGTGCGCCAGCTCCGGCCACTCATCACTAATCGTGTTGAACGCCGACAGGAGGAGATCATCCGACGGTGTGTTCGGCACCTGGACGACAAGCAGCGGCACGACTGGATCGTTGCTGTCGTCCTCGCCAGCTACGTATTCGCGCCACAACACGGTTGCCACCTTGGCCTTACGGGTGGCCTGCTTCAGGAGCACCGTGTCGAAGTGGCCGGAGGTGGCCGGGAAGCCGAGGCGGATATCGTCCTTCAACAACCCTGATTCCTGCACCCGGCGCGAGTCTACGACGATCGATGGATAAGACGTCCGTCCCTCCGCTCTAGCCATCGCCTGGTTAAAGCGGTCAACGGTGGCCGAGATGCCCCACACGATAGGCACCGGAGGGTCCTCGTTGGCGCCATTGATCAACCGTGTAACGATCGTCGAGCGCTCGGCGCGGTCAGTGGCTGAACGCTGCTTCATACCTCGGTGGGCCTCGTCGAGAATCATGTACAACGTGAGTTGATCGTCCTCGATTGTGTTACGGATTGTGTCCCACATGGTGAAAGACCGCGCATCAGGCATCACGGACCGCTCGAACAGAGGATTCTGCTCATCCTCGGAAGCACCACGCACGAGCATCGAGTTCCTCGACAGCTTCTGCGCGTTCAGGAAGTACACCTTGCCCGGTTCGAGCTTTTCTTGATTGAACGTGTTCCCAATGACCAGCAGGCGCGAGTGACCGATCCGATCGCCCGCCTCCATAAGCCGAAAGCGGGTCTGCTCATTTAGCGAAGGATCATCGGTGAACCAGAGGACGACCGCCCCGGGGTCACGTTCGAAGTCGAAGTCGTCATTGCCCTCGAACAGCGCCTCGATCACCCCAGCGGCCATGACAGTCTTGCCAGCGCCGGTCGTCGCCGTTAGCGAGAACGCAACAGGTCGATGACGACGATGCCAGTCGTCCCGGGCATCAGCTAGATTACGCAGCACGTCGCCCACAGCGTCGTTCTGATAATCCTTCAGCGTGAACCGCATTGCAGGGTCACTCCCTGGCCGTGTTGATCACAAAGTTGGTCAAATACGACTCATAAAGCCGGACTGATTCAACGGACGCCGGAAGTTCGGCGCACACCATCTGATATCCGTATTCGTCGTCAGTGACGATGAACGCCACGCGGGCCGACTCGCTCTTATGCAAAGCCTCGACGAACTCTGCCGACGCGTCAAGGTCGAACAAGATGCCGTAAGTGTCGGCCACCTCAAAATCATCGGCAACCGTGCCAATGCGCCGACCCTTCGAGCCAGCCCGCATCCACAACAGCGGCGCAACTGCCTCGAAAGCACGGTTGTGGGCTACCGATCGCGGGGCCTCATAGGTCATCGTGAAGAACTCGACATTCTCCTCGAAACCTTCGGACATCGGAAACTCGTCCGTGAACTTGTAGTCACCCTTCACCGGTTCGTTATCGGGTCTCCGACCCGTCACTGCCGCGCGAAGTCGCGGCTCGGTGATGTGGTCACAAATTCCGAGGACCTCCCATTCAGCATCTCCTGGGCGTAGGCCACGGACACGCAGCACAGTCTGCTCGTCAGCGGAAACCTCGTTGTTGGTCACCGAGATACACTGTCGGCGACCGCTGTCTTGACGGTTCAGCCGCATCACAGCGTGTGCGGTTGTGCCCGAGCCCGCGAAAAAGTCCAGAACTATGGCGCTAGGCTTATTTGCCACGGCAAAGCGGAGCGCGTCCTCGACGGCATAGAGAGACTTTGGGAAAGGGAATTTGCGGCCCGGAATCAGAGCCGTCAACACGCCCGAGCCGTAATAGCCAGCGTTGTGGCGGGCGCGATTCCAAACCGTCATACCAGCGCGACTAGGGCGTGCGATCTGCTCAAGCTTAAGAACCCCATTAGCGTCCCTCCCTATTACCGCAATCTCGCCCCGCTCTATGCGCTCCAGCTGGCCTCGGTTGAGGTACAAGATACTCCAGTGGTTGTTCTTCCTGTCATAGGCCCCCACCTTCGCTATTCCCTGCGCCACCAAGTTTGTCAGCGTTTCCGGAGCCAATTGCCATCGCTTCTCGCCACCATCCCTTGCAAGAGGCCAAACGGCCACAAGGCCGTCTGGAACCTTCACCCTGTCACGTGGCGCATCGGCAGGAAGCGCCGCACCAATCTCGACGATGCGCTTGTCGATCGGATCGATGAAAACTGGGTAAAAAAGGTTCGGCCGGTCCTGTCGCCGAGCCTCATTGCTACCTTTGATGAGACGCTCCCACCTGACAGCTTCATCACCATCGGCGCCATCCGGTTCTCCCGTGAGCAGATCGTCATTCGTCAGAGCGGGACCCGCTGAGCCAAAGAATACGAAGAACGCATGCTCCTCAACCCGCGTGAACTCTCGGTTACGTGCCACGCCCCGATGGTTAATGACAATAGTAACCATCTGCGTATTCGCCTCAGGGAATACCTGCTCGATAAGCAGTCCCAGCCGGTGGATTTCCCTCTCGTCAATCGTGACGATCAGCACGGAATCCTCGGGGTTTTAGCAATCTCTTAGCCAGAAGCAAGCGCCGCTCCATGAATGCCAGCCACTTCGAGTGCCTGTAGAGGTCATCAGCGTCGACGAAGTCATTGTTGTACTTCCAGTCGCGCGCACCCGAGTTGTACGGCGGATCTATGTAGATCGCGTCGACCTTTCCCTCATGCGTGTACAACAGGGCTTGGAGCGCATGAAAGTTTTCCGCGTTGATCACCGTATGAAATGGCTTGTCGTCGCCGCGTTCAATTCGTCCCGTGGACTCTAGGCCAGGATAGATCGGGTCTCTGAACTCCGCGACGACAACAAGATCATCTACCGAACGAGTAGCCGTCTCTGGATGGTCATCGGAACTTACCTGCCGGATAAGAGTGGCAACCCGACCCTGATCCGTGCTCGCGATCCGCGCCACGCGCCAGATTCCCTTGTCGACGCTACCGGCCGATGCTCCACGCTTCGCCAGGAAGCGGACCTTGTCGCCTCGCCGGATAGGGCGGCCCGGAAGGTCGACAGTCTCCGGGACGTGTCGCTCGAAGTTGAGCCCGTACGCCCTGCGCTCGCTGAGGACCTTGTACTCGCGCGAAAGGTCAGCTGCGAGGCGCGCGTCCTTGCGCTCGACCTCCCGCAGCAACTCCGTCAGCCGTGACACTTGAGCCTTCTCCTGACCCCGACGCTAGTTCGTGTGTCTTAATCATGCCGGAAGGCTACCGGCGATCGTGCCGGTGCGCCTTACAAGGCACCATGATCAGGTCTTCATCGATGCTAGGGGGCACAGAGGCCTCGTAACTAAATCTTGCTCTCAGATGAATCGCCGGGTGAGCGCTAGCCGGGGCCAGAAGGCGAGGATCTGGCGCCCGGGAGCGAGGTCGAGGGGCCGGTGTCCCCGGGCGGGTCCAGCGAAGGCGTCAGCGCCCATCCCGCGCGACTGGTTGGTCTGGGGTCGCATGTGTGTTGGCGTCAGGCTTACGATGTCCCCGTTTGCCGATGCCGCGCCGCGATGCGATCGCGAGGCGGGCTTGCGCTTATGCTGAGTCACAGGGCGAACGTGGCTTCGATCGTGAGTTGGCGGGCAGAGCTAGCCGCGATAGGGGATTTGATCAAACCCCCTATAGTGCACAAAAGTCACCCCGAAGCCCCAATCCACCCAGATCTTTAGGGGCGAACGCACCACGATTCACATCTGCATCACAGTTTGCAGGGGTAACTGCTGGGGGTGCGAGGTGAGCCGGGGCTAGGTCTTGTCGAGGTATTCGGCTTGGACGCCGAGGAGCTCGTCGATGGCGGCGCGGAGGGCGGGGTGGGCGGCGAGCTGGGGGTCGGTCGAGACCAGGGTGGTGGCTTCCTCCCGGGCCAGGCCGATCAGGTCCTCGTCGGCGAGCAGCCGGAGCAGCCGCAGGCTGGAGTGCCGGCCGGCCTGGGCGGCGCCGAGGACGTCGCCCTCGCGGCGCTGCTCGAGGTCGAGGCGGGACAGCTTGAACCCGTCCAGCGTGGCGGCCACCGCGGCCAGCCGCTGCCGGGACGGGGTGTCCGGCTGGGCCTCGGTGACCAGCAGGCACAGGCCCGGCGCGCTCCCCCGGCCGACGCGGCCGCGGAGCTGGTGGAGCTGAGACACGCCGAACCGCTCGGCGTCCATGATGACCATCACGGTGGCGTTCGGCACGTCGACGCCGACCTCGACCACCGTGGTCGCGACTAGGACGTCGATCGCGCCCGCGGAGAACTCCCGCATCACCCGGTCCTTCTCCTCCGGGTGCAGCCTGCCGTGCAGGATGCCGAGGCGCAGCCCGGCCAGCGGGCCCGCGTCCAGCGTCGCGGCCACGTCGAGGACCGCCAGCGGCTGGCGCCGGCCGGCCTCGCCGATGCCGCGCGGGATGCCGCCGGTCATGTCCACGGAGCCGAAGTCGTCCTCGCCGGGGTATTCGCCGTCGTCGTCCGTCTCGGGCCCGTCGCCGATGCGCGGGCACACCACGTAGGCCTGCCGGCCCTTGGTGACCTCCTCGCGGACGCGCTCCCAGGCGCGCTCCAGGAAGTGCGGCTTGTCCGCGGCCGGGACCACGTGGGTGGCGATGGCCGAACGGCCCGCGGGCAGCTCGGTCAGCGTGGACGTCTCCAGGTCGCCGTAGACCGTCATGGCTACCGTCCTGGGGATGGGCGTGGCCGTCATGACCAGGACGTGCGGCCGGTTGTCCGCGGCCTTGGCGCGCAGCGCGTCGCGCTGCTCCACCCCGAACCTGTGCTGCTCGTCGATCACCACCAGCCCGAGGTCGGAGAACTGGACCTGCTCCTCGAGCAGGGCGTGGGTACCGATCACGATGCCGGCGTCGCCGGTGAACACGTCGGACAGCGCCGACCGCCGGGCGGCCGCCCCCACCGACCCGGTGAGCAGGGCCACGCCGGTGGCGTGCTCGGCCGCGCCCAATTGACCGGCTTGGGCCAGCGGGCCGAGCATGGCGGTGACGGACCGGTAGTGCTGCTGGGCCAATACCTCGGTTGGGGCGAGCAGGGCCGCCTGCCCGCCCGCGTCCACCACCTGGAGCATGGCCCGGATCGCGATCACCGTCTTGCCCGAGCCGACCTCTCCCTGCAGCAGCCGGTGCATCGGGTAGGCGCAGGCCAGCTCCTCGGCGATCGTCTCGCCCACCGCGACCTGCCCCGCGGTCAGGGTGAACGGCAAGCGCGCGTCGAATTCGCCGGCGATGCCGCCGTCGACGTGCGGGCGCGGCATGGCCGGCATGGCCGCCGCGGCCAGCCGCCGCTGCGCCAGCGCGGCCTGCAGCAGGAAGGCCTCGTCCCACTTGAGCCGCTCCCTGGCCCGTTTCAGGTCGGCCTGGTCGAGCGGCCGGTGGATGGCGCGGATCGCCTCGGCCCGGCCGGTCAGCCCGTGCCGCTCCCTGAGCTCGGCCGGGAGCGGGTCCTCCCCCGCGTCCAGCGGGTCCAGCACGGTCCTGACCGCCCGGGCGATCATCCACGAGCTGGCCTTGGCGCTGGCCGGGTAGACCGGGATCATCTCGGCGGCGAACTCGGCCGCCAGCTCCGGCGTGAGGTCGGCGTTCGGCGGCGCGCCGGGCAGCATCTCGTATTCCGGGTGGACGAGCTGCAGCCGGGTGCGGAAGCGGGACACGGTGCCGGCGAACATGCCGACCATGCCGGGCACCAGCGGCTTGATGATGTACTGCCCGCCGCGGTTCCGGAAGAAGAAGGTCAGCACCAGCTTGGCGCGGTCGTCGGTGATGATCACCTCGGCCCGGCCGGCGCTCGGCCCCTTCCCGTACATCTGGTGCAGCCCGACGTGCTCGACCCGGGCCAGCACGGTGACGTGGTCGCCCTCGCGCAGCGAGGACAGGTCGGTCAGCTCGCCGCGGGTGTAGTAGCGGCGCGGGTAGTGCCGCAGCAGGTCGCCGACCGTGCCCATGCCGAAGGCGGCCTCCAGCGCCTTGGCCGTCTTAGGCCCCAGCGCGCGGGTCAGCGGTGCGCCGAGCGTGCTCACACCTGGCAGCATAGAAGGCCAGCATGACAATACTGGCCATGGGGGGACGACCCCCCTGGGACCCCCCGCACTTCGCTTCGCTCAGCCGGGGAGTTCGCGCTCGGCGAGGCCATCGGGTAAGCTTCGACGGCTGCCTGATCCGCCCGAGCGGCGGACACGGCCCTCGTAACCCTAGGTCAAATGGAGCGAACTGTGGCTGCCGTCTGCGACGTGTGCGGCAAGGGGCCGATCTTCGGCAACAACGTCTCGTTCTCGCACCGCCGTACCCGCCGCCGCTGGAACCCGAACATCCAGCGCCGTCGCACCACGGTCGGCGGCACGTCCAAGCGCGTGAACGTGTGCACCTCGTGCATCAAGGCCGGCAAGATCGCCCGCTAACCAGCGGAGAAGTGATCCCAGCCACGGGCCTGCGCCCACGGCTGGCCGTCGACGCCGACGCCGTGGCCCCCGGCCACGACGCCTATTACCTTCCACCGCGGCGGCAGCCGCGTGCCCGCGGGAAACGTGGCGGCCAGTGAGTGGTCCTCGCCGCCGGTCAGGACCCAGCCCAGCGCGAGGTCGTCGGCGGAGCGGGTAACCAGGCCCGTTCGGGCCGAATGACGGCGAGAAGCGGCTACGGCGCGGGCCGCCGCGATCAGCCGGTCACCCGGGCGCAGCGCGGCCGAGTCCAGGTCGACGCGCAGGCCGCTGGCGTCCGCGACGTGGCCCAGGTCGGCGAGCAGGCCGTCGCTGACGTCGATCATCGCGGTGGCGCCCAGGCCGGCCGCCTCGGGGCCGGCGTCGTACGGCGGCGCGGGCCGCAGGTGCTTCCGCACCAGGGGATCGGTGGCCAGGCCCGCCGCCGGCCCAGTCTCGAGCAGGGCCAGGCCGGCCGCGGCGTGGCCGAGCGGGCCCGCCACCGCGACCAGGTCGCCGGGCCCGGCCCCGGAGCGGAGCACCGGGCTGCGCCCGGCCAGGTCGCCGAGGCCGGTCACGGCCAGTGTCACCTGGTCGGCGCGGGCGGTGTCGCCGCCGATCACGTGGGCGCCAGCCCGGGCGCACTCGGCGGCCAGCCCCTCGGCCAGCTCGCGGACCCAGCTGAGCGGCAGGTCCGGCGGCGCGGCCAGCGCCACCAGCAGGGCAGACGGCTCGGCCCCCATGGCCGCGCAGTCGGCCAGGCTGCGGGCCGCGGCCTTGTGCCCGACGTCCGCCGCGCTGGCCCAGTCCCGGCGGAAGTGCCTGCCCTCGATCAGGAAATCCGTGGTGGCCACCACCCGGCCGTCAGGGACGGCCAGCACCGCCGCGTCGTCGCCGATGCCGACCAGCGTCGCCGGGCCCGGAGGAAAACACGCCGACAACGCCGCGATCAGGCCGAACTCTCCGGCCTCGGCCAGCGTCTGTGGTTCTTGCCCGGTGATAAGCCACCCCCGTAACGTGTCACAGGTCTGGACCACTACGGTAGCGTGAGGCACGAGGGGCGCCCGTCCCGTCATGCCACCGGGAGGACCTCATGGTGGAGGCTTACATCCTCGTCCAGACAGAAGTCGGCAAAGCCGCCGACGTGGCCTCGCTCATCGGCAAGATCAGCGGTGTCACCCAGGCGGAGGACGTCACCGGCCCCTACGACGTTATCGTGCGCGCTCAGGCCGCCGACGTCGACGAGCTCGGCCGTCTTGTCGCCGCTCACATCCAGTCGGTGCCCGGGATCACCAGGACGCTCACCTGCCCCGTGGTGCACATCTGAGCAGTTCGGCAGCGAGCGGCGCGCTGTGCGGGCCCAGCCCGAGGGCGGCGGCGCCGCGCAGGTCGGACGGCGTGTCCACGTCCCGGCGCAACCCGGGGATGCCGTCCAGGGCGAGTTCGACGGCGCCGCCCGCGGCGTGCCGGGCGCGCGAGGCCAGGCCGAACGCGGGCCGGAACGCCGCCCCCGGCGCCGCGGTGTACAGCGTCGTGCCGTCGCCGGCCGCGTCGGCCACGAACGCCGTCGGCCAGGCCGCGGCGGCGCGCAGGGCCCGGCCGATCTGCTCCGGCCGCAGCGCGGGCAGGTCGGCGGACAGCGCGGCCGTCCCGTCGCCGGGCCAGCGGGCGGCGGCGAACCCGGCGCCGTGCCGCAGCGCCGCGTTCAGCCCGGCGCGCGGCTCGTCCCGCACCACCAGCGCGCCCAGCGCGCCCAGCGCGGCCGCGGCGGCCCGGTCGTCGGTGATGACGATGACCCGGGCGACCGCGTCGGACCCGAGCACCGCCGTCACCGTGTCGGAGGCGAGGGCGAGGGCGAGTTCGGCCCGGCGGGGACCGGTGAGGCCGGCCAGCCCGGCCAGGCGCGACTTGGCTTCGGCGAGCACCTTGACGGGCATCAGCACCGACCAGGCCTTATCGGTCATGCAATTGATCCTGCCTCGACACCGGACCACCTGAACCAGGAGACTTGACCTCATGAGCGAGCGCGCTGGCCAGCCTACGTCCTACCGCTACTCCCCCGGCTGGCGGCTGTTCACCCGGATCATCCTGCACCCGCTGCTCCGCCTGCTGATCAGGAACCAGTGGGCGGGCAAGGAGAACATCCCGGAGACCGGCGGCATCATCCTGGCCCCGAACCACCTGTCCTACGCCGACTGGCCCACGATCGCCCTGTTCAGCGACTCCTACGCGCGCCGGTATCCGGTGTTCATGATCAAGTCGCCGGTGTTCGGGGTGAAGTTCATCGGGGCGCTGCTGACCAAGGTCGGGCAGCTGCCGGTGTACCGCGGCCGCGGCGACGCCGGCCTGGTGCTCAAGCAGGCGGAGAAGGCGCTGGCGGCCGGCGCGTGCGTGATCGTCTACCCGGAGGGCACCGCGTCCAGGGACCCGGACCTGTGGCCGATGGTGGGCAAGACGGGGGCGGCCCGGCTGGCGCTGACCACCGGGGCGCCGGTGATCCCGATCGCGCACTGGGGCGCCCAGGAGATCCTGCCCTACGGGACCAAGAAGCCGCACCTGTTCCCGCGTAAGAAGGTGCAGATGGCGGCCGGGCCGCCGGTGGACCTGTCCGCCTACGCCGGCCAGCGGCTCGGCGCTTCGACGCTGCGGGCCGCGACCGCCGACATCATGGCCGACATCACCGGCCTGCTGGCCAAGATCAGGCAGGAGACACCGCCCGCCGCACCGTGGGATCTCGACGCGGGCGGCCGGGTCGCATTGGACCGAACGGGCGGCGGCTCCGCGGCTGCTTCGCCCGGGGGCCCCGCTGGCAAACCAGCGGGGGAGGCGGGCTCGCGGGACGAAGCCGCCTCCGGCGGCTCATGAAAGCTGCGGTGCTGGGGGCCGGATCCTGGGGCACCACGTTCGCGCAGGTGCTCTGCGACGCCGGGACCGATACCGTGCTGTACGCCCGCAAGCCGCAGCTGGCCAAGGCGCTCGCCGGGCTGCACGAGAACCCGGACTACCTGCCGGGGATCGCGCTGACCCCGGCGCTGGACGCGACGTCGGATCCGGCCGAGGCGCTGGACGGCGCGGACCTGGTCGCCTTCGCCGTGCCCGCGCAGTCGCTGCGTTCGAATTTGCTGGAGTGGGCGCCGCTGCTGCCGCGCGGGGCGCTGCTGGTCAGCCTCATGAAGGGGATCGAGCTCGGCAGCCGCCTGCGGATGAGCGAGGTCATCGCCGAGGTGACCGGCCCTGAGCTGGCTGGCCCGGCCGCGGAACGCATCGCCGTGGTGGCCGGGCCGAACCTGGCGGGCGAGATCGTCCGGCGCGAGTTCACCGCGTCCGTGGTGGCGTGCTCGGCCCCGGAGGGCGCCCTGGCCCTGCAGGGCGCGTGCCACACGCCGTACTTCCGGCCTTACACGAACACCGACGTGACAGGGTGCGAGCTGGGCGGGGCGGTGAAGAACGTGATCGCGATCGCGGTCGGCATCGCGATGGCGATGGGCCTCGGCGACAACACCCGGGCCACGCTGATCACCCGGGGGCTGGCCGAGATCGCCAGGCTGGGTTCGGCGCTGGGCGCGCAGACCCAGACGTTCGCCGGGCTGGCCGGGATGGGCGACCTGGTGGCCACGTGCAGCTCGCCGCTGTCCAGGAACCGGACGTTCGGCGAGTACCTGGGACGGGGCATGACGTTGGCGTCGGCGTCGGCGGCGATGAACCAGACCGCCGAGGGGGTGGCGTCCAGCGGCCCGGTGCTCGAGCTGGCCCGGGCGCACCAGGTGGAGATGCCGATCACCGAGGTCGTCGAGGCCGTGATGCGGGACGGACTGCCCGTCGCGCAGGCCGCGTCGATGCTAGCGTCACGGTCAGCCAAGCCGGAGTGGTACGGACCCTGATGCTCGTGATTTTCAGGCTTTTTCAGATCGGCGGATTGACCTCGTGGACATAGTGCGCAAGCAGACCGGCGAAAACACCCGCGCGGTGCACCTGCCGGCCCCGCCCACGCCTTCGCAGCAGCCGCTCGGCACGCCGGTATTCCGGACCGCGTCGTTCTCGTTCGGCACGGCCGAGGAGTACCGGGCCGTGCTGAACGACGAGATGCCCGGCTACACCTACAGCCGGATCGACAACCCCACCGTGGACGCGTTCGCCCGCGCGGTGGCGGCGCTGGAAGGCGTGAACCTGCCGCGGTGGCCCGCGGCGCAGGCGTTCGCCTCGGGGATGGCCGCGATCAGCGGCGTGTTCTGGACCTTCGCCCGGGTCGGCGCGCACGTGGTGGCGTCCTCGGCGGTCTACGGCGGGACGTTTTCCTTCCTGCGCAACGTCTTGTCCCGGTTCGGCGTGGAGACCGACTTCGTCGACATCACCGACCTGGACCAGGTGCGGGCGGCGCTGCGGCCGACGACCCGGATCGTGTACGCCGAGACGATCGCCAACCCGACCACGGCAGTGGCCGACCTGCGCAAGCTGGCCGAGATCGCGCACGACAGCGGCGCCCTGCTGGTGGTGGACTCGACGCTGGCCCCCCCGGTGATCTGCCGGCCGCTCGAGCACGGCGCCGACCTGGTCATCCACTCGGCCACCAAGTACATCGGCGGCCACTCCGACGCCACCGGCGGCGTGGTCACCGGGCGGATCGAGCTGATCAGCAGCATCCGCGGGGTGCGGGTGGACACCGGCGGGTCGCTGTCCCCGGACGACGCGTTCCTGCTGCGGCGGGGCCTGGAGACGCTGCCGCTGCGGGTGCGGCGGGCCTGCTCGACGGCTTCGGTGTTCGCCGCGGCGCTGTCCCGGCACCCGGCCGTGCTCCGCATCGACTACCCCGGGCTGCCCGAGCACTCCGGGCACCAGGTGGCGCGGCGCCTGTTCGACGCCGGGCCGGAGGGGGTGCGCTTCGGCGCGATCGTGACCGTGACGCCGCACGGCGGGCGCGACGCGGGCATGGCGTTCGCCGACAAGCTGCGGCTTTCCCAGCTCGCCACGTCGCTGGGCGGGACGCACACCGTGGTCAGCCACGTGGCCTCCACCACGCACCGGCAGCTGGACGACCGGGCGCTGGCGGCCGGGGGCATCGACCCGGGGGCGGTACGCTTCTCCATCGGCCTGGAGGACGCCGAGGACCTGATTTCTGATGCGTATGTCGCCCTGGAGTCGCTCGGCAGGCCGTAGCCTGGTGGTTCGCTTTCGGGCTTCGGGCTTCGGGGCTTCGGGCTTCGGGCTCCGGCCGGGACGGGAGGACGCGTGGGGCAGCCTAAGATCCGGGTCGCCGTGGTGTTCGGCGGCCGCAGCACCGAGCACGCCGTGTCCTGCGCGAGCGCGGGCCTGATCCTGTCGGCCATCGACCCCGACCGGTACGAGGTGCTGCCCATCGGCATCGCCACGGACGGGCGCTGGGTGCTCACCTCGGGCGACCCGGCCCGGCTGGCGCTGTCCGCCGGGTCGGTGCCGTCGGTCGAGTCGGTGGCGGTGGGCGACGGCGAGATCGTGTCGCGGGCCGGTCCTGGCGGCTCGGCTCTGCAGGTGATGAGCCCGGGCTCGGTGCCGCGGGACCTCGGCTCGGTGGACGTGGTGCTGCCGCTGCTGCACGGCACCTACGGCGAGGACGGCACGCTGCAGGGCCTGCTCGAGATGACCGGCACCCGGTACGCCGGCGCGGGCGTGTTCGCCAGCGCGGCCGGCATGGACAAGGAGTACATGAAGCTGCTCATGTCCGCGCGCGGCCTGCCGGCCGGCCGGTACGTGGTGGTGCGCGACCGGGACTGGCGGGCCGTGGCGGAGCGCAAGCGGATCCTGGACGAGATCGCCGAGCTGGGCTGGCCGGTGTTCGTCAAGCCTGCCCGCGGCGGCTCGAGCATCGGGATCACCCGGGTGTCCGTGCTTGATGATGTGGAGCCGGCCATCGAGGCGGCCCGGGCCTACGACCCTAAGGTGCTGGTCGAGGCGGCGGTGGACGGGATCGAGGTGGAGTGCGCGGTGCTGGAGGGCCTGGACGGCGGGCCGCCCGAGGCGAGCGTGCCCGGCCAGGTCGTCGTGGACCCTTCTTCTGATTTTTATGACTTCGAAGCGAAGTACCTGGCCTCGGCGACGACCATGCGGATCCCGGCGCCGGTGCCGGTCGAGGCGGCTTCGGAGATCAGGCGGATGGCCTGTGCGGCCTTTGACGCGATCTCCTGCGAGGGCCTGGCCCGGGTCGACTTCTTCTACACCCCGGCCGGGCAGGTCCTGGTCAACGAGATCAACACGATGCCGGGCATGACCCCGGCCTCCGGCTTCCCGATGATGTGGGCGGCCTCCGGCCTGCCGCTGCCGCAGCTGGTCGACCGGATCATCCAGACCGCGCTGCGCAAGCGGCCCGGGCTGCGCTTAGCGCTCGCTCGTGGCGCCTGGCTCGTGGCGCCCGCGCGTCCGCAGACGGTCGCGGGCGGCGTCCAGAGTTGTCCCCGGATGCCGCCCGCGGCCGTTGCGCTGCTGCGCCTCTCGCGTTACTTCTTGGGCTTCTCGCCGTTGACGAGCGCCTTGAAGTCCGCGCCAGCGCGGAACTTGGGCACCGAGGAACTCGGCACCTGGATGGTCGCGCCGGTGGCAGGGTTGCGGGCCGTGCGGGCGGGCCGCTCGCTCTTCTCGAAGACGCCGAACCCGGTGATGGCCACCTTGTCGCCGCTCGCGACGGCGGACTGGATGGTCTCGAGCACCGCGTTCACGGCTTCGGTGGCGGATTTCTTGTCCCCTAGCCGTCCCGAGATCGCGTCGATCAGATCACGCTTGTTCATGGTTCACTCCTGCGCTTCCCCCACAGGTCGCGTGGGCTCAGAAACGAGATCGCGACCTCTGACCTGCCCGAAAGTAGGCGATCAAACGCCGTTGCACAATAACCTCGGCCAGATTGGCCCGCGTGTCGGCGAATATCACACGCCTCAGCATCCAGCAGGTATACGCAAAGTATCCAAATTCCGTTGTGCGCTACCGTACGCTCACGTCCGAGGTCACAAGCGTGACCGGCCTCGTCTCCGCGGCGCGTGCGAGCCTGCCGGCGGGATAGCGCCGGGGTACAGGACCCGCGCCCGGGGGGCGCCTAGCGGCTGACCTTGTACATCGTGCTCACGGGCAATACCAGCAACGCGCGGAAGCCGTGCGGTTGGCCGCCGGGGCGCCCTGGGTGGGCGCCCCTGGCGGGTGGGTTAGGCGGTGACGGGGAGGAATTTGGGGCGGGAGTGCTCGAAGGCGGTGATGTCGTCGACGTGGCGGAGGGTCAGGCCGATGTCGTCCAGGCCCTCCATCAACCGCCAGCGGGTGTAGTCGTCGATCTCGAAGGACGCGGTGATCCCGGCCGTCTCGGCGGTCACCAGGCGGTTGTCCAGATCCACGACGATCTCGGTGGCGGGTTCGGCCTCCACCGCGTCCTGCAGGGCGGCCACGGTGGCCTCGGGCAGCACCACCGGGAGCAGGCCGGCCTTGGTGGAGTTGCCGCGGAAGATGTCGCCGAACCTGGGCGCGATCACGGCGCGGAAGCCGTAGTCGGTGAGCGCCCAGACCGCGTGCTCGCGCGACGAGCCGGTGCCGAAGTCGGTGCCCGCGACCAGGATCGTGGCCCCCTCGTACTGGGGCTGGTTGAGCACGAAGGACGGGTCCTCGCGCCAGGCGGCGAACAGGCCCTGGCCGAAGCCGGTCCGGCTCACCTGCTTGAGGTACTCGGCCGGGATGATCTGGTCGGTGTCGACGTTGCTGCGGCGCAGCGGCACCGCGCGGCCGGCGTGCGTGACGAACGGTTCCATTGGTCAGGCTCCTGTGAAAGATCTAAAGGTCGGCGGGGGCGGCCAGGTGGCCGGTCACGGCGGTGGCGGCGGCCACTTCCGGGGAGACCAGGTGGGTGCGCCCGCCCTTGCCCTGGCGGCCCTCGAAGTTGCGGTTGGAGGTGGAGGCGCTGCGCTCCCCCGGGCTGAGCTTGTCCGGGTTCATGCCGAGGCACATCGAGCAGCCCGCCGACCGCCAGTCGGCGCCCGCGGCGGTGAAGATGGCGTCGAGCCCCTCCCGTTCGGCCTGAGCCCTGACGGCCATCGATCCCGGGACCACCAGCATCCGGACCGACGGCGCCACCTGCCGGCCCCGCAGCACCGAGGCGGCGGCCCGCAGGTCCTCGATCCGGCCGTTGGTGCACGATCCGACGAAGACCGTGTCCACGGCGACGTCCCGCAGCGCCGTGCCCGGCTTGAGGTCCATGTAGGTCAGCGCGCGCTCGGCGGCGGCCCGGGCGGCCGGGTTGGCGAAGGAGTCAGGATCGGGCACCGAGGACGCCAGCGGCAGCGCCTGCCCCGGGTTGGTGCCCCAGGTCACGTACGGCGTCAGGGTGGCGGCGTCGAGGACGACCTCGTTGTCGAAGCTGGCGTCGGCGTCGGTGGGCAGCGTGCGCCAGTAGTCGAGCGCGGCCTGGAACGCGGCTCCGGTCGGCGCGTGCGCCCGGCCCTCCAGGTAGGAGAACGTGACGTCGTCCGGCGCCACCAGCCCGGCCCGGGCGCCGGCCTCGATCGACATGTTGCAGACGGTCAGCCGCCCGGCCATGGTCAGGCTGCGGATCGCGGAGCCGCGGTACTCCAGCACGTAGCCCTGGCCGCCGCCGGTGCCGATCTTGGCGATGATGGCCAGGATCAGGTCCTTGGCCGTCACCCCCTCGGGCAGCGCGCTGTCCACCGTGATCGCCATCGTCTTGGGCCTGGCCTGCGGCAGCGTCTGGGTGGCCAGCACGTGCTCCACCTCGCTGGTGCCGATGCCGAAGGCCAGCGCGCCGAGCGCGCCGTGGGTGGAGGTGTGCGAGTCGCCGCAGACGATCGTCAGGCCCGGCTGGGTCAGCCCGAGCTGCGGGCCGATGACGTGCACGATGCCCTGGTCGGCGTCGCCCATCGGGTGCAGCCGCACGCCGAACTCGGCGCAGTTCTTCCGCAGCGCCTCGACCTGGGTGCGGGACACCGGGTCGGTGAATGGGCTGTTCGGGCCGGTGAGGGGGACTGGGGAGGTGGGTGGGGGGACGCCGGGGCCGGCGATCCCGGTCGTCGGCACGTTGTGGTCCTCGGTGGCGATGGTCAGGTCGGGGCGGCGTACCTTGCGGCTGGCCGCGCGCAGTCCGTCGAAGGCCTGCGGGCTGGTGACCTCGTGCAGGAGGTGAAGGTCGATGTAGAGCAGGTCGGGCTCGCCCTCCGCGCGGCGCACCACGTGGGCGTCCCAGATTTTCTCGGCGAGCGTACGGCCCATCACGCTCTCTCCCTTCCGCTTGCGTCTCGCATTCCGAGACGGCAGTATTCAGAACATGAACAACTCTAGCGGAGTCGGCGTCCTGGACAAGACGATTTCCGTACTGTCCGCCCTGGAGAGCGGCCCGGCTTCGCTGGCGCAACTGGTCAAGGCGACCGGCCTGGCCCGGCCCACCGCGCACCGGATCGCGGTGGCCCTGGAGACCCACCGGATGCTGGCCCGGGACGCGCAGGGCCGGTTCGTGCTCGGGCCGCGGATCGGCGAGCTGGCCGCGGCGGCCGGCGAGGACCGGCTGCTGGCCATCGCCCAGCCCATCTTGACCCAGCTCAGGGACGCCACCGGGGAGAGCGCCCAGCTCTACCGGCCGCACGCGGACACCAGGATCTGCGTCGCCGCGGCCGAACGGACCAGCGGCCTGCGGGACACGGTCCCGGTCGGCGCCGCGCTGCCGATGACGGCCGGCTCGGCCGCGCAGGTCCTGCTCGCCTGGGAGGAAGGCGGCCGGATGCACCGCGGGCTGCGCGGCGCCAAGTTCAGCGCGACCACGCTGGCCCAGGTGCGCAGGCGCGGCTGGGCCGCCACCGCGGCCGAGCGCGAGCCCGGCGTCGCGTCGGTCTCCGCTCCGGTCCGCGGGCCCGGCGGACGGATCCTGGCCGCCGTCTCGGTATCCGGGCCGATCGAGCGCCTGACCAGGTCTCCCGGGCGGATGCACGCCGCGGCCGTGGTCGCGGCCGGGGACAGGATCAGCAAACTGCTGCGCGCCGAGACCTGACGGAGCCAGCCCGCGGAGCCGGGTAGCCTGCGGCGTAGAGCCGTCGTCGGCCTGGTCATGATGGAGTTGGGCCATGATGGGTATGGTCAGAATCCGGCGAAGATCCCAAATAAACGGTGAGCAGGGAACGGAAGAAGCGGGGAATGGAAACGGGCAGGCGCATGAAGGCAGCAGTCGTCAAGGAGACCTCGCCGGGCGAGCGCCGCGTGGCCCTGGTACCAGACGCGATCGCCAGGCTTCAGCCAGCCGGGATCGACGTGCTGGTGGAAAGCGGGGCGGGAGACGGCGCCTGGCTGACCGACGCCGCCTACGCCGACGCGGGCGCGTCGATCGTCAGCGCCGCCGAGATCTACCGGACCGCCGACGTGATATTGACCGTGACCCGGCCGGAGCCCGGCGCGGTGAGCCAGCTGCGGCCGGGCCAGGCGGTCATCGGCATGCTGGCGCCGCTGGCCGACCCGGAGTTCGCCGCGGCGCTGGCCGCCCGCGGGGTCACCGTGATCAGCCTGGACGGGCTGCCGCGCACACTGTCAAGGGCGCAGCCGATGGACGCGCTCACCTCCCAGTCCAACGTGGCCGGGTATAAGGCCGTGCTGGTCGCGGCCGTGGAGTTCGGCCGGTTCTTCCCGCTGCTGATCACCGCGGCGGGAACGGCCCGGCCGGCCAGGGTGCTGGTGCTCGGCGCCGGCGTGGCCGGCCTGCAGGCGATCGGCACCGCCCGCCGGCTCGGCGCGGTGGTCAGCGGCTACGACGTCAGGCCCAGCTCGAAGGACGAGGTCACCTCGCTCGGGGCCACGTTTGTCGAGCTCACCTCGGTCGGCTCCGCGGCCGGCGAGGGCGGCTACGCCCGCGAGCTGACCGCCGACGAGCGCCAGGCCCAGCAGGAGGAGCTGACCGGGCACATCGCCCGGCAGGACGTGGTGATCACGACCGCGCAGGTACCCGGGCGCAAGCCGCCGCTGCTGGTGACCGAGGACGCGGTCAAGGCCATGGCGCCCGGGTCCGTCATCGTGGACATGGCCGCCAGCGCGTTCGGCGGCAACGTGACCGGCTCGGTTCCCGGCGAGACGTCGGTCACCGGGAACGGGGTCACGATCGTGGGCGCGGAGAACCTGGCCGCCACCGTGCCGACCGCGGCCTCGAACGCCTACTCGCGGAACATCTCCGCGTTGCTGCTGCACCTGACCTCCGACGGCGTGCTGGCCATCGACACCAGCGACCAGATCCAGGCGGGCGTGGTGATCGCGCACGACGGCCGGGTCGTCCACCAGGACGTGGCCGGCCTGCTTCAAGTAGAGGGAGACGCCGGTGTCGACGGCACTGCTGACTGACCTGACCATTTTCATCCTCGCCCTGCTCGTCGGCATCGAGGTCATCGGCAAGGTCCCGGCCACGCTGCACACGCCGCTGATGTCGGCGACCAACGCCATTCACGGCATCGTGCTGGTCGGCGCCGTGCTGATCGGGGTGACGGCGCACAACGCGGTCGGGTACGTCATCGCGTTCATCGCCTCGTTCTTCGCCGGCGCGAACGTGGTCGGCGGATACGCGGTGACCGGGCGGATGCTGAAGATGTTCCGCCGGAAGACGCCCGAGGCGCAGGGACAGGTAGAAGGGCAGCCCGAGCTGGCCGCGGTGAGCGGACGCAAAGGACTCAAGGCCCTGGTGAACAAGATGAGCAGGACCGGGTCATGAGCGGGTTCAACGGCTACATCCAGCTCGTCTACGTGCTGGTGGCGGCCATGTTCGTGGTGGGCCTGCACCTGATGAACAGCCCGGCCACCGCGCGCCGCGGCAACCAGGTGGCGCAGGCCGGCATGGTGATCGCGGTCGTCGCCACGCTCATCCTGCTGATCCATGCGGGTACGGTCACCGCGACCGGCTGGGTCGTGGTGATCATCGGGTCGCTGCTGGGCTCCGCGGTCGGCCTGTGGGCGGCCCGTACGGTGCAGATGACGGCGGTGCCGCAGCTGGTGTCCGCGTTCAACGCGGTCGGCGGTGGCGCCGCCGCGCTGGTGGCGATCTACGGCTACTACGAGGCCGAGTCTCACGTGACCGGCGTGCTCGGTACCACCTCGGTGTTCACCGTGCTCGACGTGCTCATCGGCTCGGTGACGTTCTCCGGGTCGATCATCGCGGCCGGCAAGCTGCAGGGGGTGATCCCGGGCCAGCCGATCATCTTCTCCGGCGCCCGCCTGGTCAACCTGGGCCTGGCCGTCGTCGCCGTCGGCGCGGCCGCGTTCATCTTCAGCACCGCCAGCCTGCCCGCGCTGCTCATCGTGGTGCTCGCCTCGCTGGCGTTCGGCGTGCTGATGGTGCTGCCGATCGGCGGCGCGGACATGCCGGTGGTCATCTCGCTGCTGAACGCGTTCACCGGCACCGCGGTGGCCATGGCCGGGTTCGTCATCGGCAACTGGGCGCTGATCGTGGCCGGCGCGCTGGTCGGGGCGTCGGGAAGCATCCTGACCAAGCTGATGGCCGATGCGATGAACCGGTCGCTGGCCAACATCATCCTGGGCGGTTTCGGCACCGGGGACAGCGCGGTCGCGGTGGAGGGGGCCGTGGACGCCCAGGTCCGCTCCATCGCGGCCGATGACGCGGCCATCCAGCTCGCCTACGCGTCCAAGGTGATCATCGTGCCGGGCTACGGGCTGGCCGCGGCGCAGGCCCAGCACGGCGTGGCCGAGCTGGCCAAGATGCTGGAGGACCGCGAGATCGAGGTCAGCTACGCCATCCACCCGGTCGCGGGCCGGATGCCGGGTCACATGAACGTGCTGCTGGCCGAGGCGAACGTGCCGTACCCGCAGCTCAAGGAGATGGACGAGATCAACCCGGAGTTCGCCAGGGCCGACGTCGCCCTGGTCATCGGGGCCAACGACGTGACCAACCCGGCCGCCCGGCGCCCGGGCAACGACATCTCCGGCATGCCGATCCTGGACGTGGACCAGGCCAAGGCGATCATCGTGGTCAAGCGCTCGATGGGGACCGGCTACGCGGGCATGGAGAACGAGCTGTACTTCGACCCCAAGACCAGCATGTTCTTCGCCGACGCGAAGAAGGCGATGGCCCAGCTGACCGCCGCGATCAAGACCCTGGTTGGGTAACGTCGCAGGCGCCGTGAGGCGTATGGTTCGGGAAAACCAAGGAGGCCGTCGTGACCGAGCGCACCAAGATCACACTGGATGAGTCCGAGATCCCCCGCCAGTGGTACAACATGATCCCGGACCTGCCCGCGCCGCCGCCCCCGCCGCTGCACCCGGGCACGGGCCAGCCGATCGGGCCCGAGGACCTGGCGCCGCTGTTCCCGATGGAGCTGATCCGCCAGGAAGTGGCCACCGACCCCTATATCGCCATCCCGGAGGATGTGCTCGACGTCTACCGGCTGTGGCGGCCCACCCCGCTGTACCGGGCGCACCGGCTCGAGAAGGCGCTGAACACCCCGGCGCGGATCTACTACAAGTACGAGGGCGTGTCGCCGGCCGGGTCGCACAAGCCGAACACCGCCGTCCCGCAGGCCTACTACAACGCGGCCGAGGGCACCAAGCGGCTCACCACCGAGACCGGCGCCGGGCAGTGGGGCAGCGCGCTGTCCTTCGCCTGCGCGCAGTACGGCATCGACTGCGAGATCTGGATGGTCCGCGCCTCCTACGACCAGAAGCCGTACCGGCGCACGATGATGGAGACCTGGGGCGCCACCGTGCACGCCAGCCCGTCCCGTGCCACCAAGGCGGGCGCGGACGTGCTCGCCCTGCACCCGGACTCGCCGGGCAGCCTGGGCATCGCGATCAGCGAGGCGGTCGAGGCGGCCGGCGGCAGCGCCGACACCCGGTACGCGCTCGGCAGCGTGCTCAACCACGTGCTGATGCACCAGACGGTGATCGGCGAGGAGGCCCTGGCGCAGTTCGCCGCGGCCGGTGAGTCCGGACCCGACCTGATCGTCGGCTGCACCGGCGGCGGGTCCAACTTCGCCGGCCTGTTCTTCCCGTTCCTGCGGGAGAAGCTGGCCGGCCGGTCCAACCCGGTGATCCGCGCGGTCGAGCCGGCGGCCTGCCCGTCGTTCACCCGGGGCCGGTACGCCTACGACTTCGGCGACACCGCCGGGTTCACCCCGCTGCTGAAGATGCACACCCTCGGCCACGACTTCATCCCGGACCCGGTGCACGCCGGCGGGCTGCGCTACCACGGCATGTCCCCGCTGCTCTCGCACATGTACGAGCTCGGCCTGTTCGAGGCGGTGGCCAAGCCGCAGCGAGAATGCTTCGCGGCCGCGGTAGCCTTCGCCCGTTCGGAAGGAATCATCCCGGCACCGGAGCCGACGCACGCGCTCGCCGCCGCGATCGAGGAGGCCAAGCACTGCACCGAATCCGGCGAGCAGAAGGTGATCCTGACCGCGCTGTGCGGCCACGGGCACTTCGACATGGCCGCCTACGAGCGCTACCTGTCGGGCGAGATGGAGGACTTCGAGCTCTCCCAGGAGCGCATCGACGACGCCCTCAGCCGGCTGCCCGCCGTCGGGTCCTGACCGCGCCGGCCAGTTCGGCCAGCACGGCGGCGGTGGTGCCGAAGTCCATGCACGCGTCGGTGACGCTCTGCCCGTAGGTGAGCGCCGCCGGGGGACCCGGTTCCTGCTTGCCCTCGACCAGGAAGCTCTCCAGCATCACCCCGGTCAGGCCGCGCTCCCCGGCGGCCACCTGCTCGGCGATGGCGGCGGCGACCACCGGCTGGCGCCGGTGGTCCTTGCCGCTGTTGCCGTGGCTGGCGTCCACCATCAGGCGGCGCGGCAGCCCGGCCGCGGCGATCAGGTCCAGCGCCTTGGCGGTGTGGCTGGCCTCGTAGTTCGGCCCGGACCGGCCGCCACGCAGGATCACGTGGGTGTCGGTGTTGCCCGCCGTGGTCACCACCGCGGCGACCCCGTTGGGGGTGACGCCGAAGAACGTGTGACCGGTGGCCGAGGCCCGGCACGCGTCCACCGCTACCTGGACGTCGCCGTCGGTACCGTTCTTGAACCCGACCGGCATGGACAGGCCGGAGGCGAGCTGGCGGTGGACCTGGCTTTCGGTGGTCCGCGCGCCGATCGCGCCCCAGGTCACCGTGTCCGCGATGTACTGCGGCGTGATCGGGTCGAGCCATTCGCAACCCACCGGCAGGCCGGTGGCGACGATGTCGCGGAGCAACTGGCGGGCGGTGCGCAGGCCGCGGTGCACATCGTGGCCGCCGTCCATGCCCGGGTCGTTGATCAGGCCCTTCCAGCCGGTCACCGTGCGCGGCTTCTCGAAGTACACCCGCATCACGATCAGCAGGTCGGCCCGGTGGAGCTCGCGGGCTTCGATGAGCCGCCCGGCGTAGTCGAGCGCCGCTGCCGGGTCGTGCACCGAGCAGGGCCCGGCGATGATCAGCAGGCGGTCGTCCGAGCCGTCGAGCACGGCGCGGACCCCGGCGCGGCTCTGCTCGACGATCGCCGTGGCCGCTTCGTCCAGCGGCCGCTGGTCGAGCAGGGCCGACGGGGATAGCAGCGGCTCGTAGCCGGTGATCCGGGTGTCGCTGGTGCGGGTCATCGGGCGCGTCTCCTCCCGGGCGGGCGGCTGCCCGGGCCCGGGAGCCAGCACACCCCTCGTGACTCAGGGCTGTCTGTCGCCTTGCTGGCTCCAGGCGGTGATCAGCGCGCGCGTTAGCGCCCGGCTCCGCCCGGAGCCAGGATAAAGCGCGGATACCACCGTGACACGCGACCGATCGTACACCCTGGGGGGTGTGACCCGGCCCGGCCCGGCGCCGCGGGCGCGCTGCGGGCGCGGGCGCGCTGCGGGTGCGCCGGGCCGTGGGCGCGCGCCGACGAGTTCTCGGCGCGGACACAAGTGTTACACAACTTGTTCTCAGACTGAACTACCACCCTGGTCACACGCGCGTCGTCAACACCGTTTTCCGGCATGCGCGAACACGACGGCCCAGGGGGGGTGAGACCGGGCCGTTCATTCGACATCAGGGAGGCTGCGGCTTGGCACGCCTGCTGATCACGCTGGGCATGAGGGACGCGGGCGGGGCGGCCGCGGTGGACGCGGGCGGGGCGGCCGCGGTGGACGCGCGCGGCAGCGTGCCCGTTTCGGCCCCCACCCGGCGAGGCGCCGCGGGGGCGGCGAGTTCCTGGGCCGCGAGCCGGCGCTGGGTGATCCTGCTGGCGGTCGGCTGGCTGGTCCAGGTGGGGCTGCGGGTGTGGTTCAGCCGCCACCAGGTCATACCGCTGGCCAACCCGGACGAGACCGCGTACCTGGTGGCGGCGCGGGTGCTCGCGGGCGGGCCCGCCGCCGACCTGTCCGCCTCGACGCTGTATCCGGGCGGCTATCCGCTGCTGATCACGCCGGCGTACTGGTTCAGCAGCAATCCCTCGACCGTCTACCACGGCGTGATGGCGATCAACGCCGTGATCAGCGCCCTGGTGCTGCCGCTCGGTTACCTGGCCTGCCGCAGGCTCGGGCTCGGCCGGCCGGCCGCGTACGGCGTGGCGTTTGCAGCCGCGCTCGTCCCGGCCGGGTTCTTCTACAGCGAGTACGCGATGACCGACGCGGTCTTCGTGGTGATCACGCTGGCCTGGCTGCTGACCACGCATAGCTGGCTGACGGCCTCGTCGGCGCGAGTCCGGTACGCGAACGCGGCCGGCTCGGCGGCGCTGGCCGCGTACGCCTACGCGGTCCATTCGCGTGGCCTGGTGATGGTGGCCGGGCTGGCCGCGATCGGGGTGTTCATCGGCTGGCGGCAGGCCGCCGCACGGCTCAGCGTGCTCGTGGCCGCGCTGACCGCGGTGGTCGTGGCGGCCGCCGGGTGGGCACTGAACCACCACATCAGCCTGGCGGTCTACCCGGAGGGCACGCGTAGCCTGTCCGGCCAGATCCGGCTCCGGCTGGGCAGCGTGAACGGCGTTATCCACGTGCTCGAGATGGCGGCAGGCCAGCTGTGGCGGGTGGTGCTCGACAGCTGGGGCATCGCGGGTATCGGCCTAGTCGCCGCGCTGCTGGTGATCGTGCGCCGCGACGTGCGGAGCGACCTGCGGATCATGGCCGCGCTCTCGGTGGCGGTGACCACGCTCATCGCCTGCATGGCCCCGGCCGCGCTGCCCTCCGACCAGCCGCAGGCCTGGGCGTCCGGGCGCTACCTGGACGGCATGATCATCGTGTTCTTCCTGGTCGGCGCCGCGGTGCTGCTCCGGGCCAGGATGCGGGACATCGGTATCTGCGCCGCCGTCTGCACCGGGCTTTTCCTGCTGGCCGCGCTGACGGTGGCCGTCTACATCGGGACCACGGTGCCGACGAACGGGTTCGGCACCGGGTTCAACTTCGCCGAGCCGGCCGTGGTCACCCAGAACTGGACGAACGCCAGCGTGACGCTGGCCACCGCGGTGACGCTCGTCATGCTGGCGGCGTGGATCGGCTTCGCGGTCGTGCTGCGAAGGTTGCGCCCTGGCCGGGCGTTCGCGGCCGTGTCCGCGGCGTTCGGCGTCTGCGTGGCCGCGGTAAGCCTGGTCGCCGTGGCCCAGATGACCAGCCACATCTCGCAAAACCACGATTCGAACACGCAGGCGGCGATCACGCTGATGGAGGCCGGCAAGGTGCGCCCCGGCGACCAGGTCGCCGTCGCCTCCTCGCTGGGCTGGATGCTGACGGCGCCGCAGGCGTTCGAGGTCTCCTGGACCGAGCTTAAGCACTTCAGGGCGGGCCGGCAGCCGCTGCCCGCCGGCATGACCGTGGTCGAGGCGGGGTGGCCGACCGGGCAGCCAGCCCAGGCGGGCTGGCCGGACGCCCCGGCGGGCTGGCGGATCGTCGCCTCCGACCAGGACGCCGGCTGGGTCGTCTGGCGCCAGGGCTGACCGGGCCGACGGCGCTGTCAGCTGACATGGATGCCTCGCTCATGTCGCTTGGAGTTCAATGCTGCTTAGCTAATGGGCCGCGGCCGGACGATACGGTTCGGAAAACCGGATTCAGGTCACGCCGGCACCATCAGCATCACGGCGCGGGTGCGCCGGGCCCAGTGGAACGCCATGAAACCCGGGATCCAGTACGTTCTAACGCAGTGGCCGCGGCCCGGCGTCCGCGATGAGGCCGTGACGATCGCCGGCCAGCTGTGCACGCCCAAGGACCTGCTGGCCCGGCGGGTCCGGGTCAGCCGGCCGCGGGCTCTACGGGTCGGGGACATGGTTGCGTTCGGGCTGGCCGGGGCGTACGCCTGGAACATCTCACACCACGGGTTCGGAATGCATCCACCCCCTGCGTTCCATTACCTAGCATGAACATGATCAATAGTGATCGGAGGTTGGCCAGCGTGGTCGCTGTTTGCGAGCACGGCGCGGATTGCCACACCGGGCTCGAGCCCTTGATGGCGTCGGCGCCGGAGGCGTCCCGGGCCTGGCTGCTGATCGAGCACCCGGGTCCCTGGCCGCACGAGGCGGCCGACGCCGCGCAGCCCGCGCCGCTGGTGGCGCTGGTGCGGTCGGCGGAGGAGTTCGGCGTGCGGGTGCAGCTGATCCGCCGGCCGGGGCGCCGCCAGGTCGGTGACGCGCGCGCGGTCTTCGTCGGCTGGACGGGGGGCGACGGGCCTTGGCTGCGGTATGCGCAGGTGTCCGCGTCAGCCCCGGAACTGGCCGAACGCGACCTGAAGGAGCTGGTGGCCGGGATCATGCCGTCGTTCGGGGTCGTGTGGGATGACCCGTTGTACCTGGTCTGCACGCACGGCAAGCGGAACGC
>WNGE01003811.1_pt1 | contig 37024 bp, 26 predicted proteins | sample 5400651 | NCBI WGS metagenome assembly WNGE01 (sample SAMN13153370, study PRJNA577476) | soil metagenome | isolation source: 60 cm soil or saprolite under grassland replicate 2 | place: USA:California | collected 2016-06-15
TCTGCTTTCTCTGGCATGCTCTTGTCCTCTTTGGGTTTCCCCGCTAAGTAAGCCATTGTCCTAAGAGGTTGTTCGCTCTCGACCTCTTGCTCCTTTGGAGCTATCCAGTAGACGCCGAAGCGGCGCACATATAGACGCCACCGACCACCACGATGCGCACGGGCTTTCTGATGGGACGCTTCTCCAGTTCTTCGTCCAACACGCGCAGATAGATGTCAATTTCGTTGCTATTCATCATTCCTCCCTTCTGGTACCAACCAACAAACTCAAACAATTCAGCGAGTGTCTTTCACTCTCTCTTTCTGTTTAGCTCTCGCGATTCTGGCAATCCCACCGGAGAACGTACCAGTAACGGAAGAGGCCATCATCCAGGCGTTGTTTTTTACCGCAAGGGATCCCGCCAGTGTTTTTGAATGTGGTCCTTCCCTCCACTCATTTAGCCTGTGGGGCAAGTATATTCGTTTAAGGAAAGTGTATGAATTTCTTGTCCAGTGCTTTTGACAGATGGAACCTTTTGCCTCAATATATTATATGGGGGAAAAGACACATATTTTTGCCTCAGGCTGCTTCTCAAGCTGAGTGAAAGCAAAAGGGAAAACACATGTGTGTTTTCCCAATCGCCGTCTTCATCGGCCAGGAGCGACTCTACAGGCCGCGTCAGTTAAACCGCACTTAACACTCGCTGTGTCCGCAGTTGTAACACTTCCTGCAACCCTCCTCGTAAACCATCGTGTTACAGCCGCATTGAGGACAAAGATTGCCAGTGATGCTTAGATGGCTCAGACTTAAGGGATTCGTCGTCGAGGGAAGAGCGTTTGTAGGATTGTCGGAGCCATTCGCCTCGTCCTTCCCATTTGCGTTAAGGGGTGGGTTTGCGGTTTGCTGCTCTGTGCCTTGTTTCTCTAATGATTCCAGGTGCATTTCGAGCGCACGTGCTACAGCGTCTGGTAATGAACGTACCTGCTGCATACCGAAGCCAACCGAACGGCTGCCACCGATACTACGTAGTTGGTCTGCTATCTCTTTGATGCGATCTGTCTGTGAGAGTGGACTGAGGATGCGCAAATTCAGAGAAATCAAGCGGCCAAGAGCTTCTGCCAGCGCCGCGATATCGCTGCCGGCCTTACCAACGTTGACGAACACTTCCAATGGACCGTGCTCGTCACTATTGATTGTGACGTTGATCTTGCCTTCTGGAGCAGCAATTTGACGTGTATATCCCTGCACTACTGCTGGTCGCGGCTTGATGCCTTGCTGAATTGATGTGACCATTTCCATTGCTGTGCCTTGCTGTGCCGGCTGCTCTGGCTTTTTCTCCTCGATGTGTGACAGGACACCTACGCGCGAGCCATCACGCATATACGTGATGCCTTTGCAACCAAGTTCGTAGGCCAGGCGATACAGCTTCTGCACGTCTTCGACGGTATGGCTGTTTGGTGCATTCACCGTTTTGCTGATACTGGAGTCGGTATAGTATTGAATGGTTGCCTGTACGCGCACATGCTCTTCTGGCGTCAGGTCGTTTGCAGCTACAAAGTATTTGGGTGTGGGTTCATTAGGATGCTCATCGCGCCAGGTCTGGAGCAGTGGATGATACAAGATGTGCTCTCCTGTACGATCACGCCGTACCAATGCGAAGTCATACACAGGTTCAATACCAGAGCTGACACCCGATAAGAGGCTGGTTGTGCCTGTTGGGGCTTGTGTCAGCAAGACGGCATTGCGAATGCCTTGCTTGCTTATCTTTTCCTGGATTGCTTTGGGCAAACGTTTGATAAACTGTCCCTGCATATATTTATTGCGGTCGAATTTGGGGAATGGATCTTTCTCGGTGGCAATGTCTGCTGAAGCTTCATAGGCGGCATCGCGAATAGTGGCATAGATGCGCTCGATCACGGGTACCGATTCTTCGCTGCCGTAGGGGATGTGCATTTTGATGAGCGCATCTGCCAGACCCATCGTGCCCAGGCCGGTGCGGCGAGTACTTAGCTGAGCCTCACGATTCTCTTCAATGAAGTATTCGTTGGCATCGACCACGTTGTCCAGGAAGCGCATGGCTACCTTGCTCTTCTCCGAGAGTCGCTCCCAGTCCATCTTGCCGTTTTCTACAAAAGCAGCCAGATTCAATGCTCCGAGGTTGCAGACGCCCCAGGGGGGAAGGCCTTGCTCTCCGCACGGATTCACACACCGGATATCCTCGTAGTACCAGGTGTTGGAGAGTTTGTTATAGCGATCCATGAACACCATACCGGGTTCTGCTGATTCCCAGGCCGACGTGCAGATAAGATCCCAGAGGGAGCGAGCGCGGATGGTTTTTTTGACCTCTCCTTGCCAGATAAGATCCCAGTCGGCATCATCATTGACAGCCTGCATGAATTTATCGGAGATGCAGACGGAGAGATTGGCGTGTTCGATCTTGCCAGCGGTGCGCTTGACCGTAATGAACTCCTCGATGTCGGGATGATTGTCGTCACATGGTCCCGATGCTGTACCATTGACTGTTTTGATGTATGAACCTCGTGGTCGCAAGGTAGAGAGATTGATGCCAACGCCGCCACCGCGTGCCATAATTTCCGTCATGGTTTTCAAATTATCGAGAATTCCCTGGCGGCTGTCTTCGGGGCTTGGTATAACATAACAATTGTAGAATGTTACCTGGTGTCCCGATCCTGCTCCTGCAAGGATGCGACCTCCTGGGACAAATTGGAAGTTGGTGAGCGCCTCATAGAAGCGCTTTTCCCAGTGTGCTTGCAACTCTTCGGTTTTCTCTACCGAGGCAATGCCGCGTGCTACTCTGGCCCAAAGTTGTTCGGGATAGAACTCCAGGGGTTGGCCACTGGGGTCTTTGAGGGAATATCTATCCATGAAGACTTTCTGACGAATGCCTTCTAAATGGGTCATTTTTTGTGAGTCGGCGGGTTGCTGAGTCGTTGTGTCTGGTTTCTCTTGTTCCAACATTGACGATGTATTCCTTCCATGCATTGGCCTTATCAAAAGTACAGTAAGTTGTGCTTGTTTTCAAACAGGTCTGGTTGTTTTGGCTACCGCAATATAGTATACTTGTAAAAAACGTGATTTACAAGGGTTTTGGCACAACATATTGATATTGTTATGGTTTTGAACACAACATATTGATTGTTGTTTTGTAGGGATGAGTCTCTTCTGACATTTTTTCTTATGGGGGTGATCGCTCACTTTTCCATACTTTTTGATTTGCCGCCTGCATCGGCAGGAGAGGAAAGGAGTAGGTGGGGACACCCCACGCCCCCGGCAAAGGACTGCGTCCTCTGCACTCCTTCCTACAAGGACTACATCGCCTGCACCCCTTACATCCGCGATTATGGGACTTTGTCCTCAGCACTGTTGTTAGTGATATGATATGGCTACTGAAATGAAATAGAATGTTTTTAGGAGTAAACTGGAGGATGTATGCGTGCTGAAATAATCTCGTGTGGTACTGAATTGTTGCTGGGTCATATTACAGATACCAATGCGACTTATCTTGCTCAGAGCCTGGCGTCTCTTGGAATTGATCTCTATTTTGTATCGCAAGTGGGGGATAACCAGGGACGGATTGTTGAGACTTTGAGACGAGCGTGGGAGCGTTCTGACCTGGTTGTTATCACTGGTGGTTTAGGGCCTACTGAGGATGATCTTGCACGTGAATCAATTAGCACGATGTTAGGCGAAACGATGCAGGTGGATCCTGATCTAGGGGCAGAATTACGTGCTATGTTTGCTGCGCGCAATAGTATGATGCCGGAACGCAATATTAAACAGGCAACGTTGATTCCTTCGGCGCAGGTGTTACGTAATCCGCGTGGAACTGCTCCTGGTTGGTGGGTTGAAAAGGATGGACATATTATCGTGGCGATGCCTGGTGTACCACGAGAAATGTACCACATGTGGGAGAATGAGGTGATCCCAAGGCTCGCTCCTTTCACAGGTGGTCTGATTTTCACTCGTATCTTGCGTGTTTGGGGGTTGGGAGAGTCCGCTGTTGAAGAGCGATTGGGGTCAGTTATTCATAGCAACAATCCTACAGTAGCTACGTATGCGAAGTCTGATGCGATTGATGTGCGTATTACGGCAAAGGCTGAGACCCGCGAGCAAGCAGAGCAGCAGGTTGCAGAAATGGAGACGCAAACACGGCTGATTCTTGGACATTATATTTTCGGAGTTGACAGAGATACGTTGCAAAGCGTAATAGGTAAGCAGCTCTCATCACGTAATCACTGGTTGGCGGTAATGGATTCCATTACGGGGGGGCTACTATCGAGCACAATTACTGATTATCCCAGCAGTTTTAAGTATTTCAAAGGGGCTATTGTGTCGTACAGTCCAGATCTTAATGTGCAGATGGGCGTTCCGCGTGAGATTATAGAACAATATGGAGTTATTAGTGAAGAAACAGCTCGGGCTATGGCCCATGCAGTGCAGGACCGATTGGGAGCGGATTACGGATTAGGCATCACAGGTGTTGCTGGCCCTGAAAAGCAAGAAGATAAGGCAGCGGGAACAGTTCATATAGCCATTGTAGGGCCAGAGGGTGTAGTGACTGGTATGGGGCCTGGTTGGCGTGCCAGTCGCTATGACAATAAGCGTTTAGCAGTTTTAGCTGCGCTCAATTTGTTACGATTGCATTTAGAAGGGAAAAAGAAAGGTCAATAGTTCGCACCTGGATGTTGAAGGCGGGGGCAAGCCTGGATGTAGCAGGGCGGGGTAAGCCTGGATGTAGCAGGGCGGAGCAAGCCCCGCCCCTACTATACTTGCGAAAAAGGGAGAATAATTCGCTCTTGAACGGGAAGTTGCTCTTGCGCCATATGGGTGAGCGTGTTATTATCTGCTGCAAGGATGGATGAAAGGAAAAGCAGGTAAGAATAGTTATGCATCTCTTCTTTCCTGGGTGTGCTCCTCATGGATACTCCGCGCGAGAAAGCACAAGATCCCCAGAGTAAAGACCGCGCTGAACGCAAAAAAAAGCAGGCGCGGTCGCGTTTTCGTCTGAGCCGATCTTCTTCATTATTCAAGCTATTTGCCGTATTAGGGCCGGGATTGATTGCAGCGAATGCGGGCAATGATGCTGGAGGTATCGCTACATTTTCGCAGGCAGGCGCTAGCTATCAATATAGTCTTCTGTGGGCGCTTGCTATTTCTGGCTTTTGCCTTGCGATCGTTCAAGAAATGTGCGCACGTATGGGGACTGTAACTGGCAAAGGCCTGGCAGATCTTATACGCGAGCAATTTGGTGTCCGTTGGACGGCTCTTGCGATGCTTGCCCTACTGATCGCAAATACAGGTGTGACCGTTTCTGAATTTCTTGGTATCGCCGCTGCCGTCCAGGTGCTGGCTAACAATCCTAAAACTCCTCTTATTTATATCATTGTTCCCCTGTCAGGCTTGATTTTGTGGTGGCTTGTGATTAAGGGTTCCTACAGGCGCGTCGAGAAGGTCTTTCTGATCATGTCACTGGGATTTCTTGCTTATATCCCAGCTGCTTTTGCTGCTCATCCTGATTGGCGTGAGGTTGGACATGAGCTAATACTTCCCAGTCTGAACACGAGTAGCGGCTATTTGTTGACGGCTGTAGCTCTTGTTGGTACGACCATCAGCCCTTACTTGCAGTTTTTTGTCCAATCTTCTGTCGCCGATAAAGGCATTCGCGCGAGTGACTATATCTACGAGAAGCTTGATATTTATAGTGGTACTGTTTTCGCAATGGTTATTGCTGCTTTCGTAATCATTACCACAGGGGCTACTCTCTATCCTGATCATCCAGTCAATACGGCCATCGATGCAGCTTTTGCACTGCAGGCTATTGCTGGACAATACGCTTCGCTGCTATTCGGAGTAGGGCTCTTTGGCGCTTCGCTATTGGCAGCGGCAGTCTTACCACTTTCTACTTCTTATGCGATAAGTGAAGCATTCGGTTTCGAGCGTGGAGTTTCACGCAGTTTCAAGGAAGCTCCTGTCTTTCAGAGCATTTTTACCGGCTTAATTATCCTGGGCGTTTTGATTGCATTGATACCAGGGCTTCCAATTATCCAGGTGCTCATTATACTGCAAGATTTGAATGCGGCCATGCTGCCTATCTTGCTGGTTTTTATTATCTTGCTGATTAACAATCGTCGCTTGATGGGTCGTTATGTGAACAAACTCGGCTTCAACATTATTGCCTGGGCGACGGTTATTGTGATTACTACTTTAGTTGTGCTGTTGCTGCTGAGTACAATATTCAACATTACGCTTTGAGCAAGTAACAATCCCTTTATATTCATAACTGTAACAATTCAGCGGGGGTTCCAAGGGACTCGCAGTCCCTTGGAACCCCCGCTGAATTGTTACAGTTATTTATTGAATGTAACAGGACATAAAGTACTATTCTAAGGCAGGAGTGATTTGCAAACGTTTTACATATCGGGATTGGTCAAATAAGAGGTGCCGAAAAGGATGACCTATTATGCTAAAGAACAATACGTTTGAGAAGTGGATCGGAACATCACTGGGGAACTACCGTATAGAACAGTTCATTGAGCAAACCAATTGGGGTCCTGTTTTTCTTGCTCGTACGGGTGCGAACTCAACTAGCTATCTACTACGTTTTCTGATTGGACCAGCGAGCCAATCATCAAAAGGACACGAATTATACCTTGAACGTTTTCAGTATCAAGCAAGCCAGATTGCGACCTTGCAACATCCCAATATTCTTCCTTTAATTGACTATGGTGTTTATCGTGGTCTACCTTACCTGGTCTCACCTCAAATGTCGATGCGGTCTTTGCTCAGTCGCCTGGACAGAAATGGTCCATTAGATGTTTTCACTATTGGTCGTTACCTGGATCAGATTGCTACTGCTCTGGAATATGGTCATGAACATGCTGTCCTACATGGAAGCCTTTCGGTAGATTGTATTTTCATCAGGCTTGATGGTCAGTTGGTTGTGGCTGACTTTGGTGTGAGAAAGCTGCTAGAGACGGATAGGCAAGATACTGAGCAGAACTTGATTAAAGGTTTGAGCGATGTAACTGCCCCCGAGCAATTGCTGGGTAAACCAAGCAGTTCTGCTACTGATGTATATGCGCTTGGAGCAGTACTTTACCATATGTTGGCCGGTGCCCCAGTGTTTGTTGGCAGCACATATGAAGAGCTGGCTCAACAGCATTTGTACGCCTCAGTGCCTCCCTTGAGTCGGTGGCGCGCTGATTTGCCATCAGGGCTATATAGCATTATTGCTCGCGCATTGGCCAAGGAACCTGCGCAACGATTCTATCAACCTGGGATGCTTGCAAATGCTTATCACCGGATAGTAGCTCCCAACAATAAGATTCGCATACCGTTTATCGTCTCCACAACACCTGCTTCAGACTTGACACTCACTGAACGGGCCTGGAGCCCTAACGGGTCAGTGCCGATTGATAAACTGAATGGTCAATTACGTTCGACGAGCCAGGCACCTATGCCGCACTCGCTGCATGGCTTTGCAGAGGATAATTCTTTGGGTCTCAGTCCACGACCTGAATTAATGCGTCGATTTCAACGCAGAAAGCTCTCGTATACCACACTGATTGTGGGACTGATACTGCTACTGGTGATCGCCAGTGGGCTCATCGGGGGTGTGCTGCTCTCACAGAGAAGTGGTGCGATGTCGAGCGCTAGTGGGCAAGTGACGTTTTTTACGAGCCAGAGTGGACCAGGTGGGCAGACAGATGCTCTCAACATTGTGGTTCATAACCTTGTTGCCCCACCTACTGGTTCCGAATATGCTGTCTGGCTCATCAACCAGGATACTGAGGCAGTCCTGGCTCTGGGCACCTTGAAGATGAATAATCAGACGGGATCTTTAACTTATTCAGGAGCAAGTAGCAATTTGCTCTCTCCTGGAGATAAATTGGAGATCACCCAGGAGCAAGGGACAGTCGTGGCGCCTGCAGGTAAAGTGATCCTTACAGGCACATTCCCCATAAAATCTTTTGCGCATGTCGTGCATTTGCTCGCCGACTATCCAGCGACACCTGGCAAAATTGGATTACTGGTAGGGGTTCTAGAGCAGACGCACCTATTGGATAGCCAATCTGCGGTATTGCAGAGCGTAGCCGCGAGTCAGAATACGGTTGCAATTGGCTGTATAGCTCAAAGTATGCTTGATATTATCGAAGGGAAACATGGCTCACACTATCAGCAGTTAGATGGGGTATGCAACCTCCAGAATGTGACGACAATTGGAGATGGCTTTGGCTTGCAAGGTAAGGCGGCCTATATGACTGGTTCAACAGCACATGCGGGATATGCAACCAGCCAGCCCGATGCGACGAGTGCTATGCATGTACATACAGCACTCATGGATGTCTCTATCGCAAATATCGCCAGGTGGTTGACGACGATTAACCAGGATGCATTTCTTCTGCGCACTCATCCCATGGATATATCAAAGGTAGAAGAGATCGTGAGACTTGCAGATGATGCATATCATGGAGTTGATGTGAATGGTGATGGGCAGATTGACCCGGTCTCAGGGGAAGCGGGAGCCATAACTGCATTTCAGCAAGGGCAGTTGATGGCAACGTTATCCCTCAATTCTAGCGGGTAACCTTATTTAGCTTGAAAGAGAGGCTAAACATATTTGAAAAACACTATTTTTTGGCTCCTTGGACTTCATGATTCTGCAACGGAATAACACAACCTTCACCGCTGTTGTACGTAATGCATGGTAAGATATATATTGATTGATATGGTGAAGGAATCAGTCGAAATTGAGGCATGAATGTCCTGGAACCCCAAAGATGATTTTTCTGAATATTATGATAAAACTACTAGTCACGTAGATTATTCTGATCCTGCCTACTACCAAAGAGAGACGCCTAAGACACCTCGCTCTGCTCAACCTGTACAACCCCTGGATTCATCGATGTTGTATCCTACTTATACTCATGAGTTACCTTCGGACAAGCTCGACTCTGACGCAGAGCTAATGACTCCTTATCGTGGTCCATCAAGCATAGAAGGCTATACAGAAGATATTGGCGCTGAACAGCGCGAGGCTGCAAAGCGTGGCACTACAGGGAGTAGTAATAAACGCAAAGGACTAGCAGGTCTTGGCGGTCTTGGAGCAGCACTGAGTGCATTACTCCTCAAATTTCCTTTACTAGCACCTTTGCTTAAGTTTGGCTGGTTGGGTTTCTCTGCTCTGTTCTCTGTTGCTGTCTACTCACTGATCTTTGGCTGGCAGTTTGCAATAGGATTAGTGCTTCTGCTCTTTGTGCATGAGATGGGGCATGCAATAGTAATGAAACTGAAAGGTATACCCATTGGGGGGATGATTTTTATCCCATTGCTGGGTGCTGCAGTAATCATGAAACAGATGCCCAAAAATGCTAAAGATGAGGCAGAAGTTGGTATTGCCGGACCTATAGCGGGCGCGATTGCGGCCATGGTTTGCTTAGCGTTGGCGCGCAACAATCCAGGCACACCAATATGGGCACCACTTGCTTACTTTGGCTTCTTTATCAACCTGTTTAACTTGATACCTATTGTGCCGTTCGATGGTGGACGAGTTTTGGGAGCGATCGATCGACGCATCTGGATTATTGGCTTTTTAGGACTGATTGCATTCCAAATCTGGTCATGGGTCAATGGTAATCACTCCATCTTTTTGCTTTTGTTTGTTGTCCTGGCCGCATCTCAACTCTGGACGAGACGCTCTGTGCCCAATACACCTGAAGCCAGGGCTTATTATGATGTTCCTATAGCTGAGCGTATTGTACTCGGCCTGGCATACTTTGGGCTTGCTGCTGTGCTTGTGTTAGGGATGGCGATTTCTCATGGAATGATATATTCATTGGGGCAGTAAGTAGTGTGGAAAGCAAATAGTGCGATGAAGTACCGGGCGACCGCAAGGGTCGCCCCCTACATTTTTATCTCAACGTTATCCAATTGTGGGGATATGCTTTCGATTTATTTGCTTCTCACTTCAACTGCTGCCATCTGTTCGAGCACTTTCAAGAGTGATGTATAGTCATCGCGACCATGGCCTTCCGCACGAGCCATTTCGTACATCTGGCGAGTAAGAGCAATCATTGCTACTGGCACGGTATTTTCAGCAGCGAGGTCGAGGGCAAGACCAAGGTCTTTATGCAATAGATCGGTCATAAAACCGGGTTGAAAGCTGCCATTGAAGGCGCGAAGGGGGAACTGGTTGGCGAGTTGCCAGCTCGCACCGGTGCTAACGTCTATGATCTTTGCCATCGTATCAACATCCGCACCAGCTTTGACGCCAAGCACAAATGACTCGGCTATGGCGGCGGCAATTGCGCCACATAACACATTATTCACAAGCTTGATAATTTCACCTGCGCCATTTGGTCCAACGTGAAAAATATTCTCCTTTTTGCCCATAGCCTCCAAAACTGGTCGTGCCTGTTCAAAAATTTCACGTTCACCCCCAACCATAATGGTCAACGTACCATTGATTGCACCTTGTGAGCCACCGCTTACAGGAGCATCAAGTAGGTGAACACCATGAATTGATGCTTCTTGTGCTAGCTTGCGGGTTACGGCTGGCGCTATAGTGCTCATGTCAATGATGATCAGTCCTTTGCGAGCCCCTTCGAGTAAACCGTGCGGCCCGGCCACTACTTCTTCCACCTGTGGAGAGTTGGGTAACATGGTTATTACTATATCCGAGGCCATAGCGACGGCACGAGGCGATGGAACTAATTTAGCGCCGGAGTTGAGTACCTCTTGTACCTCTGGCTTTTCTGGATGACGAGCATAAATTGTAACGTGATGCTCTGCTTTGAGCAAGTTAAGTGTCATAGGGCGACCCATGACTCCGATGCCAATAAAACCTACCTGCATAACGGATAGTCCTTTCTGAATTATTCCATTTCAACGATGACCGCGCCGCCTTTGACGACCTCGCCCTCGTGATAATGTACTCTTCGCACTCTCCCTTCATAGGGTGCAATTATTGAATGTTCCATCTTCATAGCGCTTAGGATAACCAGCACTTGCCGGTGCTGAACCGTTTCACCATCTCGAACCTGCACTTTAATGATGGTGCCTGCCATTGGAGCAGTGAGCACTTTTTGCGAGTGAGCTAAATTCCCACCATGAACCGCTACATCTACATTTGGCGGTTGGCGCCGTTCAAATAGGTACGTTCGTCCGTTGAATATAACCTGCGCTTCACTTTCAGTTGAATGTACATATGCATGCACCTGGTTTGTTCCTAATCGTAATAGGATAAAATCATTATTACCAAAGATACAGAATATTGTTTGTACAGGTTGAGTATCAACCTGCACAAGCCATGTTCCAGATATTTCTTGGGATGGTGAAATAGCTACCTGATATTTTTCACCTTGATGAGTATAGTTCGTGATTCTTGTTTCGCCGATCATACGCCATGGACCAAGCGTCAGCCATGGGTTTGGTAGAATTTGGCCATTGCTTAGAGATCTATTTTCTTTGATCCTGGCTACATCAGACATGGCTGCAGCAATTAACGCGCTAAACAAGCTTTCCTGATCTGAAATTCCTTGCTCCTGATCAGTCTGTGCTTGTGTTGTTGGCTCACCGTCAAGCAAACCATATTCTTCAAGAAAGTTCGTAAAGGTGAATCCAGCTTGAAATGCAGGATGTGCAGCAATTGTAAGTAACAACTGAGCATTTGTCTTAACACCAAAGATCGCTTGTTGTTTAAGAGCAGCTTGTAAGCGTTCAATGGCTGTCGTGCGATCCTCGCCATAAACAATTAATTTAGCTATCATTGGATCGTAAAACTGGGTGATTTCGTCGTTGCTCTCAATGCCACTATCGATTCGTATGCCTGGCCCTTCAGGCTGGATGAAGCGTGACACAGTGCCAGTAGAAGGTAGAAAGTTATTTTCGGGATCTTCGGCATACAGTCTCACTTCGATTGCGTGCCCACGAGCACTGATTTGATTCTGGGTTAAGCTGAGTGGTTGTTCTGCGGCAATTTGTAGTTGGTGTCGTACCAGATCTATACCAGTGATTAGTTCAGTGACCGCATGCTCTACTTGCAGGCGTGTGTTCATCTCAAGAAAGTAGAAATGCTTATCAGTATCGAGCAAAAATTCAAGCGTACCAGCATTCACGTACCCGGCAGCCCTGGCGATACGTACTGCAGTTGCACCCATTTCATCCCGTAAAGCAGGGGTTAACGCAATTGAAGGACTCTCTTCGACTATTTTCTGATGGCGTCGTTGAATAGAACATTCACGTTCGCCGAGATGAACGAGATTGCCAAATGTGTCACCAAGTACCTGAATTTCAATATGCCGTGGCTGTTGAATCAAGCGTTCGAGAAAGACAGTAGCATCGCCAAAGGAGGCTAACGCTTCACGCCGCGCACTGGCGAGCTGCTCTTTGAAATCGGAGACGGCATAGACTATGCGCATACCTTTTCCGCCACCACCAGCGGAGGCTTTGATGAGTAAAGGGAAACCGATGTGTTGGGCCTCAGTGATGAGCGTGGTATCTTCCTGGTTTTCGCCATCATAACCGGGAATAGTCGGTGCTCCAACAGAATGAGCCAATTGCTTGGCGGAGATCTTTGATCCCATCAGTCGCATCGCTGATGCGGGAGGGCCAATGAAGACAATTCCAGCTTTTTTACACTCCTCAACAAAAATTACATTTTCAGAGAGGAAGCCATACCCTGGGTGAATAGCCTCTGCTCCGCTTTGCCTGGCTACATCAAGGATAGAGTCTATACGCAAGTAGCTTTGCGCAGCAGGTGCAGGGCCGATGAAATATGCTTCGTCAGCTTCTCGTACATGGCGTGCATTGCAATCGGCGGCTGAGTAAATTGCCACGGTTCTGATGCCCATCTCACGGCAGGTTGCCATTATGCGGATGGCTATTTCTCCCCGATTGGCTATTAAGACTTTTTTGAACATGGTATGGTACCTGATGTGGATAGTGATTTTTTACTTTTAAATCTGGGTAGCAGAATATGCACGGAGGGCCGATAAATCGGCGCTGTGCGCGATACATCGGCCCCTACGGATGATTGGATTATTGTATTAATCCGCATTATCTTTTCTCCAGAAAGGAGCGCAATCTCTCCTGTGCCTCCGCGCTCACTCGTAACGTGGCAATAGTTTCGGCTGTATATGTGCGCACCGAATCGCGATCCATATGTCCTACACTCAATGCAAGGGCCTTGCAGGCACGAATGGCTTGTGGTCCACCACTTAGTAATTCACTAATTGTTTTATTGACGGCCGCGTCGAGGTCTTCAGGTTTCGTGACGATATGCACCAGGCCAATTTCTTGAGCATAGGTTGAAGTGAATCGTTCACCTGTCACAAACAATACACGAGCATGAGTCTCACCGATTTTGCGTAACACGTATGGTGAGATGACTGCTGGGGCAATACCTAATTTCACCTCGCTAAAGGCCAGTCGTGCCCCTTCGACGGCGATCACGATGTCACAAACAGCGAGCAATCCCAGTCCTCCACCCATGGCAGTGCCATTCACACGTGCTACCACGGGACATGGAAAGTTGTTGATGGTATCAAAGAGTTCAGCCAGACGCAGCGCGTCGTTCAGGTTTTGTTCATGTGTAAATACTGCCGATTCTCGCATCATATTCAAATCGGCTCCAGCACTAAATGATGGTCCATCACCTGTTAATACAACGGCATGTAATTGGGTATCTGTGAGCAGATCGGTAAATGCTGTCATTAAGTCCTTGATAAGCTGTTTGTTAAATGCGTTGTGCACTTCGGGCCTGCGCATGGTAATAGTGGCAATCTTATCCTGGAGGCTTCTCTCAACCAAGATATGGGCATATGTTGGCATGATGTTACTCCTTTACATTCGGAATACTCCAAAAGGTGTGTCCGGCATTGGAGCATTTAAGGAAGCTGCAATACCCAGTGCGAGCACGTTGCGTGTATCTCGAGGGTCAATAATTCCATCATCCCATAGACGAGCTGTGCTGTAATATGGATTGCCCTCTTCTTCATATTTATCCAGAATTGGCTGTTTGAATGCTATCTCTTCCTCTTCACTCATGGTTTTACTATGTGCGGACAGTCCCTCTTTGCGAACTGTCGCAAGAACACTGGCGGCTTGTTCTCCACCCATGACCGAGATGCGTGCGTTGGGCCACATCCATAACTGTCTTGGAGAATAGGCTCGTCCGCACATTCCATAATTGCCTGCGCCAAATGACCCACCAATAATGACGGTGAAGCGAGGAACAGGGGCATTGGCGACGGCCATTACCATCTTTGCTCCATCTTTCGTAATACCACCGTTTTCATACTGCCGTCCAACCATGAAGCCAGTAATATTTTGTAAGAAGATCAGAGGAGTATGACGTTGAGCACAAAGTTCGATGAAGTGGGTAGCCTTGAGTGCGCTTTCAGAAAAAAGAATACCGTTATTAGCGATGATCCCAACAGGATAGCCCATCAGTCGTGCAAAGCCGCATACCAGCGTTGTGCCGTAGAGCTCTTTAAATTCGTGAAAGCGACTTCCGTCGACTAGACGTGCAATGATTTCACGCACGTCATAGCTTTTACGGTTATCTTTTGGGATTATTCCAAGGAGTTCACTGGGATCGTAGCGCGGAGATTCGGGTGCAGTGATCTCCCAAGGGATATATTTCCGCCGATTTAGATTGGAGACAATACTTCGGCAGATTGCAAGAGCATGTTCATCATTCATTGCATAGTGGTCAGTGACTCCGGAGATGCGGCAATGAACATCAGCGCCGCCCAGATCTTCGGCACTTACCTCTTCGCCAGTTGCAGCTTTAACCAGAGGAGGGCCTCCAAGGAAAATAGTGCCATTTCCTCGCACAATCACCGTTTCATCGCTCATGGCGGGAACATAGGCTCCTCCGGCTGTACATGAACCCATCACTGCTGCAATCTGAGGGATACGCTGGCTAGACATGCGTGCCTGATTGTAGAAGATGCGTCCAAAGTGGTCACGATCTGGGAAGACATCAGCCTGTAACGGCAGAAAAGCACCACCTGAATCGACAAGATAAATGCATGGCAAATGGTTTTGTTCAGCGATTTCTTGAGCACGTAGGTGTTTCTTTACGGTCATTGGGTAGTAGGTGCCACCCTTTACCGTGGCATCGTTGGCAACAATCATGCATTCCTGTCCCTCAACAAGACCGATACCTGTCACAATGCCTGCCGATGGAGCTTCGTGATGATACATGTTCCATGCCGCTAGCGAACTAAATTCCAGGAACGGAGTATCAGGATCGCAAAGTAACTGAACACGTTCACGTGCCAGTAATTTATTGCGTTTGCGATGTCTGGCTATTGCATGTTCTCCACCGCCCTGTTGCACCTGTTGTACCCCTTCAGAAAGCTGGTGTAAGAGTTGTTGGAGATAGTGTGTGTTTTCTTGAAATTCGAGGTTGTTGCGCTCTATACGAGTTTCAATGATACCCATAGTGTTTGTCTATTCCTCTCGACAGCGCTGTCACAGACGCGATGCGTGGCGTCTCATTATGCTGTTTGCAGGATAGCACCGTATGGGGAGAGCGTCAAGGATTTGTCTGACATCCACACATCATGAAAGGAGCGAAGAGGGTCATGGCCTTCTACACTCCTTTCATAATGAATCCATGTCAAGTATTGGACAAAGTCGGATGATAGTTCGGGTTTTGTGTAAAATCGAAGACCTCATAGAAATCGCCTATTTGGCTCAAATCATCATGCGGAGGCTCTGCTGGGCCTGTTGAATTGCCATTGGCCGCGTCGTTATTTGTTCCTGGAGTCGAAGTATCAAACTGGTGGTTGATACTTGCCAGCGATGGCAATTCAAAACGTCGCTCAATGAACTTCAGGATAGAGCTATGCTCGTAAAGCTGTCCCGAGACATAGCCACGTTTTGCATATGGAGAGATAACCAGCATCGGCACACGCATACCCAGGCCATAGGCATCTACCTGTGGCGGAGCTACATGGTCAAAAAACCCGCCGCCTTCGTCGTAGGTCAGGAAAAGCGCAGAACTTTTCCATGAACTGGAGGACATTAAAGCATTGATTACATCTGACATTTTTTGCTGTCCCGTCTGAATATCGGTAGGTGGATGTTCGCTGATTAATTCCTCCGTAATTAAAAAAGATACTTGTGGTAAGGTTCCAGCCTGCAGGTCGGCATGATAATCATCCTCAGTAAACTTGAGACGCTGATCATTCTGCCATTTTTTGAAGAAGGTCAGTCCATTGAAAAGTTCCAGCGAACCTGTGCTCCCCAAACCAAGACCAAGATTGTAGCACTTCCAGGACACGTGGTGGGCATCCAAAACGTCTACAATCGTTGGCCAATCAACGCTTCCAGGTGAAAGAGTGTCTGTGGTATTACCACCAGCAGTGCCTGATACCAGAGAAAGGCGATTTGGTACCGTGGGACCAAGTACCGAGCAGAAATAGTTGCCGCATAAGGTAAAGGTATCAGCTACGTTATAGTAGTAGGAAAGATCTGAGCCATCATAATAGTTGAGCGCGGTCGAGCCATTGGTGGTATAAAAACCATCCATAGCTCTATTGTTCCATTCGCTGTGAATGGACTGCCAGGTATGCGAGGGATCGGTCGTGATTGGGAAGAGAGCATGTTGGGGAGTGACGGTGCTGCCATTGCCATCTGGCTGTGAATAATTCGAAGGAACGCCAAAAGCACCAACCCGTGGATAATAGCCAAAATAATTGTCGAAGGAGTGATTTTCCTGACTAGCAATCAGGATATGGTTGATTAGGTTGGCATTGCTTGCATACTTTTCGGCAGTTACTCTGCTGGCTGCAAAGATACCCGCATCGATTGAGAGACCAGCGCCTGCAAGTATGCCAAGGTTGCGTATCGCTCGACGACGCGATAGACGCATACTGAACCACTGTCGCAGGTCCATAAAAATCCTTTCTCCCTACAAAGATAACAATAAAGGGGTTCTGAATTAATATGAACGCTTGCTAGAAGCATATTCCCTCATAAACATTGTTGAAGTGGCTGTGTTTGGCGAAGCCAAACACAGCCACTTCAACAAAACAACTAAAACCTACTAGCAACGTTGAAATAAACATGATAGAATAGCCTCACCTACCATATGACTAATTGCTTGAATTGAGTGAATTAATTATGCGTTACGCCATTTTTTCTGATATACATGCAAACCTGGAAGCACTGGAAGCAGTACTTGCGAAGATCGATGAGCTTGCGCAAGAGGAACCCATTGAGCAAATCTGGTTTCTTGGAGACCTGGTCGGTTATGGACCGGACCCGAATGAGTGCATACTGAAACTGCGGGAACGTACAGATGTTATCATAGCCGGCAATCACGACTGGGCTGCTGTAGGCAAAATTGACCTGGAAGACTTTAGCGCTGCAGCACGTATATCGGCTGAATGGACAGCAGAGCAGTTGACCGATGAGCATCGTACATTTTTAACAAACTTACCTGAGCGTTTGGAAATTGACGAATGTACGCTTGTGCATGGTAGTCCTTTTGGTCCTCTGTGGGAGTATTTGACATCTGAAGTGCTTGCAGAACGTAGCTTTCAATACTTCAGCAGCCGTTATTGCCTGGTTGGGCATACTCATGTACCCGTAATTTTTCAGCAGCCCGATGCATTTTCCAATGCTCCAACCCTCCCCCTTCACAGCGATGAACCGACAAAAGCTTTCCAAAAATTAAATGGTATTGAACATCATAGAGATGAAGATGATGACGAAACCGAAGAAATGGTAGCAGTACAATCTCCGATTCAGCAATCTACGCTCTCTGTCACAGTTACTGGAACTGTCGACAGCGCTTTCAAGGAGCCTGATAGCGTCAATCAGATTGAAGTTGAAGAGGGAGTAAGCATGGTGGAAAAACACTCTGCTTTACCAGAGGATGTTGCTGTGGAGCCAGAGAAACCAGATTTCGTTACTTCCGAAGTTAACGACCCTGAGAATAATAGCAATACTCCTACTGTACTGGTTGAGGATGCCTCATCTTCTGAATCTGGCAACGCTTCTATTGATGAAATGGATAACAGTGAATCGATAAAAAACCCGCATGATGAAGATACTATTCAGCAGATAATTACTGCTAATAGTGAAGACTTTGATCAAGATGTGGTTGGTCCAAATTCTCTTGAAGAGCCAGGCAGTCAGAATTCGATTGAAAATGATGATGCGGAGCAAGCCACTCTTGAACCTATTGCCGCTGATTCAGACGATCAACTAAGTGGTGAAATTGAGGAATTGCTCACGCTATTAGGATTGAGCCAGAGTATGATCCAGGTAACGAATGAAATGATTACTCCACCAGAAGGTCGATGGGAAGCTGATGATGGAAATCGAGCTATCATCAATCCTGGAGGAGTTGGACAGCCACGCGATGGAGATCCACGAGCTGCGTTTATGATCTATGATACCGAACATGGCTTTGAGTTTTATCGTGTTGCCTATGCATTTGAGAAGACACAAGAGAAGATCATTAAGGCAGGTCTGCCACAATACCTCGCAGTACGCCTGGAATATGGTCGGTAGTCAACTATGAAACTGGTTGTTGGCTTAGGTAATCCTGGATCAGAATATGAACACACACGGCACAACGTGGGTTTTCGTGTAGTTGATAAGCTTGCCTCGAAACTCGGCTGGAAATGGTCAGAACGACGTAACCGGGCAATATTGGCAAGTGGCACTCTTGGTCTTGAGAAAGTAGTGCTGGCTAAGCCGATTACGTTTATGAATCTGAGTGGCCAGGCGGTCGGAGAACTCGTTCGCTGGTATAAAATTCAGCCAGAAGATGTGCTAGTTGTCTACGATGAATTAGACTTACCGGTTGGCAAAGTACGCCTGAGTGCAAGAGGAAGCGCCGCCGGACACAATGGATTAGAAGATATTATTCATCATCTTCACACGAATAACTTTCCACGCTTGCGTGTCGGCATTGGACGTTCTGTCAATAGTCATATCAAGGGTAAAGACCATGTGCTGGGCATACCTACAAGTGATGAACGCATACTCCTTGAGATGGGCGAAGATAGGGCAGTCGAGGCCGTAGAACTGCTGATCAGGCAAGGCCTTAGTTCAACTATGAATGTTGTTAATACCGACCCAGAAGAAGCAGCTCGCAAAGAGGCCGAGAGATTACAACGCCAGAAAGAGCGTAAGGAGCAAGCTCGTCTGAAGCGAGAGGCAGCGCAAATGGAACAGGAAATTTAAGCTCTGTCTCCTGTATCAAATGGAGGCGAAAGCGGTTCTTTGGAGAGATATTTCAAAGAAAAGGCAAAATGAAATGAACGATTACCAGCGAGACGTGCGTTTCGGTGCGAACGTCGACCCAACCGCGAACGATCCAAGTTGGCCTCTGCGTCTGACCCATGCAATTGAGAGAGCAGGTTTGGAGTATATTGGTATTCAGGATCATCCCTACAACTCAGGGTTTCTGGAGACCTGGACGCTGATCGCCACGCTGCTACAGGCTACAGAACGCGTGCATATTTTCCCAAATGTCGCGAATCTACCCCTTCGTCCGCCTGTCATGTTGGCCAAAGCTGCCGCAACTCTAGATGTGCTTAGCGGTGGCCGGGTCGAGCTTGGATTGGGCGCGGGCGCTTTTCGTGAGGGCATTCATCCATGCATTCTGGAGCGGCACCCGCGCTCTGCACTTCGAGGGCAAGCACTACGCCGTCAAAGGCGCACACCCTGGCCCGCGCCCGGCCCACTCCATCGGCCTCTGGTTAGGTTCCTATGGCCCTCGTTCGCTGAGGCTGTTGGGAAGTCTGGCTGATGGCTGGCTCCCCAGCAGTTCTTACGCGCCAACGGAACGCCTTCCTGAGATGCAACAGCGTATCAACGACGCCGCTCTGGCGGCTGGCCGCCGTCCGCGGGACATTCGCCGGATCTATAACATCATGGGGATGATTACAGAGGGTCCGGTGCAAGGTCTCCTCACGGGTCCCGTGGACTACTGGGTCGACGAGCTCACGCGTCTGGTTGTCGAGATTGGCATGGATACCTTCATCTACTGGCCTGCCGATGACCGCATGCGCCAGATAGAGTTTTTCGCTGCTGAAGTGGCACCAGCCGTGAAGGATCAAGTCGCTAAGGCACGAGGCTTTTCCTGAAAACAACAAGAAGAATAGAATATGACACTCGATCCTCATCTCAAGGTGTTTATGGAACATAGAGGTCTCCTGACGAATCCTGGGAGTGTCCCAAGAAGGCCTGAAGTACTTCTGGCTGAGGAACGTGAAAGTGTGAAGCAGACAACTGTAGCTCCAGGCAGTACACTAGAACCGGTCGCACACATTGAAAATCTTGTGATTCCTGGTCCGGCGGGAGATCTTCCGGTCCGTCTTTACACGCCTGAAGGGACAGGCCCATTCCCGGTACTCATGTTCTTTCAAAAAAGCTGGTGCGCGGGAAATCTAGATACCCATGAGAAGATGTGCCGAAACCTATGCCGCGGGGCAGGTTGCCTGGTGATGACCGTCGACTACCGCCTGGCACCTGAATATCCATTTCCCGCAGCGCTTGAAGATTGTTACGCCGCTACCAGTTGGATAGCCGTCAATGCGACAGAGTTCCAAGGCGATCCGTATAGGATCGCGGTTGGAGGAGAGAGCGGGGGTGGCAATTTTGCTGCTGCCGTTGCACTCATGGGCCGTGATAGAGGTGGCCCTATGCTAACGTTCCAGTTGTTGATATGCCCTGCGGCTGACTTTCGTGTTACCACGGATTCGTGGAAGGACTATGATGGGTATATGATCAACAAAGAAGAGTTCCTCATCGTCAGAGATTTCTATGTACCCAATGAAGAGGAGCGATTGAATCCCTATGCCGCCCCGTCGCTAGCTCCGAACCTGCATGGATTGCCACCAGCACTCGTCATTACTGCTGAGTGTGATCCAATGCGAGATGGTGGGGAACTGTATGGGCAGCGACTCATGGAGGCAGGTGTTCCCGCAGCTGTTTCTCGCTATGATGGCATGATTCACATTTTCATGCACTTAGGCAGCATGGTACCCCAGGCAAATCAGGCTCTCGATGAAGCCATTCAGGCTTTACGAAATGCTTTCACTATTACAGAAAACGAGCGTTAGTCCAAGAACTATAGACTTCTTTTTTGGCGATGGAGTAGTGATGAGCACTGAACCATTACACACCAAAATGTTGCAGCGAACCCGCTTATGTTGTATGATTACAAGGGAAAGGCCAGAAGGTATGGGCGCAAACGTTTGCGCCCTCTAAAATTTTTAACCCTGGGCCTGGGGTAACGATAATGTGCCTCCGGATGGGTAGTTGAAACCCAGCGAGGCACGTTTTGTCATGCCGGTGGAGGGGATTGAGTGACACTTAAAGGACTATTAACACTATTGACGCAGCGGCCTGAGTTTCGCCGCCTGGTACAGCAACTTCACGAAGCAGAGGCATTGCCTGCCATTACCGGGATAACTGAAGCCGCGCGCCCATATATCATCGCTGCTCTTGCATCGGCCCTTCAACAGCCACTACTGGTCGTTCTTGTCAGTGAAACTCAGGCAAACCTGGTTGCGGATACACTTAAGTTACTGGTACAAAGACCAGAAGATGTGTTGTACTTTCCAGATCGTGATGCGCTGCCCTTTGAGCGGCTTATCAGTGATGCTTTGACAACACAACAACGTATGAATACCTTGATCTGTTTAACAGAACGAGATCGCAACCCGATTGTTGTTTGCTCAGCACGTGCGCTCACACAAACCGTTATTCCACCTCAAGAGCTTACTGCCTCGTTATATAGTTTGAAACCAGGACAAGAGGTCGATCTGACACTGTTGCTTGAACACCTCTATAATCTTGGCTACGAACCGGTGACAGAGGTTGAAGAGCCAGGGCAGTTCAGCCATCGTGGAGGTATCGTTGACCTGTTTCCTGTAACACTGCCGCGTCCAGTGCGAATTGAGTTTTTCGGCGATGAGATCGAATCTTTACGCACTTTTGATCAAGCCTCGCAGCGTTCTCTCAATCCTATTGCTTCTTTTGTAATAGGCCCGGCGCGTGAGGCATTACCTTTGCGGGGACCTGAAGCTGCGCAAGAGCTTGAGCGACTCAATAGCAGCATGTTACATCATGATGCCGAAGAACGCTGGAAACGCGATCTTGAAGAGTTACGCCAGCAGCGCTCGTTTGATGACATTACTTTTTATCTGCCTTACTTGCACGCGGAAGCCAGTGTGTTAGATTATTTTTCCCGCAGCGGACTCGTCATTCTCGATAATCCAGAAGGCATTCAGAATCATATTTCTGAGCTTGAAGTTCAGGCACAAGAGATGAAAGAGCGTTTTGAGAATGATCGCGAAAATCCTACGCACCTTCGTGACATCTTCTTAACATGGAATGATTTGGAGCCACGCCTTCAGGAGCGTCGTCAGTTACGTTTTGCGGATATTCTGTCTGCTATTGAGGGTGAATTTGACGCTTACCAACAGCGTGGTACAGAGTCACTCATGCCCACTTTCAGTAGTGCCAATTCTTATGGTGGGCGGCTACGCGCATTTGTACAGGATTGTAGTAAAGCGATTTATAGGCAAGAGCGAATAGTGATCGTTACTGCTCAGGCGCGAAGAATGGCCGAAGTGTTGAGCGATGAATCACTACTTGGTAATGCTACCATCCATGTAAGCCCTGGTATCAACATTAACGAAGCGCCTGAAAGTAGCACTTTGACCCTCATACAAGGACAACTATCTGAAGGTTGGCAATCTCACGGACTAGGGCTTCAAGTCTATACTGATACCGAGATCTTTGGCTGGTCAAAACGTCAGAACGAGCATAGGCGCAAGCCTGTTACGCCCTCATCATTCCTGGCTGAAGTAAATCCTGGCGACTACGTCGTTCACCAGGAACACGGTATTGGTCGCTTCGAGGGCCTTGTCAAACTTGATAGTACTGGCGTTGAACGAGAATATTTGCTTATTCACTATTCAGGAACGGATAGATTATATATTCCGACCGACCAGCTTGATCGAGTTACACGTTACATAGGAATGGGTGATGCTATTCCAGCATTGAGTAAACTGGGAACGGCAGAATGGACTCGCGCCAAGACGAAGGTCAAAGAGAATGTACAGGATATTGCGCGAGACCTCTTACGCCTCTATAGTGCCCGCGAGGCGTTACAGAGGCCCCCCTATTCTCCGGATGCTGAGCAACCGTGGTTGCAAGAGTTGGAAGAGGCCTTTCCATATGAGGAGACACCCGATCAAACCCATGCAATCGAAGAGGTCAAAGCAGATATGGAGCGCCCGAGGCCAATGGATAGGCTGGTATGTGGAGATGTAGGGTATGGTAAAACAGAGGTCGCCCTTCGTGCAGCATTTAAAGCTGTTCTTGATCAGCGCCAGGTGGCTATCCTGGTTCCAACGACTGTTCTGGCTCTACAGCATTTCAATACATTCAAGGAACGGCTGAAAGCTTACCCTGTGCGTGTTGAGCTACTGAGTCGCTTCCGTTCGGAGAAAGAACAGAAGCAAGTACTGGAAGACCTGGCACTGGGTAGGGTTGATATTGTGGTTGGAACGCATCGTCTGTTACAGAAAGATGTAGTGTTCCTAAACCTTGGGTTGCTTGTTATCGATGAAGAGCAGCGCTTTGGTGTAGTGCATAAGGAGCGGCTCAAGCAGATGCGTAATGAGATCGACGTACTGACTATGACTGCCACACCTATTCCACGTACACTACATATGTCACTGGTCAATGTACGTGACATGAGCGTGATTGAAACTCCTCCTCAGGAGCGCTTACCGATACGAACAGCAATACGCGAGTATGACGATAGCTTGATTCGCGAGGCGATTCTGCGTGAGATTGATCGGGGTGGACAGATATTTTTTGTACATAATCGCGTGAAAGGTATCCAGGTCATAGCACAGAAACTTCAGCGCCTCATTCCAGAGGCACGCATCGCTGTTGGGCATGGGCAAATGGCAGAGGACCAACTTGAACGAGTGATGATGGAATTTTCCAGTGGGGAATTTGATGTGCTGGTGACAACGACTATCATTGAGAATGGCCTAGATATTCCCAATGCCAATACTATCATTGTGAATAACGCAGCCCTCTTTGGTCTGGCACAACTGTACCAATTACGAGGTCGAGTTGGTCGAGCTACGCATCAGGCGTATGCCTACTTTCTTTACAACAAGGACACAAAACTTACCCCTGTTCAAGAGAAGCGTTTACGTGCTATCTTTGAAGCGACAGAACTGGGCGCGGGATTTCGAATCGCAATGAAAGATCTTGAGATCCGTGGTGCGGGTAACTTGCTTGGAGCTGAACAATCGGGATTTATGAACTCGGTTGGTTTTGACCTGTATTGTAAATTGCTTGCGGAAGCAGTTGAAGAGTTGCAGGGTAAACGTGCCGAGGTGGGATTGCCAGGAGTGATTGTCGATTTGCCACTGGATGCATATCTACCTGATGAGTACATCGGTGATCGGACACTAAAAGTGAAGTTTTACCAACGCCTGGCGAACTTGCAACAACCTGAACAGATTGAGGCAATGGAAGCTGAGCTGAATGATCGTTTCGGTACACCGCCTTTACCGGCAAAGAATTTGCTAGCAATGGTGCATTTGAAAGTAGAGGCTGCAAAGTTGGGTTTTGAAGCGATTGCTGCTAAAGATCATGAGTTTGTGCTGACGGTGAGACGGACAATTGTTCCAAATCGCATCGTCTTGTACCGTCGCTTCCGTAATGAAGCTCGTGTCCAACAAGGAGTGATTCACATACCACGCCGCCTATTAGGTTCAAATTGGATGGAACAACTTCGAGAGTTATTACCGGCGATTACTACGGCTGCTTAACATTCTCTACACAGCAACGAGTCCTTGTTCTCGAAGTTCACTGAGGATGAGCTCAATTTCCTGGGTATTTTTACCGGTACATCGCGCGAGGTCAGCTACAGTGCGGCGACCATCTACTAGAAAATAAATAAAACGCTGGCGGCGAGTAAGGGGTAAGGCGAGCACTTCTCGCTCGATACCACGTTTTTGCGGAACAAGCCACTCAATTTCTGGGGTAGAGGCAACAGACTGCAAAGATTCTTCAGTTCCTATCGTATATGTGATGTTACGCCACTTCATTAGCCAGTTTAATGCATCCTGGCCAACCAGGTGCCCTACTCGAGCATTGATCGGCTGTCCTGTTTGAAAAAACACTTCACCTTCTTCAACCCTTCCACCTTGCGTATGTTCTATAGTTATCATGCCGTTTTGTCTTCTTGCACGAGCCAACTCCAGGACACTATCTAATCTCTCTGCGTTGCCTTTTGTCATGCTCTCGATACTCCCTTTTGACTGGTTGTCCTCAAAATAATTGGATTATTTCATTTAGAAATCAAAAGCACCTCGATAAAATAAAACCTGCTAGTGCTTTATGCACATCTGAACAGCAAATTACATATACATTTATACCATAGATATCGACGAACACGGAAGGAGAAGGTATCATAAAAAAGGTGATGGTCAAAATTTTAACGCATTTTTAATCGTGATTATCTGGATGAGCGTGTATGCATTAAGTAGAACATTATAGCCTGTTTGTATTCGAGCAGGCTGGCTTGTCCAGCAGCAATAATTTGATCACAAAGATTGATTAATGTGGAAGTAACTTGCAACCGCGTTTCATCAAAACCATCTAATTGCTGCAATAGCTCAAGTAACTCGGAGGGTTCGTGTCCGGCAATATCTATGCCGGCTCGAACAGCTTCTACACGTGCCCAAACTACGAGCTGATGTCGCATTTGCTCAAAAATGACAACGTCTTCTTCACTTACCAGCACAGTAGTACTGTTATGCTCTTTGATAGTTACCTCGAATTGTGGAGCCGGTTGGGCCTGTGTAAGCTCTTGAGATTGCAGAATTGCTGGAGTGGTTATGGAACCTTGTTCCGAAGTTTGTTTTTGAGGAGTAATGGTTGTGAGAGCTTCTGCACTTTTCGGCTCCAGTAGGGATGATGAATCAGACTGCTTTTCAGTAATCATAATTTGATCATTTTGACTCGTACGTCCGTCAACAGTCGTAACAGAAGATTCAGACTGAGCGTCAACGGGAACTGGAGAAGTAAGTGGATTTGTAATTTTTGGGTGCTCTATGGCCATTGAAGTTTGCTGTTCTGGTTGTGGAAAGGACTTGTTCGTTGAGGTATTTTGATTTGACAGTATTTCAAGTTCGACAGCACTACTGCCGTTTGCGTTTGAACGATCGCGAATCGATTGCTTAGGAGACACTCCACTGGGTCGGGCATCGTTTTGTGAAGATTTGATTTCGCCTCTCGCCTCTTGAAGCTGTTGTTGTAACAGCATAGTTGGAGCAACTAACTGTTCCCAAGTTGGATCAAGGCGTCTTGTGACATTCGAATTGGCCCATGAATTAACAGGTCGAGGATTGCCGAAACCATTAGAATTGCCAGTCAGATGTCCCTTTAATCCCTCCACAATAGAGGTAGAAGAGGTGCTTATGAGCATTCGAATATCAGCCATGCGTTTACGTCCTTGCTCACCAAAGAATGTACGATTTCTCTGGACGAAGTAAATGAGCAAACGTTCAACCTGGCGCTGGAAGTCAGGTGACATTAAATCTATACGACCCCAGGCATTGAAATCGACTGAGCCAAGATACTGCCAGACTTCCTGACGCTTTGTGCGGTCTACTGGACGCATACGTAAGGAATCGATGCGGTAATCATAAAAACGCGGATAGCAGAAATTGGAGATCAACGTTTCAGCCAGTTCTGCTTTCAAACGCGCAAGTTCAGCGGGTGGAAGTTGACTTACGAGTATACCCACACCAATACCTCTTTCATAGTGGCCATAAAAGGCAAATAAAAAGCATCAGGAACCAATTGTAATCGCATCTACTTGTAGCGCATTTGTCCCTTGAACGGGAGTCACAACTCGTGGTGCTGTAACGATATGTAATGGAATCCGCTCAGTAACAGAGCTTATTGTACTGAATGAAGCAGCGAAAGGCAAGAGAGCGATTGCTACATGGGCTAGCCCATGTGGTACGTTGCCTACCCATAGAGTTGCGCTGGTTGTACGCAATAGAGTCCCAGGCTTCCAGGTGCTTGTTGGGCACCATGAAAGCGCGGGAAAGTCAACACTTGACAATTGCTGCTTCCCGTATTTATCGAGCAGCAGCAACTGTATACGAAGGGGTGGGAGTTGAGATGCGTTTACTTTCCAATACGTGGTAACTTGCATAAAAGGCTGTAAAATACTAAACGAGCTTGGAGGCGCTACACTGTAACCAACCAGACTTATACCAGCGCTCGAACTGGCATTAGAAGAAAAATCGACATTTAGCGGATGTGTTACTTGCTGTGGTGATACTCGTACAAAAGAACAAAAATCATCTGGTAGTTGGGGTAGAACGTCGTCACCCTGTTGCACAGGCGAGAATGGTGAGATGCCAGGGGAGGGCAGCCCTCTTTTCAGGAGAAGGTATCCATCTTGTGCCGCGACAACTCCATAGTTTCCACTCAAGATTACCTTCTTCACCTGGGAAATGAAGGAAATGGACTGCAATGGATAGTAGAAGCTCGTGGTATCCAGGAAAATATATTCTGCACTATCATCTTGATAAGGAAAGAGATAGATCGAATTGCGTTCACTGATATGTGGAATAAGGCTTGATTGTGCGGAAACTGAAGCCGACGCTGGGATCATATTTATGAAACGTTGTGCCAGTGCAGTATGGGCAGTAATTTGTGGCCAGGAAAATCCTCTTGAGAATGGAAGCGAGCCATATGGGTAATCCTCCCGCACTACATTAAATAGCACAAAGCCAATCAGAATGATCAGCATAGCTGGGCGCAACCAGTGATCAAGACTGCGATTTGAGGCCAGAGACTGTTCGCCTGGCTGGTTTTGCTGATGTTCATTTCGTTCGTGTATGAGATTTATGAACCACTGAAGTGCCCATATTATAACGACAATGGCCTCGATGGTCGCAAAGATCAGTATAGGCACGATCTCCGCATTGTACTGAAAGATGCCGAGATACTGATTTGGATCGGAACTAAACAAATTAATTGCTATCGAAGGAACGGCAAGCACTAATATCCAGGGAGCAAGCAGCGGCAAATATCCAACTGGAGCGAGTAAGATACTCAGGTACTGACGATGGTAATGTTCTAAAACATGTTGATAGATTAGACTTCTTGGATGTAATAAGATATTGCGAATAATTTCAACTGGCCCATTACCTAGATAGGCATATCGTGAAGCTAGCAAAGGATGCCCGGTAGGGCTGAAATGACGATATGCCCATAGGGCCACTCCTACCCAACCTATTGACAGTAGAACCAATCCCAATCCAGAGCGCCAACGTTGTTGAAAGATGATAGACCATAGGCCGAAAAAGGCGATTACCAGTGGTATCTCTTCTTTACATGCCATTGAAAGAATAGCGAAGACAAAGAGCCAGATGGTTCGCCTGGTATACATGAAATACAGCGTGAAGAGCAGCAAAGAGGCAGTAAACGTAACAGCATGAAATTCAAAGATTGTCGCTTGTTGCTGAGCAGGGTAAAGCAAATAAACCAGGGCAATCACAACGGCAGCCAGCTCATTTCGCAGGCGCAGTCGTGCCAGCCAGAAAGCAGGAAAAGCGCCACTCGCGACAATCAGCGTTTGAAGAACAAGTAAAGTTTTTGGACTTGACCAGACTACATAGAGAAGCGAAACAGGAAAGAGCATTGGCTCAAAGTGAATGGCAAAACGCGAGAAGCCAGCGGCGCTATAGCAGTTCGTATCGCTGACCACATTACAAATTGTTTGATGCAATATTTGGCCATGTATGATGCTCCAGACTGCCTGGTCCATGTTTCCCATGTCTTCGGCAGCAGTTAAAAAGGCATCCTGCCGACTAATGGCATAAGCGATAAAAAAGCCCGAAAAGAGTAGGACCATCAGGCTGACAAGTCCCATGGCTACCCAAAATAATAGTGTGCGTGACAATGGATCGGGTGCTGGATAAAGATAGAGTCGGCTTCGCAATACTGCCAGACGTTTTTGCCAGGTTGCTTTACTCACCCGTCACACCTCCTTCAACTGGTATACTTGTAGATATTTCTGTTGATAGTATTTCTAATCCTGGTTTTTCATTATTTACATCTTTTATTTGTGACGGACGAACCTGTGGATCTTGTTGGATATTGAGTTCCTGTTTCCCGCCGCTCAGGTAGGCTATACTTACACAAACTACCTCTGCTATCGTAGAGACAAGACGAGAAAGTAGTGCCATAATCGATGCCAGTCCAGTAGGTAATGGTAATGCGAGAGCAAAGAGTGCTACAATCGCTGCTTCGCGGATCCCCAGGCCGCTTGGAGTAATGAAACTCACAAAACCTATGTCCCAGGCAATCGCGTATATGCCAATGCATATAGGCCAGGCTACGAATGGAGCTTCAGGCCAGAGCGCTAGCAATAGAATATAAAAAGCTGTGCCAGCAACAATCCAACTCGCGCACCATGCCAGGGTGATAAACAAAATATCGCTATAACGCAAGGTGAGTTGTATAGGTTCACGTCTCATTCGGCGCAATGCCCAATTGAGCACACCATTTAGAATACGCGGATGCAAGCCTATAAACAGGGCGATAATGCTTGCGATACCGAGAATATCCAACACCGACCCACGCAGCAACGAGCCAACCTTTCCGAAGTCTTGCCAGAACAGGAGGCTAATTGAGAAGACGAGAATTCCTGCAGCAAGCTTTGTTATCAATTCAATTGCCATGCTTGCGAAAGCAACGGGGCGTGAGACACCATACTTTCCTACCCAGAGAACACGGGTCAAAACGTGCCATACATTTCCCGGTATATAACGGACAAACTCCGAAGCCAGGTAAATACGCAGGCACGTGCGTAAACCGAGGTGCGAACCAAGACGTTCCAGAACGGTTCGCCAAATCAAACCGTATGACAGTTCCTGAAGCATGAAGCCAAGAAACGCCAGAGCTAGTAGCCAGGGATTCAATTGGAAAGTATACACGGTCAAATCAGCCCAGTTCTTTTTTACCTGATAAACGAATAGGGCCAATATAATGACAGGTAAACCAATTTGCAGTACGCGTTTGCCGAATTTTTGAACGCCAGGCTTATGCATTAGTCAAGTACCTGCCTGATACTGTACTCTTCATCAGAACGGAAGGCATAATGGCGAATCATCTCACTTTGCAAGCCGGTCAGAATAAAGTTCACTCCAAAGATCATCAAGAGGATACCCACGAAGAGGAGTGGATGGTTGCGAATAGGGTCATGCGTAAAAACGTAACTGCGAACGACAACGAACATATCTACCAGTAGACCCAGGAGAAAAGTCCAGAAACCCAGGGGCGCAAAGAAGCGCAGAGGGGTACGTAAAAAAGTCGTAAGAAATACCACATTCATCAAGTCTATGAGTCCCCGTGCAAAGCGCTTCGCGCCAAATTTAGATACACCATATATCCGTGGATAATGATGCACCTTGATCTCAGTAACACTGAATCCGCGCCATTGTGCCATGACCGGTATAAAACGATGGAACTCACCATAGAGTTTCAAATGACTATCCTCGATTACTTCCCGCCGGTAAGCCTTAAAACCGTTATTGATGTCATGCAGGTGAACACCTGTCATCTTAGTTACCAGGCCATTAAACACACGCGAAGGAAATGTTTTTGAAATGGGATCAAGGCGCGGGAATTTCCAACCAGATACCAGGTCATATCCTTCATTGATTTTCTCAAGAAAATTAGGTATCTCTTCAGGATCGTCCTGCAAGTCACCATCCATTGTAAAAATGATTTCTCCCCGGCAGCGACTAAAACCGGCCACCAGCGCTGGAGTCTTGCCGAAGTTGCGGCGAAAGCGAATTACTCGGATAGTTCTGGGATGTTCTTCATGTAGGGTTTTTAGTTCTCTAAAGGTGTTATCAGTGCTACCATCATCAACAAAAATTACCTCGGAGTTCTGTCCCAGCGAATTGAGTTGGTCTGATAATTTTTGATATAACGGTCGTACATTCTGTTCTTCGTTCATTACGGGAACGACGATCGAAAGGGCAACCTTCTGTGATGAAGACGCGTCTAGCGATGTTTCTGTTTCAGCAAGCGCTGAGGTTATTTCTTCTATCTGTGGCATGCTCCGTATACTCCAACTGCAATCCGAGGAGTGGTTCTTCCTTCGTCCTCAACCAATGATTGCCGCAAATTATAGCATACTAGTGCTGGTAAACATTACAAGTTGGTACTAATCAGTAGGACTAAATATGGTTTTTATTTCACATTAATAGAACGGACAAATGGCACAAAGAGACACGCATTCAGTAAAATGGATAGCCAGAATGCTTAAAACTTGATGAAATCTTGAGAAATATTGAGGCTGATAATGGTGATGAACAAGTGAATCGGGATAGTGGAAAAGCCTTCGAGGGCCGATACATCGGCGGTGTGCGCGATCAATCGGCACCTATAGAGGTTTCGGGTCGTTCTTTAAAATTATTATACGTTAAGGACTGAGAAGAGGTCGGGTCGATCAGATGTCAGGGAGTCCACTCCAGCAGCGGCAAAACGTAGCATGTCTGCTTCTGTATTTACCGTCCAGAGGCCCAGTTTCAATCCGTGGTTGTGTACAGTCTGAGGCATTTCGGTGGTAAAAAGTTTGTAATCCATGTTGATCCATTCGCAACCATATTCTCCCGCCTTTTTAACCAGAAGCTGCAATCCATCCCTGGCGCGAGGATTCCATACATCATCAGAGACAATCATGCCTGTCTCTATTGTTGGCTCTAACGACTTGATTACTGGTAATATCATCCAGTCAAATGAAATTACAAGTACCTGGTCAAGCATACCTTTCGAGTTAACCAGCTCAATAACCTTCTCTGCAATGTATGGGTAGGGCTCATACGTTCGCCTACGCTTACTCGTTTTGATCTCGATATATACCTGGGCACGCCCCTTTGCAAGCTCCAGTACCTCGCTTAGAGTAGGGATCTGTTGTGGCTCTGGCCAACCTCCGGGATGACGGGCAGCAGCATCGAGGCGACGCAAGTACGCCAGGTCAAGATCTAGCAGGTTGCCAGAGCCATTCGTGCGTTTATGGACATGATTGTCGTGAAAGACTACCACATGGCCGTCACGGCTCATATGAACATCCAACTCAATGGCATCAATAGGCAATGTGAGGGCGTTGTGAAAAGCGGCAAATGTATTCTCGGGAGCGAGCTGCGCACCTCCCCGGTGTGCAACCCTGTGAATAGATTGATTCATTCGATGCTATGCAGCTCCTATATCGAGGTTGCTCCATGTGTCCAATAACAGTAACTGCTATCATCATACCATATAGAAAAGTAGCCAGTGCTACAACGATGTTATTTTTTGTAGTATATTTTATGCCAATACTCATTTGACTGGAAAGAAAGGAATTTGTAATATGGTGCTTACACCTGGTTTGACCGGAGAGGCTACGACAATAGTAGTTCACGAAAATACCGCTGCTTCCGTGGGAGCGGGGGGAGTCGAGGTATTTGGTACTCCCATGATGATTGCATTGATGGAGAATGCTGCCTGGAGAGCGGTTGCAAATAGCCTGGAAGAAGGAGATGTTACAGTCGGTACAGTGGTGAATGTCCGGCACCTGGCGGCGACACCGTTGGGACAACAAGTGCGTGCCACAGCAGAACTGATTGAGATCGATGGTCGTCGTCTGATCTTCAGCGTCGAAGCTTACGATGAGAAGCGAAAAATCGGCGAAGGACAGCATGAGCGATTCATTGTCAACCTGGAACGATTTAAAAAAAGAATAGACTGAATGTTCTATTTTGGCCTCTTGTCAAGAATGGGGTATGACCTTACAATACATGTGCGTTTAATCAACGACAGAAAGATCTCATTTTAAGGATATAGCATAGTATGTTTGAAGTTAACGAGCAGCAGCAGGGCTTAAATGACGCCGAGGATCCAAAATCAAGCCATAAACAAACACAATCCATAGCGTCTAGAAACAAACGGTTGTTGTACCTGTTGGATGCATGTGTCATTGTAGCAATGGGAGTGTTATTGTTTTGGGGTGTATCGACACAATTTTGGAACCGCTACAATGATGCCACGAGATATCAATGCTATGCCATCGCTTTCTGGCAAGGTGAAGTAGGGCTACATGCACCAGGTCTCGATGCCAATCCAAAGAGCCAGTGCGCTTTTCTCGCCAACAGTTCTTCAGCTATACTTGTTCAAAAAATGCAGGAACGACATTTTCCAACGTTTCTGATTAAGCTTGTAGCATCGCAACCGACTACCGGTCCATTGCGTGTATTACCTCCAGAATATCCAGCACTTACCCTTGTAGCTTTCTCTTTGCCCTTATTGGCGCCTGCTCAATGGTATCAGGTTGTGTTAGCGTTCTCTATGGCTATCATAGCCGGAATCATTTACCTGCTCTTGAAACGATATCGCTCCACAGGCGCGGCAATCGCCTTTGCAGTCTACCTGGTGCTTGGGAGCTGGGCAACTGCATTGGGAAGATTTGATCTCATTCCTGCAGGTTTGATTTTAGGCGCTGTTCTCCTGGGTGTGCGAAGCAAGTGGAAGTGGGCATTTGCATTATTGGCAATAGCAACACTTTTGAAATTATTTCCGGTTATACTCATTCCGCCTTTCTTGATCGCCCAACAGATGCAGTCGAGAGAGAAGTGGTTTGCCTGGAGCCGGTGGTCGGGTTTAGGTTTGTTTGTTGGATTATGTGCTGTGGTCACTGCTGTCTCGCTCACCTTCAATGTAGCTAATACAGTTTTTCCAATCAATTACTTCCTAAACCGGCCAATTGAGGTCGATTCATTTCCGGCCACAATACTGTGGCTTGAGGGCAAGGCAGGTCACGCAGTTGAATGGGTATTCACATACCAATCGCTTAACTTCTTGAGTCCAGTATCTCATGTAGTTTCACTTCTGAGTACGTTCTTTCTGGGTGTGGGCCTACTCTATACATGCTGGCTGCAGTGGCGCGGCAAAATTGATTTACCGATGGCATGCCTGCTGACCTTGCTCATACTACTGGTCACCGGTAAGGTATTTAGTCCGCAATACTTAATCTGGGTAGCGCCGTTGGTTGCATACGTAGGCCAGGATAACTGGAAGTGGCTTGTAAGTTGGGCCAGTGTCTCAATCTTAACGTTGATTATCTTCCCTTTCATGTATGCTAATATCGTCTACATCAAAACGTATTATCCAGTAATTCTTGTGCGTGATTGGTTGATACTGGCAGTTGTTTGTATTCTGCTGTTCAACGCTGCCAGGAAAGACGCTTTTGCAGAGTCTAGCGGAATTACGTAATTCGATTGAAGATCACGAAGTTTCACGCTGAAGCACCAGAGTAGTAACGCAATCCAAGCTTAAAGTCAAGCCTGTATTTCATATTGCTAACTGCTCCTGTGTGAATACATGCTCGATGATATCCTCAATAGGGGGATCTTCGATGGTGAGGTCGATGATGGGGCATTCGCTGAGCAAACGCGACGTGATGCCCGGAGTCTCTACTTTGGGTATGCGTAACTTGATAGTATCACCTTCGCGTTCAATCACCGTGCCGTAGGTCGAGAGATCAACCGATGAGTCCTCAAGTGTCACATTGATGGTCTTATACATTGCAAACCGTTCCGCCAGGGTCGTTAAGGTGCCATCGAAGAGCATATGGCCGTGGTGGATGACGATTACGCAGCGGCAGAGCGCCTCGATGTCCGCCATGTAGTGACTTGTCAACAAGACCGTGGCGCCGTAGCGCTGGTTATATGCTGCGATAAAGCTACGGATGCGACGCTGCATGGTCACGTCGAGGCCAATGGTCGGCTCATCGAGAAAGAGCACTCGTGGACGATGTAGCAAAGAACCGGCGATTTCTACCTTCATACGCTCACCAAGCGAGAGATTGCGGACAGGCTTTTGGACCAGCGTCCGGAGGTCGAGTAAATCGATAAATTCGTCACGTGTGCTCCGAAACTCTGCCTCAGGGATGTGGTAAATTGCCCGGTTGAGTTCAAATGAGTCAAGGGCTGGAAGGTCCCATTGGAGCTGGTTACGGTTCCCCATGATGAGCGTGATCTGACGCAGGAACTCCTTCTCGCGTCGAGAAGGTCTATACCCGAGGACGCTCAGCGTGCCACTCGTGGGATAGAGGAGTCCCGAAAGCATCTTGAGCGTCGTTGTCTTTCCTGCGCCGTTAGGTCCAAGAAAGCCCACTACCTCCCTTGGAGTAATGTCGAACGTAATGGCATCAACTGCCCGCACTGCGCGTGTTTTGCGCCGCACGAGGCTCTTTAGGGAGGACCACAGGCCAGCCTCGCGCTCGGGCATCGAATAGGTCTTGCAGAGATCTGCGACACTGATGTCGTAAGGGGATGCGGACAAGTGAAACCTCCTCATCTAGATTAGAGCGCTACACACTGCTCGTTTATAGCCGAGCGATGGTGAAGTGTTGAACGTACCGTTCAGGGGATAAGTATACCATTTCGATGTAGGAGCACCTGGAAACACATTCATTTAAACTTGCTATTTGTCAAGAAATGTGGTATTATGACTGTGCGTTGAGGCATGGATTCAAAGGCCTTGAAGCACAATTTCACCTGGGGATGTCGGGTTTCGACAGGCGAACAGGTTGAAGAATTGCAGGTCGAGGTGTCGGTACGCACTCTCGTTAAACAACCGACAAACAATAGATGCCAAACCGGCATATAACTACGCTCTCGCTGCCTAAGAAACAGTAAGCGTCGTCCACCCAACTTTCTCCTATGGGGCTGGTGCTGGGCGTCGACAACATAGGATGCTATGACGAGGACCGCCTTCTACTCGTCATTTAAGACCAGAGGACAAGCGCTGAGGAATCCTGTCGATGGGAGTCTGAAGCGTTAAAAAGAACATCGACTAAGCCTGTAGTACATTCTCCGATGGGTTCGTTTGGACGGGGAGTTCGACTCTCCCCCATCTCCACCACCTAAGCCGCTTGAGAAAGAGCTTCTCAGGCGGTTTTGTTTTTGGGAGCGGGTGGGGAAAATGGGAGGTGACAGCTTAATTGACAGCTTACCCGACTAAATGAGAGATAGAATCGGGGTTGGTCCATTCACGTGACGACTCCATTTTATTTGGAGCCAGATGCCTTCTCTGCGACTTCACGGAGCGCGTTGAAAATGGGGTTGTAATCTCTCAGATCTCTCTGAGCAATGGGTGCATATTGTCGTAACAATTTTTCAATATGTACACCAATAGCTTCAACATCATGATGCGCGGTTGCCAGGGCAAAAGCTGCAGCTCCTCTAACATCCCAATCTGAGTCGGAGAGGGTTTGCAGCAAAGCATCAGTAAAATGTGTATCTCCACCTTCACAATTTCTCAATGCATACGCTGCCGTGTATCTAACTATGGAGGAAGAGTCAGAGAGAGTAAACCGCAAAGCATCAACGCTTCGCGTTAACTTCTCATCGTGTTTTCCGAGCGCTCTGGCTACCGCGCTTCTAACAAATCCATGAGTATCAGAAAGCATAGGAAGCAGTACGTCTACAAGGTCAGACCGCTTATCCTCAAGATACCCCAATGTGTTCACCACCATCCATCTAGTCGTCAAATCAGGGCTGGGAAGTGCAGATAGCAAAGAATCAATAACAGATGCTTGCCCTTTTCCAATTTTTCCAAGGGCCACGCTGGCTCCGTTTTTCCCGAACCATGATGATCCGAAAAGGGTTTGAAGTAAGGCATTGAGGATGTCAGACCCCCCCTCACCAAGCTGTCCAAGGGCATCAGCCGCATTTCCCCTCACGTGTCCCCAATCGGGATCAACGAGTGCCTTGAGAAGGGCATCGAGTACTAGGGGATATCCCTTCCCAAGTTTGCCAAGAGCAAGGATGGCGTTTGCTCTAAGCTGCTCATCGAAGCGAGGAAGTGCTGCCAGTAAGGCATTGATCAAGCGAGGTTGACCCCTATCTAGTTGTGCAAAGGCCTGGGCCGCAGATGCGCT
>WNGE01001139.1_pt1 | contig 37014 bp, 45 predicted proteins | sample 5400651 | NCBI WGS metagenome assembly WNGE01 (sample SAMN13153370, study PRJNA577476) | soil metagenome | isolation source: 60 cm soil or saprolite under grassland replicate 2 | place: USA:California | collected 2016-06-15
TCGATCTGGAAGAGCCGCCGGAAGAAGCGCGCTCCGTCCACCGCGGCCGCCTCCGGGATGTCCCTGGGAATGGCGGTCCAGCCCGCCAGGATGATCACGGTCGCGAAGGGGAGCATGTGCCACGTGTGGACCAGGATGACCGACATCATCGCGAGCGAGGGCTCTCCGAGCCACATCGGCGGCGAGAACTCATTGGCCAGATGCAGCCGGATGAGCACCCAGTTGATGACGCTGTAGAGCGAGTCGAGGATCCACTTCCAACCGATCGAGCCGATCGATACGGGAGCGACCCACGGCAGGAGGATCAGGAACCGCACGAACCGGCGTCCGCGGAAGGCGTTCTTCAACGCCAGGGCGAGGATGTTCGCGCCGATGAGAACGAGGATCTGCGAGCAGATCGTGAAGACGAAGGAGTTGCGCAAGGCACGCCGGAAGGCGGGGCTCTGCAGGACCGAAGAGAAATTCGAGAGACCCACGAAGTGGTAGCCGACGCTCCCGACCTTGACGTCTCCGACGGCGTAGATGAAAGCCAGAACGAAGGGGACGCCGACGAGGGCGACGACGTACAGGATGGCCGGCAGAAACATTGCCGGCCCGAGCCACCGCTGCCGGCCGAGCGCGCTCATGTCCGCGGGGTCCGGGGACCGCCGGGTTCCCCGCTCGAATCCAGAGGAACAGGCTCTCTTCGCGTCCCCTTTTCCCGGTCGAAGAACTTCAGGTCCTGCTCTCGCACGGCGAAGGCGTGCAGGCTTCCGCTCTCGAAGCGGGCGCCGTGCGTGGAGGACATCCGCGAGATCGCCTTCTTTCCGTCGAACCGCCCCCCCTGGAGTTCTCCGTAGAGGATCCGCTCCGCCCCGAGGTATTCCTCGTGACTGATCCGGAAGCGCAGAGGCACGTACGGCCCCGTCCCGCGATCGTCGGCGAGGAGGTCCTCCGGAACGGCTGCGGCGCCGGCCAGGTGCGTAACGGGGAAGAAGTGCTCCGGGCGGAATCCGACGATGACGTCGCCTTGCTCGATCAGGTTCATCGGAGGAGGCCCCAGGAACGCGGCGACGAAGGTATCCGCCGGATCGTCATAGACCTGGGCCGGGGTCCCGATCTGGCGCACGGAGCCCTTGTTCATGACGACGACCCGATCCCCCATGGCCATGGCCTCGACCTGGTCGTGCGTGACGTAGATCGTCGTCGTGGCGACGCGTTTCTGGAACTGCTCGAGCTCGGTTCGGGCGGACGCGCGAAGCTTCGCGTCGAGGTTGGAGAGCGGCTCGTCCAGCAGGAAGAGACTCGGCTCCCGGACGATCGCGCGAGCCAGCGCCACTCTCTGCCGCTCCCCGCCCGACAACTCCCGCGGTTTGCGCGCGAGCAGATGGCCGATGCCGAGGAGCCCGGCGGCCCATTCCACCTTCCTCTCCCGCTCGGGCTTGGGCACTCCCTGAGCCTTGAGAGGGAAGGAGATGTTGCCCAGCACCGAAAGGTGCGGGTAGAGCGCGTAGCTCTGGAAGACCATCGCGATCCGCCTCTCGCGCGGCGTCAGGTCGTTGACGACGCGCCCGCCGATCAGGATTTCGCCCGAGGTCGGCTCCTCGAGCCCCGCGATCATCCGGAGCAGAGTCGTCTTGCCGGAACCGGAAGGACCGAGGAGGACCAGAAACTCCCCCTCCCTGCTCTCCAGATCGACGTTGACGACGGCTCCGACGTCCCCCTTCTTGAAGACCTTGCTCAATCCCCGCGTCTGGACGATTGCCATTTCAGCTCTCTGTCATCCCGAGCTGCGGAGCGGCCGCGTCATCCCGAGGAGCGGAGCAGTTTCCCTTGTCATCCCGAGGAGCGTAGCGACGAGGGATCTGCTCGGAAACGGGAAACGGACGGGAGCAGATCCTTCGCGGAGCCTGTCCCGAGCGGGCGGTGCGACTCGAAGCGGTGAGAGCAGATCCCTCGCTTCGCTCGGGATGACAGGGAGAGCGAGGGGCTCAGGATGACAGGCTACAAAACTCCCAGTTCCGATCACGGAAGGAAGATATCAATAGGGCACCCCGCCATGGTCCGGCGGGGTGCCCGGGAAGGGACGGATGCGGTCAGCCTACTTCCATTTGTCGAAGATCCGCCGGATCTCCTTGTCGGCGGCCGCCATTGCCTCTTCGGGCGTCGCTTCGTCGCGCGCCGCCTTGGCGAACATCGTCGGGATCACGAAGGTGTTGAAGACCTCGTCGATGCCGGCCGTCGCATAGCCGGGATACCCCACGTTCGTCGCCCACTCCAGCACGTTGCCGAGGACCTTGTACTTGTCCGGCGGCACGCCTTTGGGGTCGTTGGCGAGCTGGGACTTGATGTCCGGAACCGTGGTCGGGAAACAGGGGAAGTTGTAGAACTCGCTCGCCTTGAAGGCAGCCGCGAAGTTGTCGATGTATTCTGCGAGGAACTGCTTGGCCCCTTCCTTGTTCTCGGCGAAGTCCCAGATCACGTAGCAGTCCATGACGTGCTCGGCGGCGATCCGGCGGACGGGACCCTTCAGAGCCGGGGCGACCATGATCGCCTTCGACATCTCCGGGTTGTCTTTCTCCGCGGAGCGCGTCACCGAGATCGCGTTGCAGACGAAGGACAGCTTGCCGGCGAGGATGCCGCGGTTGTTCGACGACGGGTCCCAGGTGAAGACTTCCGGGGTCATGCACTCCTTGAACAGAGCGCGGACGTACTTGATGGCCTCGAGCGTGTTCTTCGAGCTGATCGCCACCTTTCCGTTCTCGTCCTGATCGCTGGCGCCGAAGGACCAGAGCACGGCGCGCATCGCCATGTTCGTGTCGAGCTCCTGCGAGAGCCCGATTCCCACCGGGTTGCCGAACTGGTCTTTGATCCTCTTGCCGCCGACCCGCAGGTCTTCCCAGGTGTCTGGGCCGTTGGGGAATCCGACCTTCTCCCAGAGGTCCTTGCGATAGTTGCCCGGATCGGGGACGTAGGAGTCCGAGAACGCGAAGTACTTCTTGGTCTTCGGGTTGTAGGTGGACTTATGGGCGAGGTCGATCTTCTTGCCGTGCTTCTTTTCGCACGCCGCGTACACCTCGCCGTGGTCGATGACCTGCTTCTCGTAGGCCGCGGGCGGGGACAGGAACATGAAGAGGTCGTGCCCCTTCTTGGCCGCGACCTCGGCGGCGGCGCGCGCGTTGATCTCGCCGATGGCGATGTGGTCCACAATGACGTTGATATTGTTCTTCTGCCCCCATTCCTTGGTGTACGTGTTGTCGAACCACTTGTCGTAGCCGGGCACGAAGTGGCTCCACTGGACGATCTTCAGGGTCTTCTGCTGCGCCGCCGCGCGCTCGGGAAAGAGGAAGTTCGCCCCGACTCCCGTGGCGAGGGCGCCCGCCCCCGTCAGCTTCGCGAACTCGCGGCGCGTCAACCCGCGATGGGTCTTCTTCGACATTGCCCCCTCCTCAATTATGCCGGGCGGCCTCCGCGCGGGCCGCTTTCGCGGTTCCGCGCGGCCGGCCGGGCCGGAACGTATTTAAAAGTAATAGAACTGGAACTGGACGACGAAATGGTTCGTGTTCTTCTGTTTCCAGGTCGCCGCGCCCTTGACGTTCGGGACGATCCGCTCGAACGCCGCTGTGATCTTCAGGTTCTGCTGAGCGACGTAGTAGTTAAAGCCTCCCATATAACGGCGCGAATTCCTGGTGTGATCGATGTCCTCCACGAAGCCGTCCCACTCCCATCGGACGAACGGCTGGAGCTTCAAGTCAACGAAATAGAAGCCAAGGTCCGAGAAGATCTCGTCCTGCTCGAACAGGGCCGGGATCTGACAGTTGGTCACGTGCGCGGTTCCTGCGGCGTTCAAGCCGCAGCCGCCGTCGAAGTGCTGGTAGTCAACGTGGACCGTCACTGCGTTCTGGCCCTTGGCGGCGTCAGTCGGCCCGATTGGCCAGTCGATCATGAAGTCGCCACCGTAGTCGTGATATGTGCTCTGCGTGTCGAAGCCGCCGCCGATTGACAGTATCTTCTTCTTGCCGAGGTTGGTTCCGACGGGGACGTACCCCTTTTCCGTGTCGAAGAAGTTGTAGACCACACGGCCGGCGAAGCGCATGGAATTGCGAGAGCCCGCCGTAACTCCTGCGACGGCCGCGGCGCGGAACCCATCGAAGATGCCGCCGCGGATCTCGAGGTGGTCCTTGGCGAGGTAACTCTTGAGCTGGAATCCCAGGTCGCGGCCTGTGTCGGACTGCGTGCCGGCGCCTTGCAGGAACGTGAACGTCCCGCCGTCCAGAGCGAGGTGGGAGGACGTGCTCTGGAGCGAGCCGCGCGTGATGGGGACGAGCATCTTGCCGACGTCGAGGATGAACTGATCGTTGCTGAAGACCTTCCACTCGCCGAACGCGTCATTCACTCGGAGCCCCGTGGACAGGTCCTTCGTCAGAGCGGAGGTGGATCTCCCCGAGGCCGGTTGATCGGTGTCGAAGAGGAAGCTCACGTCCTTGGCGAGGTTGCCCGCCGCGTAGAGCCGCACGCGGCGTATGAAGAAGCTCTGCTGGTAGCCCTGACTAATCGGGTCCTGGAGGTACTCCGCCCACTGCTGGTACTGGAAGCCGAGCCGGAAGTTGACAGTGTCATTGACCTTGATCACCACCTGGGCGCGGGCCGGATCGGGCAAGAGGGCGAGCGCGAGACCGGCCGCGAGAACAAAACCGAAGGGGCGTCTCAACCTGGGTAGCATCATTTCCTCCTTGTTTGTGCGACTGCCAGCGCAGCCGACTGCATCTTTGCTTGATTAGAAAGTCATGCCGGATAGCACTGCCGATGAAGCGTCACTCTCCTTTCCCTCCCTCGAGTTGGGGGCCGGCCCGGGCCGGACACTCGTCGAGGTTCCCGCGGAGGTTGGCTCAGGAAGTCCTCCGCGCAGCGCCGGGAACCCGGCGTCCAAGAAACTCAATGCCGCGGGACAGGCATTCGCCGTCGTCCATTTTGGAGTTCGCTGGGGAGAAAGTCTTTCAGACTTTACGTCGATGTCAAGGGTATTTGAACCCAGTTCCAAGAAAGACCAGGGGAGGCTGCTGAAGGCTGGGGTCTTCGCCGTAACCACTTGCCTTGGCTGGTCTTCAGGCTCGGGGGCCTTGCGCTCCCTCGGAGCCGCCTATCCGGGCTTCCTCAGCATCTTCTCGACGTCGCCGACGTGGGTCTCTTCTTCGAAGACCATCCGCCGGGCGTACTCTTCGAGAAAGACCGAGCGTCCCTCGACGAGGTTCAGAAGTTCCCGATAGAGGGCGAGCCCGTTCTTCTCGTGCTCGAGCGCTTCTCGCAGGATGTCGCCCAGGTCGTGACGGTGGGTCTCGAGCAGCGGCCCGATCGAAAGAGAGGGGTGTTCCCCCAGTTGCGTGATCTTCTCCCCCGCGTCCTGCGCGTGCGTCAGGGACTCGGTCGCCTGCCCCCGCATCCAGGACACGATCGGAATGCGGTTGTAGCCGAAGATCATCAGCGAATAGTGCGTGTAGCGGACAACGCCGGCGAGCTCGGTTTCGAGAATCCGGTTGAGTGTGGCCATGACTGCCGCCTGGTCGATCTGCTGCTTGTCCATCTTTGCCTCCCGGCCGGATTCTAGCTTCGAGCTGGGGTCGGCTGCTCGGGAGCGCTACAATGGGGAATGGTGCTCCTCCCCGAGGGTGTTCTGGACGGCCAGACTCTTGGCCGACTTGATCGCTGGCGGAAGGCACGGGCGCTCTTTCTCCGGGCCGACGGCCCGGAAGCCGAACGCGCCGTTTCGCAAGCGATGGGCCGCGCATGGGCGCGCGCGCAGGTCTACGGGCGAGCGCGACGCCTTCTGATCGAGCGCAGCGTCGAGAACCTGCTCTCGCACCTCGAGTCGGGTCTGGGCCCTCTGGCCGAGAAGGTCCGCGTCGCTCCGGAGGACCCCGCGCAGACGAAGTGGGACGCGATCGGCAACTTGACGCCGCTTCCGGCCGCGGGTCTCCAGGTGCGAGCTCTCTGGCTGGTTGACGTGCTGCAGACGGACAGCCTCTTCGTCGAGTTCCAGCCGATCTTCGATCTGCGCTCGGGCGAGGCGCTCGGGTTCGAGGGCCTCCTTCGCGCGCGCCTGCCCGATGGTTCCTGCCGACCCGCCGGCGAGATGTTTCCCGCGGCGCGGGCTCTGCGCATCGAGCGGGCCTTCGAGCGACTCTCGTGGGTCCGCGCGCTCGAGGCCGCCGGCCGGTTGCCCGCTGAGGCGATCCTCTTCTTGAACGTCAACCCTCAGCTCGTGCTGACCTCGGAGCGAGAGCTCTCCGTGCTGGGAGCCGAAGCCGAACGCGTGCAGTTTCCCTATGCGCGCCTAGCTCTCGACTTGATCGAGGTCGAAAAAGTCGAGTCGCTCGAGACCCTGCGCTCGGCGCTGGAGGTGGCGCACGACCTCGGAGTGGGCATCGCGCTCGACGACATGACGTCGGGTTACGGGACTCTCCGGTGCTGCCTGGAGCTCTCCCCGCGCTGGATCAAGGTGGACAGCGCCATCACCCGGGGAGTCGGACGGGATCGCCGCCGCCGCGCGGTCTTGAAGATGCTCACGCGTGTCGCGCAGGATTTTTCGGTCGGCCTGATCGCCGAGGGGATCGAATCGGCGGAGGATCTGGATGTCTGCTTCGAGGAACGGGTCTTCGGCGCCCAGGGCCATTTCCTGGCTCGGCCGCAGGTGGAGCCCGCGCCGGCCTCGCCCGAATTCTCGGCATGGCTCTCGGGGCGCCGTGCCGCGCCGGAGGAACCACCCGCAGGGCACGAGCCGCTCTCTCCCGCGGACTCCGAAGCCGGGTGAGGGAGGAGTCGCGGGAGCGTTTGCCCCTCGAGTCGGTCCGCCTGGATGTGTGGCTGGACGTGGCGTGTCTCTTCCCGACGCGCTCCCGGGCGAAGGCGGCCTGTGAGGGAGGCAAGGTGGACGTCAACGGGTCGCGCGCCAAGCCGCACCGGGAGATCCGGCCGGGCGACCGTTTGACGATCACGACGCGGCGGGGGGATCCGCGTGAGCTCGTCGTGCGGAGCCTGGCCGATCGTTCCATCCCGAAAGCGGACGCGCGCAGGCTCTACGAAGACGTCACGCCTCCGGTGCCTCCGGAAATCGCCGAGGCTCGGCGGCTCGACCGCCTGCTCGCGCCCAGAAACGGAGCCGGAAGGCCGGACAAGAGGGAGAGGCGAGAGCGTCGGCGGTTCAAAGCCTTCTAACGAAGCTCCGCCTCAAGGCGACGAGGCCGGCAACTTCGCCGTCGGTATTTGATCTCGAACAATCCGCCCGGAGTCGCCGGCATTAGCGCCGGCGAACCCGGCGCTGCCTACTGCCGTGGGTATGCCTTCGGTGGTCGGCTAGTCCCTTGGCGGCACGCGGCGGCCAGGCCGTCCTGAAAGATACCGGGCCGCCGCTACGGTCCGAGGGCACAGAGGCTGTGTCGTTTGGTCGAGAGCTTGGCGTGTGGCCTCGGATAGTGCCGCCGCCGGGCAACGCCGTCGCCTCCGGGCTGCACCCCGGCTTAGCCCAGCTGCAGCCCCGGCGGCGGGACCGCCTCCCGAAGGAGGTCGTGAGCGAAGGCGCACCACAAGAGGCTCCCTTTCGCCTCGCTGCGACTGCGCCTTCGCGACAGAGCGACGGCCGGTTCTCCTGTCAAGGCCCGCCGTCGCGTGCCGACGAGGGAGGCGGGGGGGTCCCCGCGACGCCGGGGCGGGTTGTCGGCAGAATCCACTGACGTAGCCTCGCTTCGCGCCGGCAGGGGAAACTTGACTCATTCGCGACGATGTCTCTCATCGCTGGGATCTAGGGGAGCGGCTGGCACGATAGAATTATCCCGATGGACTTCGAAGTCCTCTGTCCCTGCTGCGGCGCTCGCCTGAAACTCGATGGCGACTTGAAGGCCGTCATTGACCACGAGGCGCCGAAGACACCGCGCAAGTTCGGCACGGTGGACGAAGCGGTGGGCGCCTTGAAGGTCCACGATGCCGAACGTGAGAAGAAGTTCGCGGCTTCCGTGGAGGCGGAGAAATCCAAGAAAGACGTCCTGAACCGCAAGTTCGAGGAGCTCTTTCAGAAGAGCAAGGGCGACACCTCCAGGCCGATCCGCGACATCGATCTGGATTGAAGAGGTTCGACGTGCGACGTTCCAGGTTCTACGTTGGGGCGCCCGGTACGTAGAACGTCGAACGTAGAACGTCGAACGTGTCCCCTTCCATCGGCGTCTTCGGATCGAGTCTTCCCCGAGAAGGAAGCGCGTCCTACGAAGATGCCCGGCAGATCGGCCGGGAGATCGCGCGGCGCGGCGGTCGGGTGGTGTGCGGCGGTTACGGGGGCGTCATGGAAGCCGCCTGCCGGGGTGCTGCCGAGGAAGCCGGACCGAGCCTGGGGATCCTGCTGGCAGGCCACGGGGAGGGAAACCGGTGGCTGACCGAGAGGCTCCGGGAGCCTGACTTGCCGGCGCGCCTGCGGCGCCTGCGCGACGAGTCCCATGCCTGGATTTTCCTGCCCCACGGCCTCGGCACGATGCTGGAGATCGTCTGGATGGCGGAATCCGTAGTCAAGGCGGACGCCCGTGCTCGTCCTTTCATCCTGCTCGGAGACTTCTGGCGGCCGACCGTCGAGACCGCGCTCGCCGAGGCGTCAAACCCTTCCGGCGAGCAGGCCCTCCGTTCCTGTGTTCGTTTCACGGTGACGCCCGCAGAGGCCGCCGGCCTTGCCTTTAGCACCGGGTTTTCGTGAGGCCCGGACATCCGGTGGATGCCGAGTCTGCCACTCTCTCAGGCCCCTTCCTGATGTGAATTGCCTAATTAAAAAGCACTCTTGTTTCGCGCTTGCGTCGCGCTCGGCCCTCAGCATAAGATTCGCGAAAATCAAAAAAAGGGGATACGCACGCGTGATCCCGAGCAAAAGTATCGCCCCGCATCGACTCACGATCCAGGTGGGAGATTCTTGTCACGACTGCTGATGAAGCGCATCGCTGAAGGTGAGGAATTGAAAGGGAGGAGGCTCTAAAAATGTCAAGTGCAACAACCCCGGGAGCCGCTGCCGTACCGCATGGGGAGGTAGGCGTCAGCCGATGGTGGCGCGTGGTGGGCGGTCTGTTGATGAATCTTGCGCTGGGGTCGCTCTACGCCTGGAGTGTGTTCGTCGCGCCTCTTGAGAAGGAGTTCGGCTGGAAACGCGCGGACACTTCCCAGGTGTTTACCTGGGCCGTCGTCGTGTTTGCCATCTCCTTCATCCTCGCGGGCCGATTGCAGGACAAGATCGGTCCCTTCGCCGTATCCCTGACAGGCTGCATTCTCTTAACCATCGGCTTCCTGCTTTCGTCCCGGACCGACAGCCTGGGCTATCTCATCGTCTGCTTCGGCGTCGTGGTCGGCATCGGCAACGGCTTCGGCTACGCGACGCCGATACCAGTCATGGCGAAATGGTTCCCGGACAAGCGCGGCCTGGCCGTCGGCCTGGCCGTGGCCGGCTACGGCGGCGGTTCGGCCATCTTCGGACCCCTGGCCAGCCTGTACCTCATCCCCCACTACGGCTGGCGGGCGACCTTCGTCGTGCTGGGAGTGATCTTCTTCTTGATGACCCTCGTCGGAGCGTTGCTACTGAAGAATCCTCCGGTCGGCTACCAGGTGCCGGGCTGGGTGCCCGCATCAAAGCCCAAGTCGTTGGCGACGACCCACGAGTTCCCCCCGGGGGAGATGTTGCGCACCCCCACGTTCTATTTCATGTGGATCGCCTACGCGCTGGGCTGTTCGGCCGGTCTCATGGTCATCAGCCAGCTCGTCCCGTTCGCCAAGAGCATGAAAATACCGAGCGAGGCGCTGGCGGCCATCACCCTGGTCATCGGTGCCGCGGGCAACGCCTCCGGCCGGATCCTCTCGGGCTGGATGTCCGACGCCCTCGGGCGGCTGAACGTCCTGCGCCTGATGATCGGCATCTCGGCCGTCGCCATGCCGCTGCTCTACCTGACAGGCAGCAACGTGAGCCTGCTCTACGTGATGGTCTTCGTCGTCTACTGGTGCTATGGCACGCAACTCTCGGTCAACGCCTCCACGACCTCCGACTTCTGGGGCACGAAGAACGCGGGCATCAACTACGGCCTGCTCTTCACCTCTTGGGGCGTGGCGGGCATCATCGGACCCAGGATCGGCGGCAAGCTCTTCGACATCCATAAGGACTACAAGGCGGCCTTCTACTGGGCCGGAGCCCTGGCCGTCGTCGCGCTTATCTGCGAGTTGCTGGCGAAGCGGCCGGTGCCGCCCAGGGAGGTGACGGCGTAGCGGGGCGGACGGCAAACGTACGCCTTAGCGAACGCGTGATATATATCGAGTGTTCTGGATCACCGTTATGTCCCGCGATCGGTCTTGCGAGTTTCTGGCCGAGTTCTTCCCCGGAAGCCGTGCGCGCTCTCCGCGAGGGGAATCGGCTTTCCCACGACTAACAGGAGGTGCGAATGGCTGACACAGCGTTTCCGAAACACAAGGTCTTGAGCTGGCCGGCGGTCCCGATCCCCACGCCCGACGAGGTCTACGCGGGCCTCACGGACCAGGCGAAGGAGTACCCGCTTTCGCTGGAGGTGCAGCTCAGACAAAGCGAGAACTTCAAGAAACCCGAGTGCCTGACCACGATCCGGGTCCTCGACCTGAGCAAGGGGATGATCATCGGCAACTGGTGCTCCTCGATGCTCTCGGAGCTGGGCGCCGACACGATCAAGTGCGAGCCCCCGGCCGGCGATCCGCTCCGCTGGCAGACGCCCTTCGGCCGCAAGGAGTACATGTTCAAGGACGTCGAGTCGGGTGAGCCGATCGGCCTCCACTTCCTCCACGAGATGCGCAACAAGCAATCCATCACGCTCGATCTCGAGAAGGAAGAGGGGCGCGAGCTCTTGAAGAAGCTCGTGGTCCACTTCGACGTCTTGATCGAGAACTACCCGCCGGGGCAATTCGACGCGTGGGGAATAGGCTATCGGCAGCTGAAGGAGATCAACCCGCGGCTCGTCTATACCTGGGTGGGACAGAAGGGCCAGTGGGGACCGTCCAAGGACAAGCCGGGCAACCTCGACCCGACGGCGCAGGCCTCCTGCGGGTTCGTTCACGGCACGGGCCTCCCGAAGGAGTTCGGCGGACGGCCCACCCGCTCGGCCATGTGGATGGCTGACCACGTCGGCGGGACCTCGGCGGCCATGGGGATCCTGGCCGCGCTCATGTATCGCGACAAGGTATCGGGCAAGGGCCAGTTCGTCGAAGCGACGGCGGCCGAGGGGGTCATCCGGATCCTGGATTACAACTGGGCCTGGTACGGGTACGACGGGAGCATCCGGCCCCGCTACGGCAACTGGGACCTCGCGATCAATATCTATGCCGTCAACCCCTGCAAGGACGGCTACTTCATGGTCGGAGGAGGGCACGACCGTCTCTGGTACCGGATCTGGCGGACGGTGGGCCAGACGCGTGCCGACCTGGAGGACGAGATCCTCGACGACAAGTCCCTCCGGGTCGTCGTGGCGCGGCTTCCGCATTTGAAGCAGGTGAAGACCTACACGGTTCTCGCCGATTGGCAGAAGGACTTTTCCCGGGCGGATGCGATGCGGGAGCTGCTGGCCCAGCAGGTCGCCTCCGGCGGCGTGAACTACATCGACGAGGTCGCCGAGGATCCGCACTTCAAGTACCGCGGGCACGTGGACGAGTTCGAGGACCGGCTCTACGGGAAGGTCCTCTACGGCACGACGCCCTTCCTGGCGCACAAGGCTCCGGGCCGTCTGAAGTGGATCGGCCGGCCGCTCGGATACGACAACGAAGAGATCTACCTGAAGCTGCTGGGTCTTGGGCCGGCGGCCGTTGCCGAGCTCAAGAAGCGCGGCGTGGTCTAGGTTCGGGAACGAGGAGGTAAAGTATGGCGACCGCACCCGATTTCGAAACCTATTGTCAGCAGCTCTTCGACCACAAGACGGCTGCCGGAAAGCCGGAGGTTCTGAAGGGCTATCGCGTCTTATCGTGTACGCAGTACATCCTCGGTCCCTCCTGCGCCAGCTACCTGGCCGAGCTGGGAGCCGAGGTCATCAAGATCGAGGCGCCCAGACGCGGCGAGCCGATGCGTCACACGACCCCGTTCAACGAGCCCCTTCTCTACCCGCTCTCCCGCTGGGTTCCGGAGGCGGGCACGGGCCTCGGGTTCTTCGGGGCCAACCCCAACGAGGAGTTCGTCAGCCTCGACTTCCATCGGCCGGAAGCAAGGCAGGCCATGCTGGAGCTCGCGGCCAAGTCCGACGTTATGGTCCAGAACTACCGGCCGGGGACCTTCGACCGGTGGGGGATCGGGTATCAGCACCTTTCCAAGGTCAACCCCCGCCTCGTCTACCAGTGGCTGGGCGGGTTCGGGGGCTGGGGGCCGGGACGCGTCCGGGCCTCCTACGACATCCTGGGCCAGGCCATGGGCGGCGCCTTCGGGATCACCGGCGAAGCCGCAGACCGGGGCGGGACGCCGGCCAAGCACACGATCTGGCTGGCCGACTACTGGGGCGGCATGATGGCCGCCGTCACGATCCTGGCAGCTCTTTACTGGCGGGACAACGTCTCCGGGGAGGGGACCTTCATCGAGTACTCGCAGGTTCATGGCGTCACGCGGCAGCTCGAGTCCGCCCTTCCGCTCTATGGCCGGTACGGTATCCGGAGGGAACGCTGGGGCAACTGGGACACGGAGCTCTGCGTGCATGGAATCATCCAGTGCGGCAAGTCCTCCTACCCGGACTCCAAGAATCCCCAGGAGGCCGAAGTCGGCTACATCCTGGTCAGCGCCTACACGGACGAGGATTTCAAGAAGCTCTGCGACGTCATCGGGAAGAAGGACCTGGCCACGACGTACGCCAAGCACGACGACCGCGTCAAGGCGGAGAACCAGACAACCGTCTACGAGGCTCTCGAGACGTGGGCGAAGGACAAGACCAAGGAAGACGTGGCCAAGCTCCTCGACAAGGCCGGCCTCAACAACCAGCCGGTCTGGAACGCGAAGGAGGTTTCCGAGAACCCGCACTGGAAGCTGCGCGGCGCGGTCCAGTGGATCGACGATCCCTACTACGGCGACATCCACCATCAGGGTCCGGCCTTCAAGATGTCCGAGACGCCGCCGCGTATCAAGTGGGCGCTGAAGCCCGTCGGCGCCGACAACGAGAAGGTGTACGGCCGGCTCCTCGGGTGGACGAAGTCGAAACTGGCCCAGATGGAAGAGGCGGAGGTGATCTGAAATGATCAAACAAGGCCTAGTGCTCACCTGCACCAAGGACGAGACCAAAAACTTCCTCGACCCGTATCCGTTCTGGAACTTCAGCGGCAACACGAAGTGCGCCACTTGCGACACCCTCTATGCCGTGAAGTTCGTCAAAGGCCAGCTCGTGAGCGGGCCCACGGTCAGCTCCGGGAAGGCCGACCTGCTGCCGGGCTACGCCGAGGACAAGAACGGCGCCGCGATCACCGGTGAAGGCAAGATCCGCCCGGCCCCGCAGTCGCGGCCCGATCCCTTCACCGGGCAGCAGAAGCAGGTCACGAAGAGTCTCCGCGGCAAGCCGTTGAGCGGCAGTCGTCTCAAAAAGGAAGATCTGGTGGGCAGCCGGGCCAAATTCATCGCGGACCTGCACAGGATCTGAAAGGAGACGAATCGTGGGTGAAACCGAAGCTCATCGCGGATCTGCGCAAGATCTAAAGAGGAGACGAGACGTGGGTGAAACCGAGAAAGGAAAGGAAGCGTCGAGTTACAAGTGCTGCGACTACTTCGAGGCGGCGCTGGACCCGAACATCCTGCGGGCGTACGTCGGCTACTGTAAGGCGCGGGCGTGGCCTTTCACCGTGATGGTTCCCATCGGCGGCTTCGACGACGAGTGTCCGAAGCCTCCGATCAAGAAGAAAGAAGCCGGCAAGGGATAGGCGTGGCCAATCTCCGTGAGGAGTTCGAGCGGCGTTACGGACCGCTCTGGTCCGGGGCGTCGTCTCTCTCGATCGAGGGCGTGACCCACGAGCTTCACGAGGTGATCCATCGGATCGGCTTCGGCTTCGAGGGAATCAAGATCATCGACGCGCCGCCGGTCGAAGCGGGCCGCTACGCCGTCCGTTTCTTTGACGGCGAGGTGCGGTGCGTCGTTTGCCTCGAGTTCGGGGCGGACTTGAACCTCTTGGAGGAGCACCGCGTCCACATCGCCGAGTGGCTGGGGGAGGCCTACTTCGAGACGGAATTCCAGGTGAATTGCCCCATGGATTTTTGAAGAGGAGAAGCCATGAAGGTCAAGTTCTATTACTCCAGCAAGGACAAGCCGGGTGAGCAGTACCCGTCCAACAACGCGGCCTGCGTGGAGAAGATCAAGGCGCTCAAGAGCCGGGGCGTCGACGCCGAGGCGGTCGACGTGGCCAATGTCGAGGACGTGTTTCGCCTCTATCACGCGGCCCTGACCGGTCCTCCCGCGACGGTGCGGGCCGTCTTCGGCATGAAGGGCGGGCTCGAGGCCGACTTCGGCCGCGCAACCCCCGCCCTCCTCGTCTGGGGCGACCCGAACGACCGATACCCCACGGACGCCTACCCGCGTCAGGATCAGGCCCGTGGGGGACTCGTGGGGTGCGAGAAGGCTCTCGACGACCTGACCAAGGAGCTCGCCAAGATACCGACAACCGAGGACGAGGAAGATCAGCCGGTGACCCGGTGAGCACGATCCCGGCAGAGTACCTCCCCCCGAAGGAGTATCGGCCCCAGCGAATCTACAAGCTCAAAGAGTTCGAAAGCTATCCGGACCCGCTGAACAGCACCGAGGAGCTTCTCGACAAGCAGGTGGCCGCCGGAAAGGGCGACAGCCGCGCCGTCCTGATCGACGACCGCGTCATCACGTACAAGCAGCTCCTGGGAGCGTCGAACAAGGTCGGCAACGCCTTGAAGAACCTGGGCGTCGAGGAAGCGGACCGGGTCATGCTCCGATCGCCCAACGTCCCGCCCGCCTTGTTCACGAACTTCGGCGTCTTGAAGCTCGGGGCCGTGATCGTTCCGACCTCGCCCATGCTCTCTCCCAACGAGATCGCGCACATCGCCAACAACGCGGAAGCCAAGGTCATCGTCGTGGCGGCGGCGTTTCTGGAGGGAGTCGTCAAAGCGCGGCCGAACCTGAAGACCGTGAAGCATGTGATCGTCTTCGGCGGGCAGCCGGAGGAGGTCAAGGCGCAGGGACTCCTCGCCTATGAGTCCCTCGTAGAAAACGAATCTCCCGTTCTCGATCCGGTGCGCCGCCCACGTACGGCGGTCTCCGTTCTCCTCTACACGTCGGGCACGACGGGCATGCCGAAGGGAACGGCGCACTACGTGGAAGAGGCTCTGATCGTCCCGGACACTTTTGGCAAATACGGGTGGAAGGTCGGACCGGATGACATCATCTGCGGCCCCGCCCCCATCTCGCTGGCCGCCGGCTACTCGACCGTGGCGACGATCCCCTTCCGGTTCGGTGCCGCGGCTTCACTCATCCCCAAGTTCACGCCTGAGGCGCTATTCGAGACGATCCAGAGCCACAAAGTGACGGTTTTGAGCGCCCTCCCCACGGCGTACCGCAAGATGCTCGAGGTCCCGGATGCGGAGAAGAAATACGACCTGTCGAGCCTTCGCGTCTTGACGGGCGGCGGCGAATCGCTGACGGCCAAGACCTATCTGGACTGGAAAGCTCGCTTCGGCCAGGAGATCTACGAGGGGCTCGGCACCACGGAGATGATGTACGTCTTCGTCTCGAGCGTCGTCACCCGAAAGGTGAAGCCTGGAGCGATCGGCACCGCGGTCCCCGGCTATGAGATCCAGGTCGTGACCGAGGAGGGCAAAGTCGCCAAGCCGGGGGAGCTGGGAAGGCTCTACGCGCGCGGTCCCACGGGAACCCTCTACTGGCGTCCGCTCGAGGAGGGTGGAAGCCTGCTCGAGAAGCAGAAGTCGCTCATTCGCGAAGGGTGGGTGCTGGTCGGTGACTTCGTCACGACGGACGAGGACGGGTACATCAGCTTCGTGTCGCGCGAAGAGGATCTGATCAAGAGCTCCGGTTACCGCATCGGTCCCGAGGAGGTGGAGGACGCTCTCTTGAAGCACCCCGCCGTGGCCGACGCGGGTGTGATCGGGGTTCCCGATACCATCCGCGGGCAGAACGTCAAGGCCTTCGTCATCCTGAAACCCGGTTATGCGCCGAGCGATGAACTAAAGCAGCAGATCATCGACAGCTGCCGGGAGCACATCGCGATCTACAAGCTGCCCCGGATCGTCGAGTTCGTCGCGGAACTTCCCCGAACGCCGCAAGGAAAGCTCCTACGGCGGATCTTGCGGGACAAGGACCTCGCCGCCGCGAGTAACGTAGTTTCCCGGAGTCCAGGAGGCGCATCGAGTATCCAGCCCTGAGCCGTCTCGAGGCCGAGCTCGACATCGTCCGGTGGGTTCTACAATCTCGCGGTGATCGATCTTCCGTCTCTCTTCGGGCAGATCGACATCTACCTCTTCGATCAGCTTCTCCGCGGCCGAATCGCTCCCGGAATGACCGTGTTGGACGCCGGCTGCGGCGATGGACGTAACCTCATCTTCTTCCTTCGCCAGGCCTACGAAATCTCCGGAGTCGATCCCGACGCCGATGCCATTCGCATCGTACGGTTACTCGCCGAGCGGCTTGCACCGCAGCTTCCGCTCTCGAACTTCCGGGTGGAGGCGGTGGAATCCAACAGCTTTCCCGATCACGCCGCCGAAGTCGTCATCAGCAGCGCGGTTCTTCACTTCGCCCGAGACGAGTCCCACTTCCAGGCGATGCTCCGCGGCACCTGGCGCCTCGTCAGGCCCAACGGCCTCTTCTTTTGCCGCCTCGCGTCCTCGATCGGCATGGAAAGCCGCTTCACCTCCCTGGGCGGAAGACGGTTCGCCCTGCCCGACGGCACCGAGCGATTTCTTGTCGACGAACCGTATCTCCTCGAACTGACTTCTGAACTCGGCGGCGCGCTGCTCGACCCGCTGAAAACCACAGTGGTCCAGGATCGCCGATGCATGACTACGTGGGTACTGAGAAAGGTCGCCTGACCCCTGGTGCAGCGGCGCCGACATCCGCGTCGTATAGTCCCTGCCCTATGAGCGAACCCGCCGTCGATTCCACTGCTTCCGCACGTCTCACGGTGGCGTCTTCCGACCTGGCCGACACGCTGAACCTTGAACCCGGGGACGCCTTTCCGCCCGTGTTCGCGACATCCCGAATGGTGGGTCTCATGGAGGTTGCGGCCTCGCGCATCCTCCGCCCCTATCTCCGCGAGGGTGAGGTCACCGTCGGCGTTTCCGTGGACGTCGTCCACATGGCCGCCACTCCCCCTGGTGCCACAGTGACCGCCACCGCGAAATTCGTGGGGCGTGACGGAAAACTCTTCCTCTTCGAGGTCTCGGCTGCGGACAACGCAGGCGAGATCGGTCGGGGCACACACAAGCGTGCCGTTGTCGCCACCGAAAGGCTCGTCGCCGGTGCGGCTCGTCGCGGTGCGGAGGCCTAGCAGGCGGCTGGACTCTTCGTCGCAGCCGGCTGCCACCAAACCCGCGGCGAGATGACGGAAGTCGACACGATACGAGGCGGCGCGGCGAGGTTTGAGGTCCTCGGACAGCGCCTGGAATACCGCTGGATCCGAACGCGGCCCGACGTCGCGCCGACGATCGTGTTTTTGCACGAAGGCCTGGGATGCCTCGCGATGTGGGGTGACTTTCCCGACCGTCTGGCGTCCGCGACCGGCTGCGGTGCGCTCGTTTACAGCCGGATAGGCTATGGCGCGTCCGACCCGGTGCGTGGACCGCGGCCGGTTCGCTTCATGCACGACGAAGCGCTCGACGTGCTCCCCGCCGTCATCGAACATTTCAAGCTCAAAGAGGTCGTCCTTTTCGGCCACAGCGACGGCGCGTCGATCGCGGTCATTTACGCTGGCGCGCGCCTGGGGCGCATTCGCGCGCTGGTCCTCGAAGCGCCGCACGTCTTCGTCGAGCGCATTTGCGTCGAAAGCATCGCGCGAATCGCTCGAGCGTACGAGACGACACGTCTGCGGGAGCGGCTCGCGCGGTATCACGGCGGCAATACCGACTCGATGTTCCGGACGTGGACCAACGTATGGCTCAGGCCGGAGTTTCGGCAGTGGAACATCGAAGAGTACCTGCCGGCCATCCAGAGTCCCGTCCTGGTCGTGCAAGGCGAGGACGACGAGTACGGTACCCTCCGCCAGGTCGATGCCGTCGTGACGCAGGTCGGCGGTCCGGCCAAAACGCTGGCGCTGGCGCACTGTGGCCACTCCCCGCACTCCGAGCGGCCGGATGAGGTGCTCGAAGCCGCCAGCCGATTTATCCGACAGGTACTCGGTCCCATTCGCGCTTGAGTTGCGGCACTGATATGACTATGATCCCATGACCATGGCTAAATCGCAGAGGACTGTCCCTGCCGGGGAGTTCAAATCCCGGTGTCTCGCGTTGCTTGATGAAGTGGCAGAGACCGGAAAGCCGCTCCTAGTGACGAAGCGGGGCAAGCCCGTCGCTCGCGTCGTTCCAGTGGAACTACCGCCCGGGCTCCTTCACAGCGTCAAGAAGGAAAAGGACCTCGTTTCCCCCATCGAGGAAGAGTGGGACGCGGCATCGTGATCGTGCTCGACACGCATGCGTGGATCTGGTGGGTCGCCGAACCCGACAAGCTCTCCGCGCGAGCTCGCCATGCGATCGACGCGGCCGAGGCTCTGGGTGTGTGCGCGATCAGCTGCTGGGAACTGGCCATGCTCGTCGTCCGGCGGCGGCTCGAGATCGATCGTGACGTCCTTCTCTGGATACGCCAGGCTCTCGCCGTGCCGCGCGTGACGCTTCTGCCCTTGACGCCCGAGATCTGCGTAGCATCCGCTCTGCTGGCACAGAAGTTGCCGGCCGACCCCGCCGACCGCATGATCGCGGCCTCCGCTCTGCAGCACCATGCTTCCGTCGTGACGAAGGACTCGCGTCTCCGCTCGATGCCTCAGATCGAAACTGTCTGGTAGAGCGACTGCGGTCCAAATCGTCTCAAGCGGACACGACGACCCGGGCGTCCACGACCGTCAGCCCCTTCTCGTGGACGATGACCGGATTCAAGTCCATCTCCTCGATCTCCCCATGTCGGGCAACGAGGTCGGAGACTTCGACGAGAAGGCGGCGAAGCGCCACTATGTCGGCGCGCCTGCCTCCGCGCACTCCCTCGAGCAACTTCGCTCCCCGGGTTTCGTCGATCATCTCCGCCGCGTCCTTGTCGGAGAACGGAACGATCCGGAACGAGACGTCGCGGAGAACCTCGACCAGGGTGCCTCCCATGCCGAACATCACGGCATGGCCGAACTGGAGATCGCGGATCACCCCGACGATGATCTCGTGTCCCGATCGCGCCATGGCGCTCACGAGGACTCCGCCCTGGCGCGCCCCGAGTCGCTGCACGGTAGCGACGAGATCCCGGAACGCCTTCCGGACTCCCGTTTCGTCTTTCACGTTCAGGATGACTCCGCCGACGTCGCTCTTGTGCGTCACGTCTAAGGAGTTCATCTTCACCGCGACGGGATACCCGATCTCTCGGGCGGCAGCAACGGCCTCGTCCTCGGTCCGCGCCGGACGCGAAGGGACGACGCGGATTCCCTCGCGCGCCAGGAATCCGATCGAGTCGGCCGGGGAGAGGGAGGTTCCGGCGGACGGGGTAGAGACAGTTACCCCAGAAGCCTCGATCGGCCGTGGAAAGAGATCGCGGGCGAAGTGAGCGTGGCAGGACAACGCCTTGACGGCGCGCTCGGGTGTCGGAAACACCGCGATCTTCTTCTCGTGAAAGAGAAGTCGTTCGGCCCGCTCGACGTCGGCGCCGCCCAAATACGCCACGAGCTCGGGCGCCCCCGGATCCATGATCTGCGACGCGCCGGGGATCGGATCCCCGAAGATCGTCAAGACGGTGTCGTATTCGCCGCGTGAGGCCGCGATGACGCGGCGGTAGCGTTCCGCATCGGTGTCGCCGGTCAGATCGAGCGGATTCCCGACGATGCAATGAGGCGGCAGGATTTCCCGCAATCGTGACGCGAGAGGACCGGGAAGGGGACTCACGCGAAACCCGTTCTCCTCCGCGACGTCCGTGGCGATGATCGCCGATCCTCCCGAGCTCGTCACGATGAGCATCCGCGGCCCGGCGGGAGCCGGGACGTAGGCGAGCGCCTTGGAAAAATCGTAGAGCTCTTCCAGAGAGTCGGCGCGGTGGATCGCGAACTGCCGGAAGACGGCGTCGTAGATCTCGTCCTTCCCGGCGAGCGAGCGGGTGTGTGACTCGGCGGCCTTGCGTCCCTGCTCCGTCCGTCCGGCCTTGAAGATCACGATGGGCTTACGGCACATCCGGACGGCGGCCAGGAATTTCTTCGCGTCCTTCACTCCCTCGATGTACAGGGTGATCACCTTCGTGTTCGGGTCGGAGGCGAAGAACTCGATCAGGTCGGCCTCGTCGACGTCGACCCTGTTTCCCATGCTCACGAACGCCGAGAAGCCGAGCTTCTCCTGGGCGGCCCAGTCGGCGAGCGCCGCGCCGACGGTCCCGCTCTGCGAAGCGATGGCCATCGCGCCTCTCCGCGTGATGAGGGGCCAGGACGCGCAGAGGCCGTGGTCGGGGTAGTTCACGCCCTGGCAGTTCGGTCCGACGACGCGGATGCCGCACCGGGATGCGTTCTCCGCGACCTCCTCCTGGAGACGGGCTCCGTCCGCCCCTGATTCGGCGAAGCCTCCGGTGATGACGATGGCCGCCCGGACCTTCCGCTCTCCAAGCTGAAGAATGGCTCCGGGGACGGAGGCCGCCGGGATGATGACGACGGCGAGATCGGTGCCGGATGGTATTTCGTCCACCGATTTGACGGAAGGCACTCCGAGGATCGCTTCTCCCTTGGGGTTTACGGGGATGACCTGGCCGCCGAACCCCGCGTCCAGGATGTTCTTGAAGATCTGAAATCCCATCTTCTCCGGCTTTGCGGAGGCGCCGATGACGGCGAGGCGATTGGGGCGAAAAAGCGCCTGGAGGGAGTCACCCATGTCGCTCCTCGAAGATCCGTCGAAGCCTATCTCGGGAGAATGCGGGGAGGCCGCGGCGTTGATCGCGAATTTCCGTACTAGGAGGCAAAGAGCTTCGCTGCGTTGTCGAAGAGAATCTTCCCTTTGACCGAGTCCGCAAGCGGCAGAGAGAGGAAATCCTGGACGTTCTGGCGCATCGACCGGACTGCCTTCAACGGCCAGTCGGTTCCCCACAGGACGCGATCGGCCATCTCGGGAATCCGCGGGAGAACCTCGAGAAGTCCTCTCGGCGGGATACCCGAAATGTCGAGCATCACGTTCGAATGCCGTCGGAGGAGGAAGAACGCCGTGTCGTACCAGAGAGGACGGCCGGCGTGGCAGAGGACGATCGTCGTCTCCGGAAAGTCGACCGCCACGTCATCGCACGCCATCGGGTCCGCGTAGACATTGCGAGCGCCGGGGAAGATGGACGTTCCCGTGTGGATCAAGACCGGTCGCTTCGCTTCGCCCGCCAGGCGGTAGACGTCGGCGAGAGACGGACAATCGGTCCTGTAGGCGTTGGCGGCCAGCTCCATGTGGGGCGGGTGCAACTTGATCGCGCCCAAGCGGTGGACATCGAGAAGCCTCTTCATGTCCCCGGCGACGTCGTGGGAGTACCGCGGGTGGATACCCCCGACCGGGACGAGCCGGTCGCGGTGGCCCTCGACGTAGCGGACGATCCAGGGATTCACGAGGTCGGTGATCCCAGTGACTTCAGGAGCCACGGAGTTGATCAAGGCCGCCCGCGCGATCCCCTCGTCGTCCATCGCCTTCAGAAGCTCGTCGGCCGAGCCGACGATCCTCCCGAGGAGGTCGAGGTCGTCCCGCCCATCCATCATGACGCGGCGGGCTCTCTCCTTCATTTGGTCATAGGGGCCGACGTGGATGTGCGCGTCGAAGACGGGGAAGGCCGAGGACACGCCCGGCATGATAGCGGGCCGGATTCCGTGTCTCACCGGAAGGGACAGGCTGCCGGTACACTACGGCGTCGCCTTGGCCTGTCCGGAGCGTGGCCGACGTTCCACCCCGGCCGAAGGGGCGATCTTCGAGGGAGCATCTCATGACCGAGACCGCTGACCACGGCTGGCTGTATCAGAGAATCGTCGAGGACAGCCCGATTGCAATCCTTTTCGCAGATCGCGATGGGAAGATTCGCTTCTGGAATGCGGGAGCCGAGGCCATGTTCGGCTACACGCCAGAAGAGGCGCTTGGACAGTCGCTGGATCTGATCGTGCCCGAGCGTCAGAGAGCCCGGCACTGGGAAGGCTGGGCCAGGGTCATGGCGAGCGGGGTGACGAAGTATGGCCGTGACGCGCTGGCGGTTCCGGCCATGCGGAGGGATGGCTCGCGGATCTCGATCGAGTTCAACATCGTTCTCCTCCGCGCGCCGACCGGTGAGCTCCTAGGGGCAGCCGCCATGGTCCAGGACGTGACCGCCCGCTGGCAGCAGCAAAAGGAGATGAACGCGCGCCTCGCGGCTCTCGAGGCCAAGGCGGCGGGGGGTTGAGATGAACTTTCAGCGGGTGAGTGACTTGACCGCTCCCGACGGCCATGCCATCCCCGGCTTCCTCTTCTCGCCGACCTCGCCGCGCGGCGGCGCAGTCGTGTGCCACGGCTACGGCGGGTCGAAGGATCACATGCTGGGGATCGCGGCGGCCGTCGCCGAGAAAGGAACGGCCGCGTTGGCGATCGACCTTTGCGGGCATGGCGAGAACATGTCGCCGATCGGCCCGGCGATGCGCGACGAGCTGGAGGCCGCCGTCGCCTTCGTCCGGCGGTTTGGCAAGACTGCCGTCATAGGCCATAGCTTGGGAGGAAGGCTGGCGCTCATGTCATCGGCGGACGTCATGGTCGCGATGTCGCCGTCCGTCATGGCGCAGATGTCCCCCCAGGGCAAGTGGATGTTCGAGAACCTTCCGAGCCCGAGTGTCCGCGAGCCTTACCCGACGTATGTCCTCGACCTGCTCGAGGAGCTGGGGCCCGTTCCGTCGCACGGCCGCCCCTGCCTCCTTCTCTACTCCGAGCGGGACATCCAGACGCTTCTCGACGGCGCCACGATCCTGCAAGCCCAGCTCCCCTCGGCTGAAAAGCGCCTCGTCTCCGAGAACATCCGCCCAGACGTGCAACACGAACACGGCCTGATCCGCTACCTTCCGCGCTGGTTCAACCACGGCGAGCTCCGCTTCAACTCCTCGGCGCGCGAGACGGCAAGCGCGTGGGTGGCCGATCACCTCGCAAGAACTTGACGGCTCCCGGCCGTCCTCTCTTGGACCGTATGCTAGGCTCGAGAGCAGTCGGGAGCGAGATCATGCAGTGGGAATACTTCGATCGAATGGTGATCTTCAGCGATGCCGAGGGAGGAATGGTGAGCGGGCTGGACGAATGGATCAACGGCGCCGGCAACGAAGGCTGGGAGCTCGCCTCCTCGATCCCCCTGATCGCTCCGAACAAGGACGGTGTCGCCTACGGGACGATCGGCCTGCACCTGATCTTCAAGCGGCCCCTGGTGACTTCGCAGGAAGCATGAGCGGGCCATGGCCGGGTTGAAAGGCCCGGCACTGATCGAGAGTCGCTACGGACCGCTTGGGAGCGGCGGACAGACCTTGACGATCCAGGATGTCGTCTATTCGGTTTCCGACCTGCTGGTCCGCATGGGACTCAACTTCGACGACAGCCGGGCCATCGACGCACAGGCGCTGCCGGATGGGCGGTATGTCTTCCGTTACTACGACGGGCAGGACCAGCGCGTGGTCGCCCTCGAATTCGACGCCGACTTTCTCTGTTTGGGCGAGGTGCGCGCTGCCTTCCCCGAGTGGATCGGAGACGAGGAATATTACCCACAATACAGCGGGCATTAGAGCCACAGCGGGCATTCGAGCCGGTTCGGCCGGCGGCGCGTCCAACCCCGGGCGCTCGACGGAACAGGGGGACGATGAGCTCGGGAAGGGGGATCACGAGATGAGATACGAGAACCTCGATTTCGAGACGGAGGGCTGTGTCGCGGTCGTGACACTGAACCGCCCCAACAGGCGCAACGCCCTCTCGTTGGGACTCATGCGGGAGCTCTTAGAGTGCGTCACCCGGATCGGAGAGGAGAGGCAGCTCCGCGTTGTCATCCTCGCGGCCGCCGGGAAGGTCTACAGCTCGGGGCACGATTTGAGCGAGCTGGTCGGCAGAGACATCAGCGACTACCGTCAGATCTTCGACGTCTGCGCCGAGCTGATGACGAGGATCCAGTCGATACCGCAGCCGGTCATCGCCGAGGTCCAGGGCATCGCCACGGCGGCGGGATGCCAGCTCGTGGCGACCTGCGATCTGGCGGTGGCGGCCGAGGACGCCTGGTTCGCCACCCCGGGCGTCCGGATCGGGCTCTTCTGCACGACCCCCATGGTGGCGTTGAGCCGCGCCGTCGGGCGCAAGCGCGCCCTCCAGATGCTTCTGACCGGGGACCAGATCGATGCGAGAACGGCGGCCGAGTGGGGGCTCATCAACAGCGTCGTGCCCGCCGGCGACTTACGTGGAGAGACGCGGAAGCTCGCGGCAAGGATCGTCGAAGCGAGCCCCGTCACGCTGGCCATCGGGAAGCAGGCTTTCTACTCGCAGGTCGACCTCGATCAGCCCAAAGCGTACGCATACGCCAAGGAGATCATGTCGATGAACTCCATGGCGGCCGACGCCCAGGAGGGGATCTCTGCGTTCCTCGGAAAGAGGGCGGCCTGCTGGACGGGCAGATAGCCGAAAGGAGGCGATAGGATGGTCACCTTCGAGTACCGGTTCGACATCCTCCCCGGGAAGCTCGACGATTACGAGAAATACCTTGCGGGTGCCGGCAAGGACATCTGGCTGAACCTCCCGGGCGTCAAGGCCGTCCGCGTGTACAAGAGCATGCTGGGCGGGTCGTCTCCGCAGCGGGTGGTCCAGGTCGACCTGGAGAGCCTCGCGGCGCTCGAGAAGATTTTCTCGGATCCGGGCTTCCGGAAGGCGAAGAAGATCTTCCACGGCCTCGTCACCCACGTCACCGACTCGTTGCTCGTCTCTGTGAGCGACAAGAAGAAATAGGGATCGCCCGCTCGGCCTAGCGGCGCGCGCGGGGTCGGCGCCTGTCGGAAGAGAGCGCCTTGATGACGGAGCCCCAGTTGTCGAACCAGGCCTCGAAAGCGGCCCGCAACTGGGGCCGACCCTGCTCGTCGGCCGCCGCGCGCAGGGCTTCCACGACCGCGGCCGTGGAGGGACGAAGGCGGCGTTCGCCCAACGGGGTCAGCTTCACGTAGACGAAGCGGCGATCCCTCGACGAGCGCGTGGTGCGGACGAGCCCCGAGCGCTCCATCCGCCGGACGAGGGCGGACGTCGTGTTCATCGTGGCGAAGGTCTGGCGCGCCAGATCGCCGATGGTCAGCGGCTCGTTCGGAGGGTTGCCGGCGAGCGTCAAGAGCGCGAATTGCTGCGCGGGCGTCAAGCCGCCGTTCGTCGGCTCAGTCGTGATGGTTCTCCGGACCGACTCGAAGAACCGCCGCAGGTGGGCCATCGTGCGGTAAGTCTCCGAGAGACTCTGGCGTGCGGCCATCGCCCGGCATTATAGGGAGAGAACAGATCGACAAACCCCTTGACTCCGTGCCGGAAACGGAGCCTAGAATCACTCTACGTGATGAATAGTCGACGGCACGTAGTATTCCGCTCGCCGGCGTTCGGACTCCTCGGGGCAGAGGATCCTTCGGTCGTGAGGTAATGGCCGCGCCCGTCCTCCTGGCGCCTGCCGGAAGTCCCGATGCCGTCCTGGCGGCGCTCGACGCGGGGGCAGACGCCGTGTACGTGGGTCTCAAGGGCTGGAGCCGGGGTGGGGCGCGGAGGGAGCTCGGATGGGACGAGCTCGCGGCCACACAGCGACAGGTCACCTCGGCCGGCCGAAAGCTCCAAGTCGCCGTCAATACCATTCCGAAGCCGCAGGAGCGCGCTCAACTCTACGAGCGTATTCCCGCTCTCCTGGATCTGGGAATTGGCGAAGTCATCGTCAACGACATCGGGATCCTGGTGGCGCTCAAACGGCGGTTCCCGGACCTCCGCCTGACGGCCTCGATCGGCTGTGGCGCCCAGACCATTGCGGATGTGGCTTTCTTCCGGGACCTGGGCGCTCACGCCGTCGTCCTGCCGGGGACCGTCAGCCCGATGGAGATGCGCGAGATCGCGACCGTCGGCGGAATCTGCGTGGAGATCATGGTCCACATGGTCGAGGAGTTCATCTTGCTGGGGAAGTGCTGGATGCCGAGCTACGTGCGTCTGAAGGCGTCTCCTCTTCCGACCGCGGTCCCGTCGGAGGCCGCCGACGCGGGCGATCCGCCGGAGGGCGCGCTCAAAGGGATGCGTCAGACCGGAAGCATGAAGCGCGGGGGCGTCGGAGCCTGCTTCCGGATTTGCCAGCAACCCTGGGAGCTCTACGCTTCCGGGCAACGGGTGGACTCGCGGCTCTTTCCGAGCCGCCAGATCAGCCGGATTACAGAGGTCAAGGCTTACGCCGATGCGGGCGTGGATGTCTTGAAGCTTCAGGGGCGCAGCCTTCCCGTGGAACTTCTGGCGGCCCTCGTCCGGCGCTACCGGAAGGCGATCGACAGCGGGACGGTTCCGGTCACGGGTGAGATCGAGTCGGCAGCATTGCCCGCGACGTGGGCCGTAGTCGGACGATAAAAGGAGATGGCGATGAGCCAGGACCCGCAGGCCATGAACCAGTTCGAGTTGAACACGACGATCGCGAACCTGCGGGACCTCCGGGAGTCGGACCTCCGCGACTACGACGCGGTCTACTTGGGCGACATCTACTGCCGAATTTACGAGGGAAACTTCCTCGAGCGCCTCGGTGATCTCGAGGAGGGACTCCACATTCTCCGGGACCAGGGGAAGCGGGCCTACGTGACGACCTATGCCGCACCGCGGAACGACTTCCTGCCCAGGGTGCGGAAGATGCTGGAAGTCTCGGCGATGGCCGGCGCCCAGGCGGTCGAGATCCATAACCTGGGGATCCTGAAGATCGCCCACGACGAGTTCCCACGATTGCCGGTGCACATCGGGGGCTTTGCGAACGTGTACACCGACGCCGGCGCCGAGGCGCTGCGCGGGTTCGGGGCCGTCCGGTTCACCCCAAACTACGAGTTGAGCCTGGACGAGATAAACGAAATCACGACCGCCTGCGGCGCACCCATGGAGCTCCTGGTCCACGGCAAGATGCCCCTGGGGATCTCCGACTATTGCTTCCTGCTGGAGTATGAGGAGAAGTGGGGCATCAAGTGTCCGGACCTCTGCCAGAAGGAGCTGTTCGTCAAACAGGGCGACTGGGCAATGAAGTCGGTGGGGAAGGGAATCCTGAGCGGCAAAGACGTATGCATGCTGGAGCACCTGCCGCGCCTCCTGGCGGAGGGCCACCGGTACTTCCGGATCGAAGCCGTTTCGGAGAGTCCCGCGTACCGTCGCGAGGTCGCGGCGGTGTACCGGGCGGCGTTGGATCGGGCGATCGGCGGCGGCGGCGACGTGGACGACAGGTGGTGGGAGACCGTCCGGCGTCATGCCCGGATCGGCCTGTGCAACGGCTTCTACTTCGGAAAGAGTGGAATGGACTACGCGGGCATCCGGCCCCAGGCGATCGGGTCCCTGCTGACGATCTCGCGTGCGGAGTCGTAGGACAAGGAGGACCGGCTCATGGTTGAACTTCTGGCACCGGCGGGCAACCTTCCGATGGTCGAGGGGGCGGTCAAGAATGGCGCGAACGCCATCTACGTGGGGCCCCGAGGGTGGAGTCGACGGCGCGACCAGTACGAGATGTCCGACGACGAGGTGCATGCCGCCATCGAAATCTCCCACGGAGGCGGCGCGAAGTTGCGCGTGGCCATCAACACCAACATGCAGTCTCGCGAGATCGCTCCCATGCTCCGGAAGATGGATCGCTTCGTGTCCTGGGGTGTGGACGGGGCGATCATGACCGACATCGGCGCCATCGCGGAGGTCCACCGGCGCTTCCCGGATCTCACTATCCACGCCTCGATCGGGGCCAACATCTTGAACAACGAGGACGTGCGCTTCTATCGGTCGATCGGCGTCTCGCAGGTGGTGGCGGACACGAAGCTGACCTTGAAGGAGTTGGCTTCACGCAAAGAGCAGATCGACGTCGGGATCGAGATCCTGATCCACGCCAACAAGTGCTACACCTACCTCGGGAAATGCTGGATGTCCCCCTATCACCGGCTCGAACGCACTACGGATCCGTTCGGGAAGGATCTTTTCAAGGGGAGCCCGAACCGCGGCGGCCTCGATTACCGCGTCTGCCTGGAGTCGTGGGAGCTCTACTGCGGCGACGAGCAGTGGGAGAAGAGCGTGGCCTTGAAGAACGATGCCTTCTTCCTCCTGGAGGACATCCCGCAACTGATCGATCTCAAAGTCGAGTGCCTGAAGGTGCAGGGGCGCGAGTATCCCGTGCCGCTCGTGGAGCGCATGGTCCGGTTCTACCGGGATCTGATCGATACCTATGTCGCCTTCCCGAAGGGGGAGCCGTTCAACTTGTCGCCCTGGCGTTCACGCCTGGCCGCCATCCAGGCGGAGCGGGATACGGCCCGGTCCGACGGGACCCGACTGTTGCTCGCCGAGGCGCGACAGCCGGTGCCTGTGAACTGAGAATCAGCGGGGGACCTGCGGTCCCCCGCTTCGGGATCGCGCTCCAGCGACTTTGAGTTCACGCCGCCGAACAGGGGTCCGTGAGGGTCCCGAGCTCCGCCGGATCCGCCGCTCGATCGACGAGGTCGACCGGCTTATCTCTCACCTTCTCGCTGTCCGGGCCGGACTGGTCATCTGCGCCGCGCTCACCCCGGGGCACCGCCGGGACCGGCGGAGAGAGGCCGCGATCCTCACCGCGGCCGCGGGGCGCCCGACCGGCGGACTTCGCCCCGCCGCTGTCCGGCGCGTGTTCCGGGCGATCATCGATGCCGGGATCGAGCTCCAGGCCGCCCTGCCGCGTCCCGACGCTCGCGGAGGCCGCCGCCGCCGCTAGCGGGCCGGCGTTGATCTCGCTCTTGTCGGGGCTGGGGGGAATCCTCGCCTCGTAACGCGCGGAGAACATTGGCTGTGGGGGAGGGCCTCGAACCCCCAACCTTCCGGTTAACAGCCGGACGTTGTACCAATTCAACTACCCCACAGCAGGGTGTTGTCGGTTTCGATGATAACCGGAGAGTTCAGAGCTTCGTGGGAGCGCCGACCCGCACGATGTTTCCCTCGAGCACGTAACCGAGGCCGTTGACCCGCAGGATCACTCCGAGGGCCTGGTCCCACGGCACGTTCTCGAGTCGCACGGTGACGGAACCGCGCACGTCCGGGTCGATCACCATGTTCAATTGGGCGAGCTTCGAGAAGGTCAGCAGCACGTCGCGGATGTCCGCGTCCTTGAGGTCGAGCGAGATCGGCTCTCCGGTCCAGCGCCGCAGGGGCTCGCCCAGCACGACCGCGGGGTAGCCCGATCCGCCCGGTGAGAGCCCGGGATCGGTCCCGAGAACCGGGCTCGGATTCGTGCGCTGCGCTCGCGTGATCCGAACGCGCGGCTTCTTCGTCGTGGGAGCTGCGAAAGCGGGTACGGCGGCGAACACCAGCAGGGCGACGAGGAAGGAAGATCGGGACTTCACGAGAAAACGATTTTAGCTTTTCCTGCCCGGCGTCACGACTTCCTGCGGAGTCGCGTCGGTCGCCGTCGCGATCTGTCGTTCGCGTCCCGCCCACGCTCCGAGCAGGTTTCTCCACTGGTCCGCCGTGTTCCGGGCGACGACGAACTCCAGTTCCTGCCCGTCCGTGTCCATGAGCCGGAGGACTTCGACCTTGAACAGCAGCCTTCCCGCCGCCGTCCGGTCGGCCGTCACGATCTTCTGGATTCGCGACGGAGGAATGTTGATCGTGTGCCCGGAGATGCCCTGAAATGCGAGGACGTCGTCGCGCCACGAAAGGAGTCCGGGAATCCGCTTGTAGCGTCCGATCACGAGCTCGGCGCGCGTCAGGAGCTTCAGGGTGTGGCCTTCGCGCGCCATCTTGTCGCGCGCCATTCGGTCCTGTGCCCGCGAAATGAAAACTCGAGGAAGGAGGAAGACGCCGGCGGCGAGCGCCGCGACGCCCGCCAGTATCCAGAGGGCGCCGCTCAATGGACGAACTTCTTGCGGTTCCGGATGTAGTCGGTGAAAAGGAACTCGGCGAGGTTGTAGGGAGACGCGTAGTAGGCGCGCCCCCGGTTGATCTTGGTCAGCTTGTCGACGAACGCGACTAAGTAGGAGTCGGTCGCGATCATGAATGTCGTGATGGTGATCCCGTCGCGGCGGCAGGCGTCCGCCTCCTCGAGAGTGCGGTTGACGATCTTGAGATCCAGCCCGAACGGGTTCTTGTAGAGCCGCCCGCGTTCCCAGATGGCCGAAGGCTTGCCGTCCGTGATCAGGAAGATCTGCTTGTTCGGATTCTTGCGGTGGACGAGCAGCTTCCGGGCGAGCGCGAGCCCCGCTTTCGTGTTGGTGTGAAACGGGCCGACCTGCGTCTTCGAGATCTCCGAGATCGGCACGCGGCGCGCGTCGTCGCCGAAGAGGATCACCTCGATCGAGTCCTTCGGGTATTTCGACTGGATGAGCTCCACCATGGCGAGCGCGACCTTCTTCGCCGGCGTGAAGCGATCCTCACCGTACAGGATCATCGAGTGGGAGATGTCGATCGCGAGCACGGTCGCACACGAGGTCAGGTGTTCCTCTTCGTGCACCTCGAAGTCCTCGGGTTTCAGCGCGATGTCGTTCGCGTCCCGGCGCACCGCATTCCCGATCGTGCGGACGCCGTCGATCGAAGTCGGGCTGTCGCCGAACTCGTAGGGCCGCGTTTCGGGAAGGAGCTCTCCCCCCGCTCCGGCGCGCGGGATGGCGTGGTATCCAGGCCCCGATTTCGTCAGCGACGTGAAGATCTCTTCGAGCGCGGAGCGGCGGATCTGGCGTTCCCCCGCCGCCGAGAGGGCGAGCTTGCCGTCCCGTTCTTCGACGACCTCGTTCTTCTCGAGCTCGCGCCGGAATTGGTCGAGGTCGATCGACGGGTCGATCATCCCGCGCTCCTGGAGATACTTCATCCACCGGAGAGCCTCTTCGACGTCGCCTCCAGTCTGGAGCACGAGCTGCAGAAAGAGCTTGGTGAGCTCCTGAAAAGTGAGGAGCTCGCGGAGGAGGTCGACGGGATAGTCGCCGTACCGGTATCGCATCGGGAGAGTGATTGTACGGCGGCGACGTGCTCTTCGACCCGTGAATGCCGGTCCAGCCTCCTCCGCAGCTGTGGAGATTTCGCGGTCCCCCTGCAATCAATCGCGAAGTGATGAAATCTCTCTGAGGAAGATGATTGAAAAATGACGACGATCCTGACGATCAACGCGGGAAGCTCTTCCGTTTCGGCTTTTTCTCGTTGCCTCAGAGGGCAATGCGGTCGAGACGCCGGCTTCCCAGAACGAAGGAAGACGTCCCACGGACCGCGCGGCAACGTTGGCGCGCTTCCTGGAAAGGAACGCTTCGCAACGAACTGCGGCGGTGGCGCATCGGTTCGTTCACGGCGGAAGTCGTTTCGTGAAGCCGGTCTTGCTCGATGACTTGGCGGCAAAGGCTCTGGCCAACCTGGCGCGGCTCGCTCCTCTCCACGTTCCAGAGACCCTCGCATGGACGCGGGCGGCCCGCGAGGTTCTCGGGCCGACAGTGCCTTGGGTCTGCGTCTTCGGCTCGGATCCGGCTGCTCCACGGCGGCGATCCTCGGCCGCGCTAGAATCCCGTCGGTGTCCTCGGCAGCCTCCGAAACTCTCGACCGGATCGCCCGCAGCAAAGAGGCGGTTTTCGCTATCGATTCGTCGGATCGGATCGTCCTCTGGAACAAGAGGTGCGAAGAACTGCTCGGAAAGCCTTCCCGGGCGGTGCTCGGCAAGCGATGCTACGAAGTGTTGGCCGGTCGCGACGCCAGCGGCAACATCTACTGCTATCGCAACTGCCCGGTGGCGTTTCAGGCCCGCGAGAGGCCGACCGATCCCGTCGCGCAGTTTCCGCTGCGTGTCCAGAGCGGCGACGGCGAGGAACGTTGGGTCGAGATCTCGCTCTTCGCGATTCCTTCCTACCATCCGGCCCTCTCGACGGTCGTTCACATCGTACGGGATGCGAAGAGGAAGCCCTCAGCTCTCGAGAAAGAGCTCCAGGGTGAGGCCGCGCGCTCCGAGCCGCTCTGGCCCATGACGACCTCCGAGGGAGAGCCGGTCGCGTTGACGCCCCGCGAACAGGACGTCCTGCGCAGCCTGGCGCGCGGAATGTCGACGGCCGCCATCGCCCGGAAGCTGTCGATCTCTCCCGTGACGGTCCGCAATCACATCCAGTCGATCCTTCAGCGCCTGGATGTCCACAGCAAGCTCGCCGCGGTCGTCTACGCGTACCGTCACGACCTGATCTGAGAGCGCGGGACCGTTCGAGCCCGTTTCCGGGCGGCGTCAACCGATTCGAACGGGTCTTCCCGTGAGCTCGAGGCAGAACTTCTCGAGCGTTGGATTATCGAAACGGTTCCAGCCGTCGCACGCGCAGTGCTCGCGCGTTTCCACGTCGCAGCAGAGCGCAGCGCCCCCGACCTCCTGCCGTCCGAGGTGGTAGAGCGAGACCAGATGTTCGAGCTCCGGCCGGGTGGCCTTGGGGCGCGGGCGGGCGATCCAGGCGAATCGTCGGCGGAAGTCGGCGTCCGGCAGGGAACGAAAGCCCTGACAGAAGACGCCGGCGCGCGCCGCCACGCCGCAGGCGCACTCCTCGTCACCGGCGCGCGATAAGAGCGCTCCCCGGATTCGCTCGATCGCCTGAGGCCGCGAAACGTGGTCCGTTCCGGATGCGTTCTTCATCGGTTCTTCTCCAGCGCAGAGCATGGCTCCGGACGCCGGGCGGAACCTGATGCAACTGAATCACCCTATGGATGAGCCGGCCGCCTCGTTCGGGGACCGTGATGTCTTTGCACCATTTCACGGCGAATCACTGCTCCTACCATCGCCTAATGACGGGGGAGAGCACGGCTCGTAGGCCTTCCGCGCCCTCTCCCTCGCACGGGAGGAATGAATGAGCAGTCATCCAGCGGCAGCAAACCGGAGTGACCAGACGGGTCACCGAATCGAGGCCTCCCGCCACTCCGCGGGCCGGGAAGCATCGTGCCGAATCTCCGAGGTGTTCGGATGGGACCACGAACGGCTGGCGCGCCTCGAGGTGGCGGCTTTCATCGCGCGCGCCTCGGGGGAGCCCGAGACCGCCGAGAGATGGTACGCCGCCTTTTGCTCCGCCCTCAAGCAGCACATTGCGGTGGAGGAGGAATTTCTCTTTCCCGTCTTCGAGAAGCGGCTCGGCCTCTCTCCCTCGGCCGGACCGACGGAGGTGATGCGTCGTGAGCATGAAGAGATTCTCCGGTTGCTCGGCGAGATCCTTCGGACGATCGGTAACCCCGCCAAACTGCCGGATGAAGCCCGCGCGGCGTTCCACGAGGTGCTCGATAAACACCATCTCAAAGAGGAAGAGATTCTCTATCCCGCTCTCGATTACGCGCTCTCGCCCGCGGAGAGTGATGCGCTGGTGGCGAAGATTCAGGAGTCCGGCAGCTGAGCAAGATGATGCGTTCGCATCATCCGCGCTCTCTCACGGGCTGACGAGAATCGGGTCTTCGAGGTTCTCATCGAGGAGGGAAAAATGGCGAAGCACGCTGTCCGGTCCGCAGAGCCACGATCGCCGGAGACCCGTGCCGAAGGGCCCCAGGTCCGGGATCTGATGACCCCGAACCCCTACACTCTCGGCCCCCGCGATACGCTGGCATCGCTCTATGACTTGATGGACACCCATCGCATCCGTCACGTACCGATCGTGGACCAGGACGAGGAGCTCGTCGGTCTTCTCCGCGATGCGGCGGCGACCCTGTTCGAGAACAAGATCGGATGTCTTCCCGTGGTTGAGGGTAGCCGCCTCGTGGGAATCCTGACCGAATCGGATTTCGTTCGCAGGTTCGTCGAAGAGGAAACAACGATATGGTGATTCCAAGCGCGATGACTGTGCGCGGCCGAGTCCCGGTCAGCCTGTCGCGTGCAGAGCATTCCCCGATCCAACCCTCCGAGGAAGCCGCCGAACTTCACGGTTCCCTTCTGCAGAAGTATCTGCCGTCGTACGACACCCGGGAGTATCACGAAGCGCAGGTCCGGGCCGAGGCGGGCGACGCGTACGCCGCTTTTCGTTCGCTCGATCTCGAGCGCTCCCGCGTTGTCCGGCTTCTGTTCGCAATCCGAAACCTGCCCTCTCGCTTTCGGAGACGTGAGACGCGGCCCGACACTCCTTCGACGTCCTTTCTCGACGCCGTTCTCGCTCTGAGATGGAGGGTGTTGGAGGAAGTGCCGGACCGCGAGATCGTGGTCGGCGCAGTCACTCAGCCGTGGGCACCGGTGGTTCGGTTTCGGGGCCTGTCGGGCCCGGAGTTCGTCGAATTTGCCGAGCCGGGCTTCACGAAAATCGCCCGGGGCATCGCGGCCACCCCGGAAGCGCCCGGCGTGACCCGGGTCGTTACCGAGACCCGTGTCGCCGCAACCGATCCGGTATCGCGAAAGCGCTTCCGACGCTACTGGCGGGTCGTCAGCCCATTCGTCCGTCTGATCCGGCGCATCTCGCTGCGGATGATCCAACGCGAGCTCGAAGGTTCGCGAAGAGCCGCGTAATCGGAGGGGCGGGAAAGAACCGGGAGACTCACTCCCGTCCCAGCCGCAGCTTGACGTACTCGCCCACGAGAATCGCAGCGGGGTAGTAGAAGTCTTCCTCCTGTTGCGCGTGGAGGATCAGTTTCTGCGCGAAGCTCGCGTATCCGTCGTGCCGCTCGCGGACGGCGGCTTGAAGGAGCCGCCGAAGGGCTTCGACGATCAGCTTGTGCTCGCCAAGCATTCGGGGCATCTCCGCTTTCAAGGACTCCGTCCGCGTCAGGATGCGTGACATCTCGGGAACGAACTCGCCACGCGCGAGGTGCGGAAGCAGGCGCAGCGGGGGCGCCGCGTACTCCTCTTCGAGAATCATGTGGGGAGAGAGTACTTTCAGGACTGCTCGCGCGGCGTCGGCGGTCTCGCCACCGAGGGCGACGGCGCGATCGAGCTCCTTGCGCAGCTTCTGGTGCTCGACCTTGACGCCTTCGGGAACATCGGTATCGATCATTGAGATCCTCTGCGTTAGCCGGCTATGCCCGCTTCTCCGGCGAGCTCGGAGCGGCCCTGTCGCCACGCTAGAAACAGCGCTCCGCCGAGAACGAGGACGATCCCGACGAGCGCGTACGCTCCGGGCCCCGGGTAAGACCGCCCGTACTGCGAGAACCGGGATCCGAACGACCTGAACGAGAAGGCCGCGAAGTAGGCGAACACGACGAAGACGTCCACGAGCGTACGCATCGTTCCGAGCACGGCCGCCCTCAGAAAGAGCAAACCGAGTATACCGAGCGCGAACGGGACCCACTTGAACTCGACGAAATCCGCGGGGACCTCTCTCGGCCCCGTGACCTCGTTCGACGGATCGGTCGTCTCGACGCGCGCCCCCGGCTCGACGAGCTCGTAGTTGGACGTCCCGTGCTTGAGCGTTCCCGGAGCGAACGTCGCGACCTTCCAGAGCGGCAGGAAGCAGGTCGCTCCGAGGAGGAGCGCCGCCGCGAGGAGCAACCCGCGGGGAGCGGGGCTCAATGGGAAATTCAGCAGGCGACTGGTTCGTTCGATCAGGGCTTTCATCTTGCTGCCTCCTCCGGAGAAAGGTTCCCCCGGAATGGAGCGAAGGAGATGATGCAAATGTATCAGCCGGCTGACAGGCCGGGGTTCAGTCGACCCACCGGGCGAGAAACAGATTCGTCTCGTGCCCGCTCGGGTTTGCGCACGTCGAGCCCCAGACGAGCCGCTTGCCGTTCGGGGAAAACTGCGGAACCCTCGAAACCGGGCGCAAAGGTCGCGCGCTCGGGCGCGCGGCCTGGAAGTCTGGTCCGGCGTCAGACGACGTTCGTCGAAGAGAGCACCAACGGGGGAGGGCCGAGAGAGGGCCGGACCGCCACGACTTCGATCTCAGGAGGCTGGAGCAGGTGCTTCTTGACGCTGCACTGATCGGTGGCGCGCACGATTGCTTCCCGGTACTTCTCCGGGAAGTCGGGCGGCAACTCGATCTCGATCGAGACGTGAGTCACTCGTTTCAGCACCGGGTCCTTCTCCGCGGAAAGCTTCAGACCGACGTCCTCGGTCGGCAAACCCCGGGCCTGGCAGAACCGGAGAGCGTAATAGCCCGCGCAAGTGCCAATCGATGCGAGGAAGAGATCGAAGGGCGTCGGCGCCGTTCCTCCTCCACCGATCGTGGCCGGCTGGTCCGTCCGCAAGAGGAAACCGTCGAAACTCGCCTCGACCGCGAGACCCTCGGGAAACCAGACTTTCATTTCCATGCCCGGATCAGACGCCTTTTGTCTCTGGATGTCCTGATGCAGGCGCATCAGGTTACCCCGAGCCGGGACGCTTACATTCCGGTTCGGGAGGCATGCATGTTTTCTTCGGTCGAGCTGGAAATCGAGCTCTTCTGCCGCGGGATCAAGATCGACAGGACCTGCGAGCTCGGCGCCGACGCGCGGCGAATTGCGCGCACGCGGGCCGGCCTGGGGTCCGGCCTCGAGCTCGTGATTCGCGGACCTCGCCGGAAGCACTGGGTCAACGTGCCGGTCGCCGAGCGCTTCGCAGCCTCCTCCCCCTTCTGTCTCTTCAAGCAGCCGGACGGCTACTGGATCCTCGACGAGCGCAGCGGCGAAGGCTACTCCGCTGATCTCCCCGCGGAGCCGGCCTGGTACTCACGCCGGACGTCTTCGGGCGTCGAGATGAGCAGGATCGGCGTACTGCAGGGGAACTATCTGGGCATCTACGTTTCGACGTCGTGCCTCTTCTGGGC